>Ga0105106_10000516_pt1 | contig 27230 bp, 21 predicted proteins | sample PPLLaktember2015_5_FD_79109 | JGI IMG/M metagenome (GOLD analysis project Ga0105106, IMG submission 79109) | Freshwater sediment microbial communities from Prairie Pothole Lake near Jamestown, North Dakota, USA - PPLs Lake P8 Core (1) Depth... | ecosystem: Environmental > Aquatic > Freshwater >...
ACGCCGTCCGTTGCGGATTCGATCGACGCGCCTCGGTCCAGCGCCGCGACCAGCGCACGCTGGCGCGCTGCCACTTCCGTCTCCGTGCATCCGCTGGAGTCGGCAATTACCGAGGTGTGCGCACCCAATCGCGTCGCACACACTCTTGTGAGGTCGAGGCGCAGATATCGATTGAGATCGACCGTGTCAACGTGCGCCGCACCGCCCAAGAAGAGGCAGAAGGGGAATGTCGGGTACCAGCCCGTACCCATCTCAAGCAGGCGCGCCCCGGCGAGCGCAATCCCGACGGCGCTCAGATGGCCCATCATCAAACGCCAGTCATCGACCTTGGTGTCGCACTCTGCCCCGAAATCGCGTAGGCCGCCGTAACGACGCTGCAATATGTAATGCAGTGCCGTGCCGCCTGGCAGCACGCTTAGCGCCTTCTGAATGGCGCCCTTGATACGCCAATTCATCGTCCAATGCCCAACGAATACACGGAGACCGTAGAGTACGCAAAGCCGCAGCCCTCACGGAGGCAAGGAGATGACATCAGGTCTGGCGACGGGGAGTCGCACGTGTTGCGCTCGCCTGCCGGGACTTTCAAGCCTCGCAATGCTGCTGTCGGCATTCGCTACTGTAATCGAAGCGCAGCAGACCCTGCCCGAGGCGTCGCCGGAAGTCATCGTCACCGGGTCACGCTTGCCGATCACGCCCACTGGCCTGGCGCAGAACGTTTCGGTGATCGACGCTCAACAGATTCAGCAGTTCGACCCGGGGCGCCTGGAGGAGATCCTAAGCCAGGTCAACAGCGTCTATGTCGATTCGGCCGGCAGGACCGGCGGCTTTTCATCGCTGTACATGCGCGGGGGCGAAAACAGCCACCTGTTGGTCCTGATTGACGGCGTGAAGTTCAATGACCCAACCACTACGCGCGGCAGCGCATACGATCTGTCGACAATCGACGTCAGCCAGATCGAACGCATCGAGATCTTGCGCGGTCCAGCCTCCGCCATACATGGCAGCGAGGCGCTGGCTGGCGTGATCAACATCATCACCCGGCAGACCAGCGGCCCCGGAATCCAGGGCTCGGCCTATGGGGGGGTTGGCGAGGACAGCTACGCTCGGGTCGGCGGCAGCGTTGCGGCGGGCAAGGACACTTTGCTTGGCCAGCTCGCGATTGGCGCCACGCGAGACGGCGAGTCCGGTGCTGACGCAACGCTCCGGTTGAATACTTTCTCGGGTTACTTGCGGTTTGCACCCGTTTCGATATTGACGGGCGAATTCTTCGCCCGTCACACCGAGCGCGAGAGTGTCGCTTTCCCCGATGACAGCGGCGGACCGCGGCTGGCGGTTAACCGGCAGCAAACGCTTCGCGATGCCCAAGACACGGCTTACGGTATCAAGATCAACTGGGGCGACACGCAGTCGCCGCGTATTCAGGCCGGTGTCTCGGCCTACGAGCGCAGTGAATTCGCAGACAATCCCTTCGTGGCGGCGGGCGTTCGCCTGCCCGTACCAGCCTTCACCAGCGATACCACCTTCCGCCGCACCTCGGCCCAAGTAACCGCCACTCACAATCTGAGCGAAACGACCTCGCTGGTGGCGGGCATCGAGCACCAGAATGAAAAGGGCAGTCTCATCAGCGTCGGCGACTTCTTGTTTGACGGCAATCCGCACACACTGAATTTCGCGATGGAGCGCGGCACCGATTCGTTTTTTGGCGAGGGCCGGTTCCAGTTGGCATCACCGTTGTCATTGCAGATTGGCTTGCGGCGCGACAAAATCGAAGGAATGAGTGCCGAGACGACACCCAACCTGGGAATTGTGTGGATCCTGCCCCATTCGGAAACCACATTGAAAGCCAGCTACAGTGAAGGCTTCAAGCCGCCGAGTTTCTTCGCGCTGGGCTTTCCAATCGGCGCCAATCCTGACTTGAGGCCCGAGAGCAGCAGGAACGTGGAGCTCACGCTGGTGCAGAGCTTCGGCAGCGGCGACTCGTCTGCCCAAGTCAGCTTGTTCCATACCAACTACCAGGACCTGGTCGACTTCGACAGTGCGACTTTCACGTACGTCAATCGCGGCAAGATCATCGTCAAGGGAATCGAGCCGATGGTGAGCCTTCGCCTAGGCTCCAGAGTGAACGCGCAAGTCGGCTTGACGCTACTGGAAATCAGCGAACGCGACGGCCTGGCGCCGCTGCGCAACCGGCCCGAGCGCAGACTGACGGCCAACGTCGTCTACGACATGACCGACCGCTCTTCACTTTTCACTGTGCTCAACCACAGCGGGAACTTCATTGATCGGTCCAACCCAACTGGAGACGTCGAGATGCCGGGTTTCGCGACACTGAATGCCGGCTATTCGCTCAGCGTGGAGCGCCTCCGCTTCAAACTTTCGATCGATAATTTGTTCAACAATGCCTACGAGCAATTCGTCGGCTTTCCGGCCCAGGACCGGCGATTGCGCATCGAGGTGCAAGGCAAATTTTAGCCCTCCGCACGAATTCTCGCAGCCGAGTGCCATTCTCATCCGCGGGGTAATGGGCGCAGTCTTCGCTACGAATCACAGGTACTAAATCATGGGCGGCCGCGTTAGGCTAGGGTTACAACTGGGGAAATTGCAATATGTCGTTGACACGTCGCCAACTCTTGCTTGGTACGGTCGCCACAGGCGCTGCCGCAGGTGTCGGCTGGCTCGCATATGAAACGCGCCATGACCTTAGCTCGATCGGGAGAGCCAGGACGCCAATGGTTACAACGGCCGCACGCACGACTCCGGGCATGGCTTTGAGAGATTTCGGCTCAACTGGAATCAAGGTATCAGAAGTCGGCTTCGGCGCCTGGGCCATCGGTGGTCAAGCGTATGGCCGCATTGAACGCTCCGAGTCCCTGAACGCGCTGGCGCGAGCTGAAGAACTCGGCTGCAATTTTGTGGATACGGCACGCGTTTACGGCGATTCAGAACTGGTTCTTGGGGAATTTCTTCGCGGTCGCCGCTCGCGATGGGTCATCGCGAGCAAGTTCTCGGGTCAACCGGAAGGTATGGAACGCACGATCGAGGACCAGCTGCGACGGCTCGGGACGGACGTCATCGACTTCTACATGATCCACTGGGCACCCGGGAAAGATGAGCTGGGACTTTACGATCAGCTTTACCGCCTCAAGAAAGCCGGCAAGGCCAGAGCGATCGGCGTTTCATTGAAAACGGCCAATGACATCGACTATGTGCTCGATCACACGGAGTTGGACGGATTCATGGTGAAGTTCAGCTTGCTCGATCCGGATCCATTCCTCGCCCGAGTGCATCGCCTTCAGGAAAAACGCCCCGCGGTCATTGTCCGTTCGGCTTTGAAGGAAGGGTTTCTCACCGGGAAGTACAAGCGGGATGCGCAGTTCCCGGATCCCAATGACCAGCGGCACACCTGGACGCGAGAGCAGATCGAGGATACGGTCGATCGCGTCGAACAGTTCCGGTTTCTGGAACAGGATGCTGGATCGATGGTGGTTGCGGCGGCGCGATATCCATTGTCATTTCCAGAAACGTCAACGGTTGTGCTCGGAACCAAGAGCAAGTCACAGGCAGACAGTAATTTTGGCCAGGTTCCAGGGAAAGTGCTGTCTCCAGCAAGCCTTGAACGCATCCGTGAATTGCAGAACGAACTCGGACTGCGTACACGACGCCAGAGGATTCTGGACCAGATTCGCAAACTCTTCGAATGATGAGCCTGTGGAGCGCTGTTCACGGCGCGTACTTGTGTCTGGGCCAGTCACATTCCTCGCACAAGCAGCCCGGCCCAGACACAAGTACGCGCCGTGACCACCTATGGGAGGGCGACAGGTCTGGTCATGCGTTCTCCGTTCGCTCTTATTTATTTTCCTGCTTGTGGCACTCCATGCAATTCAGCGGCGGCTTCTGCGCCTTGGCGCTCTCCGCCTTGTGGCAGTTGATGCAGGTTCCGGACTGCGCCGTCGGGTCGTGGAACGCCGCCTGATGCTTCGTCTTCATCGGCGGCGCCGCCGCGTTCGTGTGGCAGTCCGAGCAGGCCTGCTGCGGTGCGCTGGCGGGTTTCTCGGGTTTGGATGGGTGGTGGCAAGTCGCACAGTTGTTGCCGGCCCGCGCGGCGTGGAGCTTGTGCTCGAACCGGACGCCGCCCAATGGAGAACCTGTGAGCACCACCACGTCTCTCGCCACCGCTTTCTTTGATTCCGTGGGGGCAGGCTCTTGCGGCGCGGCCGAAGTCGGCTGGAGCGCTGGAGTCGGCGGCGCGGCCGAAATCGGCTGGGGCGCTGGAGTCGGCGGCGCGGCCGCAGGAGACGGCTCTTGCTTTTCGAGTTGCGCGACAGCCTCGGGCCGGGCAGGCTCAATACGCGCTGGCGACTGTTCAGGACTGGGCCCGACTGGCAGCGCTGCTTGCGTAGCTGACTCGGGTTTCGAGGGTTGTTCCTGAGCCGGAGGGCTTGCCTGGCTGGCGCTCTTATCGGACTTCTTCTCGGAGCAGCCGCCGAGCACGAGAACGAAGGCGAGTGAAAGTACCACCCATCCAGCCGGTCTGTTCATTTTCATTGTGGCCTCCATCGAAAGGATAGAAAATCCAAACGGCCCCTGCTGTCAAGGGGGCGAGCGCACGTCGATCCAACGGACAGCGAGCGAACACAAGTTCGGGCTCAAATCCCGAAAGTCGCATTCACTCGCTGTCGCTGCTCAGTCGGCAGTCGATGCTTCTGTAAGCGGGCGTATCGTCGCTTACATTCCGTCGCGGTCGGAATCGCCGGGAACCGCGCGCTCAACCACGTTGCTGAGACGCTGCCAGGCATCACGGCTGGCGTGCTTGGCGTTATCCCACGTCAAGCTGGAAGTGCCTTTCGCACGGTTCCAGTCACGCATCAATTCCGGTTCCGCCTGTTCGAACGTGCGGCCCCTGGACCGCCCGTAGGAATCGACCCCATAACGATAGGCCGGGCCGTAATCGTCAAAGCTCGCTCCGCCCTTCACGTAGGGCCGACTCGAATAGGTCTTGCGCCAATAACTTTCTTCGGCCGTCGGATCGATCGCCTCGGCAATGCCCTTGCCGGCCAGGCCGCCCGCCACGGCGCCCACCGCGGCACCTACCACCGTGCCCACGGGACCTGCTGCCATCGTTCCGGCCAACGCACCAGCCGCAAGGCCACCGGCAGCCGCGCCAACTCCGGTTCCAACAGGATGCGCACCAGGCGTGCCCGAGAGCGGATCCCGGTTGAGGCCCGCCTTGCGATCGATTTCCAGATTAGGATTTGTCATCGTCGTCTCCACTTATGATGTTTCGGCAGTCTCAATGGTCGTCCAAAGAGATTCTGTCGCGAGGATGAACGCCGAAGGTCTCAACCTTGGACTAAGCTCGTGGAAAAATCCCTCCGAACCTGCAGCTTTCGCTGTTGGCATCTTGTCAACGCGACAAGAAGAATATGTCCCATGACATCCGCCCAAGTCTGTTCGGTGACGCACATGCCGAGGCTCGGCACCGCTACCATTCACTAGTCCTTCGTCTTGCCGCTGGGATCGCTGAAGTGTTCCCGCTCCAACAGCGCGATAGTACGGTCGTAGAGGCTGTCGTAGCCCTTCTTGGTGTCGATCAGGAATTTCTTCAGGCCGGCGTCGGGCTCTTCCTCGGCCATGACTTGGCACAGGTGGCGTTCGTGATTGAAGGCGTTGGAGAACGAGATAAGCATCGTGCGCTCATATTCGCGGCCGCCGTGGCCGATGACCGGCGCGAAGTAGCGCGCGCGGTCCTTGCCGAGCGCCCAGCGCTTGCGTTTCTCCATTTCCGGCAGCGGGTCGAGATCGATGCGCACGCCCGGGTAGTCCTTGGCAATTCGCTCCAGGTCCTTTTTCAGCTCGCCGCCGAACTCGGCGATGGCGGTAACGATCTCATGGAACTGCTCCGACTCGACTTTCACGTAGAGGATCAACTCGGAGAGATCGAGATTGGCGGCGTCCCTGTACAGAAGGCTGTAACCCTCGCTCAGCATCAGGCGCTGCTCGCTCAGGTCGGGCGCCTTCTCGCGGTTGGCCTCAGCCTTGGCTCCCGTCGCGCAGGGACACTTGTCACCGAGCCCCAGACCGGCGCAGCCCGCGACGACACAGGCCAGGATGAGAATGAACCCGAAACGTCGTAGTAGTCTATTCATGGAAGTCTCCTGAAACCCGACTATTGCATAGGAAGCGCCGCGGTGCCCAGGTCATCGCAGATCGGTGCAGCTCCAAAATGTGCAGGATTCGATGCCTGGTTGGCGGGCCCGAACGGCATGCGGGGGTCTATACTTGCCGCTGGAGTAAGGAATGCGATGCTGCGTTGTCCACGACAATTCACCGGCTGGATGCTGGCGCCGGTCTTTCTAATCATCTGCGCGTTGCCGCTGATCGCGGCCACAGACGAGGCCACATACGCCGTCGAGCGCAAGGCGCTGCTGGCCGAAATCCAGCGCGACGCCGCGGCAACGGCCGACAGCACCGGACGATCGCGCTTCAACGCGCGCGTGATCGGCGCGATGGATACCGTGCCGCGGCATCGCTTCGTGCCGGCAGGCAACGCCGACAGCGCCTACGCGAACCGGCCGCTGCCCATCGGCCACGGCCAGACCATTTCGCAGCCCTACATCGTGGCGCTGATGACCGAGCTGCTGGAGCCCAAGTCCGATGACGTCATACTCGAAGTGGGCACGGGCTCCGGCTACCAGGCGGCAGTGCTTGCCCAACTTGTTGCGCGCGTATATACGCTTGAAATCATCGAGCCGCTCGCCGAGAGCGCCAGTGCGCGCCTGGAGCAACTCGGCTACCGCAATATCCAGGTGAAACTGGGCGACGGCTATTACGGCTGGCCAGAGCACGCACCTTACGACGGCATCATCGTCACCGCGGCCGCGAATTCGATCCCGCCCCCACTCATCCAGCAGCTGAAACCCGGCGGTCGCATGGTCATACCGGTCGGCGCGCCTTTCCATACGCAGGACCTGATCCTGTTGCGCAAGGACGCGCAAGGAAAGGTCTCGACGACGTCCGTGCTGCCGGTCGCCTTCGTGCCGCTGACCCGCAGACGTTGATGGCACGGCGCGAGCAGGCGCTGCTCGCCCTGTCGATCGCGCTGCTCGCCGGGGCGGCGCTCGCCTACCAGGTCCTGCTGTTTCGCTTGCTCGCGATTGTGCAGTGGCATACTTTCGCCGCGACGATCATCAGCCTCGCCCTTCTGGGCCACGGCGCCGCGGGCACGGCGCTCGCACTTGCCGGTCGCCGGCTACTGCCGCGGTTTTCCGCAGCCTTTGCGACCGGCGCATCGCTCTTCGCGGTCGCCGTGCCGATTTGCTGGGCAGTCGCACAACGGTTGCCGTTCAATGGGCTCGAGCTGGTCTGGAATCCTGCGCAGCTTGGCTGGCTCGCGGGCCTCTTCTTGCTGTTATCGCTGCCATTCTTCTTCGCGGCCTGCTGTTTCGGGCTGGCCTTCATGCATGCTCGCGAGCGCATCGCCGCGCTGTACGCCGCAGATTTGCTGGGTGCCGGCCTCGGCGCCGCGCTTGCGACTGGCTTGCTCTTCCTGCTGCCGGCGGGTGGTGCGCTGCGCGCCGTTGCCGTCGCGGGCGCCGTCGCAGCCGCCTTGCAGTCGGGCCCGAAAATTACCCGCCTTGCGCTGCCGGCGCTCGCGGTGATTTCGGCCCTGCTCCTGCCGCATTCGTGGCTCGCTCCGCGCATCACCGAGTTCAAGGGCTTGCCGCGCACCCTCGGGATCATGGGAGCGGAAGTCGAGGCCGAATACTCGAGTCCCTACGGTCTGCTGACCATCATCCGCAACGAGACGATTCCGTTCCGTCATGCGCCCGGCCGCAGTCTCGCCGCGACCTCCGAGCCTCCTGCGCAACTCGCCGTGTTCACGGACGGCGATTCGATGACCGCAATGAGCGTCTACGACGGGCGCCTCGAGTCACTCGCCTGGCTCGATCAAACAACCTCAGCCCTGCCCTACCATCTGATCAGCCGCCCACGCGTGCTGGTGCTGGGAGCGGGCGGCGGGGCCGACGTCCAGCTGGCGCTCTATCACGAAGCTCGGGAAATTCACGCGGTCGAACTCAACCCGACCATGCTCGAACTGCTGCGCGCGTGGCTGGACGAGCCCCGTGTACAGCTGCACCCGGGTGAGGCCCGCGGATTCGCCCGCACCGACCGTCGCCGCTACGACCTGATCCAGGTCCCGCCGCTCGATTCCTACGGCGGCTCGGGCGCCGGCGCGCAAGCGATGGCTGAGAGCTTTCCCTATACCGTGGAGGCGCTCGCCGACTACTACGCGCGGCTCGCTCCCGGCGGATTACTCGCGCTGACGAGCTGGGAAAAGCAACCGCCGCGCGAAGGTCTCAAGCTCTTCGCGACGGCGGTCGAGGCACTGCGCGTGCTGGGGGTGGAGCCGCGCAATCATCTCGCGCTGATTCGCGGCTGGCAGACGAGCACGCTTCTGGTAAAGAGTGGCGCGCTGACCGCCGCTGATATCGGCCGCCTGCGGGCCTTTTGCGATTCGCGCGGCTTTGACCCCACCTGGTTTCCCGGCATCGAGCCGGATGAAGTGAACCGGCGCCACCGCCTGCCACGACCCTGGCTATACGAGGGCGCGGTGGCCTTGCTCGGTGATGATGCGGAGAGTTTCCTTGCCGATTACAAGTTTCATATCGTGCCTGCGACGGACGATCGCCCGTACTTTTTTCATTTCTTCCGCTGGCCGTTGTTGCCGGAGCTGATCAAGCTGCGCGGCCAGGGCGGACTCACGCTGTTGGATACGGGCTATCTGGTGCTCGTCGGCACGCTGGTTGTCGCGGTGCCGCTCTCACTGTTGTTGATTCTGACGCCACTCGCGGTGCTCCGCCGGCCACAACCCGATATGGCGCGACTGCGTCCCGGTATCTACTTTCTCTGCCTGGGACTCGCATTCCTGTTCGTCGAGATCGCCTGCATGCAGCGCTACGGCCTGTTCGTCGGGCATCCGTTGTTCGCCACGGTCGCGGTGTTGGCAGGTTTCCTGGTATTTGCCGGGGCAGGCAGCTTCGTGGCATCTCGCGTGCGCAATCGGGCCCGCACTTTGCGGTGGGCGGTCGCCGGCATTGTCGTGCTGCTATTGCTGCAGACGGTGGCGTTGCCACCGCCGCCGGGCATCTTCGAATCGACAACCACGCGTGTGATTGTCACGCTCGCTCTGGTCGCACCGCTGGCGTTCCTCATGGGCATGCCGTTTCCGCTCGGATTGTCGCGTCTCGCGGGCGAGGCGCCGGCGTTCATTCCCTGGGCCTGGGGCATCAACGGCTGCGCTTCGGTGTTATCGGCACTGCTCGCCGCACTATTGGCAGTGCATCTGGGATTTGGCGCCGTGCTGGTGATGGCTGCAGGTTTGTATGCGCTTGCAGTGGTGAACTGGCCCGAATGACCGATCTCAATATGTGCGACGCGATCAGCAGCGCGAACCGCCAGTCACGGCTGGGCGCTACGCGCCGGGAAATCGCGAAACACATCGGCGACCGCACCCTGAACGACCGCTGGCTCGACGTTGCCCTTTCCCAACTCGCGCGTCACGCGGCCTTGCCACACCTCGGCTTTGCGCGCCGGGTCGAGGACATGGACGACCAGGGTGCCTTCCTTTACATTTTTGACGCTCGGGCTGCCGGCACTGACCCCACCGCCGCCACTACCGCCCCAGCTTCCGACACCGATGCCAACGCGGAAAGGGTTACTTTTAATCGTCTCGGCGCTGGCAGTTTCGTACATCACGAGCAAGTCAGGGGTTGCGCCCGCGGCCGCTTCCTCGTAGCCCTTGCGCTTTAACTCAGCCGTGATCGCAGCACGAATGTTGCTGTCGAGCAGGGACAGTGGCTTATCGGATGCTTCGGCGCTCATCGATTCATCCCAGCCAAACGTCTTGTAGGCCCTGAAATCAGCCTGCGGGTCGCGCATCGACTCGGGTTCCGGCGGCTGCGAAGCGCAGCCGCCGGTCAGAATTGCAGTGCCCAGCGCGAGACTGATCATCGCAATGAACGTGCGCAGCTGGCGCTTCGAAACCGTGTTCCTTGGGATGAATTGCGGCTGGTGCATGCAGATACCTCCATGTGCGGTTGATTGCTCCGCAGGCCTGAGCATAGACCTCTTTGAGTTAAGAAAACACGCTGCGAGACCTGGCGCGCCCTTGCTTCACCTCCCGCCAAGACTCGCCGTCGGTTGAATCGTCCTACTCTGGAATGTGCTCGAGCAGATCGCCCGGCTGGCATTTCAGCTCGCGGCACAGGGCTTCCAGCGTCGTGAAACGGATGGCGCGCGCCTTGTTCGTCTTGAGAATGGATAGATTGGCGAGCGTGATGCCCATGCGATCCGCCAGTTCGGTCAGGCTGATTTGGCGCTTCGACATCACGCGGTCAAGATTGAGCTTGATGGGCATCGGATGCGCTCAGACTGTGAGCTCGCTTTCGCGTTGCAGGGCCAATCCCTGGCGGAACACTTCCGCCAGCGCCAGCACCAGGAGCCCGCAGTAAAATACCGGGCTGTGGAACGGAAAGCGACCGAGCAACGGCATGTTCTCGGCGGGCGGCAAGCGGACGGACGTTCCGGATATGGCGATCTGCGTGTGCTCGCTCAGATAGGCGTACATCGCGTGCGCGAACCAGCTCTCGCCCACGGCGGAAATAAGCGAGAAGACAATCAGGGCTCCGCCGACGATCTGAACCAGCCGCACGCTTTGCGGCGTAAAGCTGTCGCCGCGTCCGACGTTGCGGAACAGCCGGCGCAGCAGTTCGAATAGCGCGGCGAAAAACACGGCGTGAATGAGCAAGAGCGGCAGGCCGTAACTCTTGAGCCGCTCGATGGCGCCATTCGGTTCGTCAACAATCATGGTGACGCTGCCATTGAAAGCGCTCGCGCTGAGGGCCGGCTCGCCCTGACCATTTGCATCCGGCTGCAGAGCGATTGTCGCGGGCTGTCCCAGGAGTTCGCCGTGGACGGGCCCGAAGCGCGCGTCGGGCGGCAACGTGGGATCGACCAAAAAGACTGCGATGAGACAGACCGCCGCTAGCGCCGTGAGGACGGCCAGAACGGCGAAAACCCCGTGGAACAACTTGGGTAAAAAGCGGCTCATCGCGTGTCTCCCATGATTTATCGATAAACGATATATCGTTTATCGATAAGAAGCAAGGGGAACTGGCGCGCGTCATTTCCGCCTTTCGAAGGGTCGGATCGCTTCGCGCGGGGCCGGTCAGTCCTGCCGAATTCTGCTTTCGAAGTCCGGGTCGGCGTTGCCACCGCAGATGACGATCGCGACGGTCTTGCCGGCGTAGTCGGCAGCTATCTTCACGTAGGCCGCGACAGCGACCGCGGCGGCGCCTTCGATGAGCTGATTCTCGTCGCGCCAGATGCGCCGCGCGGCAGCAAGGATCTCGTTCTCGGTGACGAGCACCGAGCGGTCGATGACGCGCCGGCAGACTTCGAGCGTGATCGCGTTCGGCTCGATGCCGCCGGCGGTACTCGTGGACCAGGTGGGCTGGTGGGGAAAGTCCCGGATTTCGCCGACCTGCATGCACCGGAGCATGACGTCGGAGTTCTCGGGCCAGCAGCCGATGACCTGCGTCCCCGGCGACGCCTTCTCCAGATGCGACCCGATGCCGCTGATGAGCCCACCGCCCCCGACGGCGACGAAAACGGCATCGAGCTTTTCGGCTTCGCTTTGCGCGAGTTGCCGGAGGATCTCCACGGCGATCGTGCCTTGCCCCTCGATGACGTCGCGGTCGTTGTACGGCGAGACGTTTGGGCGGCCGGAGGCATTGGCCTCGTCGCGCGCGGCGAGTTCGGCGGCGAGCGCATCGCCCTGGACCTCGCGCACGCGGGCATCGAGGGCTTCGATGCGATTGCGCTTCTTCGCGTGGACGAGCTGGGACAGGAAGATCTCGACGGGGATGCCGAGCTTCCGGCCGATCGTCGCGACCGCCAGCGCGTGATTGCCGGACGAGGCAGCGACGACGCCTCGGGACGTCTGCTCGCGAGGCAAGGTGAGCAGCTTGTTGGCGGCGCCTCGAAGTTTGAAGGCGCCGGTGTCCTGGCGGTTCTCGAGCTTCAGGACGAGCCGCGTACCGGCGGATGTGCCCAGGCGGCCGCACTCCACCAGCGGCGTCTCTCGGACGTAGGCCCGGATTCGCTCTTCGGCACGAATCGAGTTCATCAAACTGGAAGGCTCGGCCAAATACGACAATTTTCCGTCACAAAGAATACCAGTGGCCCAGATCTGTCACGGGCACCAAAGGAAAAAAAGCCCGTCAGCCCCAGCTCAAGTCATGTTCCTGGAACGGCGTCGTGCGGCACGAGCGCGACGACGCGCGTCGGCCCGCCCGATCCGCCCTCGATCTTCATCGGCAGGGCGAGCAGGATCGCGCCGCGCGGCGGCAGGGCCTCGAGGCCGCTGACGTTCTCGAGCCCCGGCACGTTGGCCGCCGCTGCGATGCGGTGCACGGGGAAGTCCGTGGCGGGACCGTAGTCGATTGAAGCGGTATCGATGCCGAGCAGCGCGACCTGCCGCTCCTCGACCAGCAACCGCGCGGCTTCCGCGCCGTACGAGGGGAAGTGCAGTTGCGCTGCGTCCGTCGCGTGGCCGAGATAGGCCGCCGCGTCGGGCCAGCGGCGCGACCAGTCCGTGCGGACGAGCACGCGCGTGCCCGCCTCGATCCGCCCATGTTGTGCCTCGAACGCGAGCACGTCCGCGGCCGACACGCGGTAGTCGCGGTCCGCCGCGGCCTTGCCGCTCACGTCGATGACGACGACGGGCCCGATCAGGCGCTCGAGTCCCACGCGGTCCATGGTCTCCCGGTCGCGCGCGAAGTGGATCGGCGCGTCGAGATGCGTGCCGCCGTGCTCCGGCAGGCAGAACCGGTTGGCGGAGTAGAAGAAACCCGCGGGCGTGTCGCCGAAGTGCAGTTGCTCAAGCTTGAAGTGCGTGGGCGGCGACGGCCAGAACACGGTGTCCGCGTTGTACGCGTGCGTAAGATCGACCAGGCGGTAGCCTTGCAGGTCGAGCGGCTGGGCCGGAAGGCGGAACGAGAACAGGACGCCAATTCCGATGAGGACCAGGGCACGTATTGGCATGTCAGCTCCAGCTCAGGTCGTGACTCTTGAAGGGCGTCGAACGGATGCGCTTGCCGGTGGCGAACCAGATCGCGTTTGCAACGGCCGGCGGCACCGGGGGACCCGCGGGCTCGCCGATGCCGCCCCACTTCCGGCCGCCTGAAAGCGCGAAGTGCACCTCGACCGCGGGCATCTGGCTCATGCGCAGCAGCGGGTAACTGTCGAAGTTGGTGTTGACGAAGCGGCCTTCGCGCAGCTCGAGTCCACCGAGCCAGGCGTGGGTGAGCTCCCAGGCGACGCCGCCTTCGAGCTGCTCGGCGGCATTGTGCGGGTTGATGACGTGGCCGCTGTCGATGACGATCACGACTTTCGCGACGACGAGTTCCCCTGCCCGGCTCACGCGGACGGTCGCGCAGGCCGCACAGATGGAACCGTGGTCTTCGACGATGGCGACGCCCATGCCCTGCCCTTTTGGCAGGTCGGTGCGGAAGCCCGCCTTCTCCTTGAGCGTCTTCAGGACGAGCTGCCAGTCGGCAAGGCCCTTGGTCATCTCGAGCCGCCAGTCGAGCGGATCCCAGCCGCCCGCGAGCGCGACCTCGTCCACGAAGCACTCGGTCATGAAGCCGTGCTGGTTGGTGCCGGGCGCGCGGTGGGTCGTGACGGGGATGTGGGTCTTCGCGTTGATGCGCTCGTGCCGGCGGTTCGGCACCTGGTAGGGCATGTTGCTGATCGCGTAGTCGGCGGTCGCGGGGCCGACGCGCTCGATGCCGTCCTGGGTGAACCAGACGGAGCGCGTGAACCAGGCGCTCGGCAGGCCGCGCTCGCCGAGCACGGCCGCGAGGCGCGTGACGTTGGGCGGGCGCTGCTTGTCCTGGGCGATGTCTTCCTCGCGCGACCAGATGGCTTTCACGGGTCGCTGGAGCTTTTTCGAGAGCTCGGTCGCCTGGCGGGTGACGGCGGTGCCGCCGCCGCCGTTGCCGCCAAAGCCGCCGCCGAGGAAAACGGTGTGCACGTAGACGTCCTTCGGATGGCGGCCGGCCTGGTCGGCGGCGAGTTGTAGCGCGACGGACTGGTCCTGGGTGGGCGACCAGACATCGACGCGCTCGGGCGTGACGTTCACGGTCGCGTTGATGGGTTCCATGCGCGCGTGGGTTTCCCAGGGCCGGTCGTACTCGGCGGTGATGACTTTCTCGCCCGCGGCGATCGCGGCGAGTGTGCCCTCGCCTTCGGTCACCACTACGCCGGCTTGGTCGAGCAGGCGCTGTGCTTCAACACGCTGGCTCTCGGTGCTGACGCTCGCGGCGGCGCCGGTGTCCCATTCGATGGGGAGCTGATCGAGCGCGGTCTTGGCGCGCCACCAGCTGTCGCCGACGACAGCGACGGCGTCCTGCAGGTCGGAGTTGTCGGTCTTGCCGGGCATGGCCTTGAGCGCGATCGTGGCGAGGATGCCGGGACGGCTCTTGATCGCGCTGTCGTCGAATCTCTTGAGGCGGCCCCAAGGCACCGGGCAAGCTTTGACGGCGGCGTAGACCATGCCGGGCATTTGCGCGTCGATCGCGTAGGTGGCGCTGCCGTTCGACTTCACGTCGACGTCGAGGCGGTGCAGGGGCTTGCCGAGGAGCCACCACTCAGCAGGCATCTTGATGGCGGGCTCTTCGGGCAGCGTAATCGCGGCGGCGGCGGTTGCGAACTGGGCGTAAGTCCCGCTGAAGTTGCCGAAGCTGAGCGTGCCCTGCCGGGCGTGGATTTCCTTGCGGTCGACGCCCCAGGCGCGGGCGGCGGCTTCCTTCAAGCGCTCTCGCGCGGAGGCGCCGGCCTGCATGATGTGGGGGTGCTGGCGGCGCACGAGGGCGGAGCCGGCGGTGAACATGGTCTTGTATTCGTTGTTGTTGCGCAGGTGCCGGTTGGCGTCGGCGAAGACGGCACGGACGCGGGTCCAGTCGACGTGGAGTTCCTCGGCGATCATCATCGAGACGGAGGTGAGCGCGCCCTGCCCCATCTCGGTGTGGGGGACGCGGATGGTGACGTTGCCGTCCTTGTCGATGGCGAGCCAGGCGTTGATCTCGGCGCCCTGGGGCAGCGCGGTCCAGGGCTGTGGCTGGACAGAAGCGGCTTCGGCGTCCGGGATGTAGAAGCCGATGAGCATGCCGCCGCCGGCGGCAGCGGTGACTTTCAGGAAATGGCGGCGGGTGATGGGGACGGCGCTCATTTCGGCGCGGACTTGTTTGCCATCAAAATGGCGGCTTCCTTGATGCCCTGGCGGATGCGCAGGTATGTGCCGCAGCGGCAAAGGTTGCCGGCCATGGCGGCGTCGATGTCGGCGTCGGTCGGGTTGGGGTTTTCGGCGAGGAGCGCGGCGGCAGACATGATCTGGCCGGACTGGCAGTAGCCGCACTGAGGGACGCCGACCTCGGTCCAGGCGAGCTGGACGGGGTGTGGGTGGTCCTTCGTGCCGAGGCCTTCGATGGTGGTGATCTGCTTTCCGACGGCGGCGGAAACCGGGGTGACGCAGGCGCGGACGGGGCGGCCGTCGAGGTGGATTGTGCAGGCGCCGCACTGGGCGATGCCGCAGCCGTATTTGGTGCCGGTCAGTTGCAGGTGTTCGCGGAGAGCCCAGAGCAATGGCGTGTCGGCTTCGACCGCCAGATCGTGGATGGCGCCGTTCACTGTCAGCGCGAAATTCATTTCGCTCGTCGTTCCTAGGCCAGAATTACGTCTCGCGTTGAGTATCCAGACGCGCGGCGGTGAGCGCAACAAAAATGGCGCCAAGAACACGTTCAATCATTGTACTGGCGTGCGCCGGCAAGATTGCGGCGTCGCCGAGCGGGTACTCGACGACGCCGCCTTCATATCAACCCCACCCTATGCGGCGAGCAGCTTATTCGTGATATGCCGCAAGCTGCCAGTCGGCTCTTTCCCGTTTGTCTCAAGCTGCGCCTTGCGCGCTTTCATTCGCTTGCCAAGGTCTTCGAGGTCCATGTCCGACTTTCGCGCCTCCGCGAACATACCGCCGGGTTGTTCCTCTTCCTTGACGTGGTGCTTGATCATCTCAGAGAGCACAGTGACCTTGGCATCGTAGTAGTCGTCATCGGGTTTCATCGATTCGATTTCTGCGATGAGCCTCTTGGCACTCGCGTGTTCGACTACGGCCTCGTGGTGCAGATCTTTATCTTCGGTGGCGGCGAGAAAGGCCGGATAAAAGACTTCTTCCTCAATCTTTGCATGCACAGTCAGGGCCGTGCAGATTTGCTCCGCTAGCTTGCCTTTGCGACTGGCCAAGCGAGTCTTGTCAAACTCTTTGAACCACTTCTCCACCTGACGGTGATCCGCCTTTAACAGCGAAATTGCGTCAATCGACGCGATCTTTCGACGTGACCGCGTTGCATTCGTGCGTATTGACTTTCCCATGTCCGGTTCCTCCCTGAGTGGCGTGAGCATATGCGCCTGGGTAGCGTGAGCATATGCGCGTCGGTCGAACGAACTTTGTAGTCACAAGCCTGTTATTTCTGTAGGAGACTTTGCTCAGCGCCGCGGGTGTTGCACGAGGTCGAACTCCTGAAAGTCGGTGATTTCTGACTGCGCGTCGCGGCGGCCGTGGCCTTCGGTGCCCACCATTCCACCGCACAAGATGACTCTAGCTTCACACTGGCCTCCGGCGGAGACCTCCGATGCACCACTTCGATCGACTTCGAGTCCTGCCCCTCGTGCTGTTGCTGCTCTCCGCGTGCGGGAACAGCGACAACGAAGGCACGCCTCCGGATCCGGAGCCGCCGGCGCCGCAGCGCGGGGAGCTGATCGGCGAAGCACCGACGCTGGTGGCCTCCTACTCGCCCGACGAGCTACTGGCCCTCGCGAGCGCGAACGAGGTGACGCAACTGCTTGTGGAGGAAATCCTGACGCCGGAATGCCGGATCGACGTCTATCACTTCGAATATCAAACGGTGGATCCGGCGGGAGACCTCACCCCGGCCTCCGCCGCATTGATGGTGCCCAACGATTCGGCAAGCCCGTGCCAAGGCGAGCGTCCGATCGTCCTGTATGCCCACGGCACCAATACGGACAAGGCCTTCGACATGGCCGACCTCGAGTCCTCAAACAACACCGAGGCGCTTCTGATGGCCGGGATGTTCGCGGCGGAGGGCTACATCGTCGTGGCGCCGAACTACGTGGGTTACGACACCTCGACACTCGGTTACCACCCTTACCTCAACGGCGACCAGCAATCCAAAGACATGATCGACGCGCTGACGGCCGCCCGCAGCGGCCTTCCCACCGCGGACGCTCCCGCCACGACGGACGGTGGTCAACTGCTGGTAACGGGCTATTCGCAGGGCGGCTACGTCGCCATGGCGACGCACCGGGCGCTGCAGGAGGCAGGGGACATCGTCACCGCGTCCGCCCCGATGTCGGGGCCGTATGCACTTTCGGCTTTTAGCGACGCGATCTTCCAGGGACAGGTGACGGGCAGCTCGCCAGTGAACCTGACGCTCCTCATCACGAGCTATCAGAACGCATACGGCAACCTCTACTCGAGTACGACGGACGTTTACGAGGAGCAGTACGCCACGGATATCGAAACACTCCTGCCGAGCACGACGCCGTTGGGCGAGCTCGAGGCTCAAGGCAAACTGCCCGGCACCGCGCTCTTCAGCAGCACGCCACCGGATCCCGCCTACGCCGACATGACACCGGCTACGACCCCGTCGAACCTGGCGCCCGTCTTCGTCACCGGCTTTGGCACCGATCACCTGCTGACCAACGACTTCCGGCTCGCCTATCTGCAGGATGCGGACAGCAATCCGGATGGTGGCTTCCCGACACTGTCGGATGGATTGCCGCCCGCCAACCCCGGGCATTCGTTTCGCCAGGCACTGAAGACCAATGACCAGCGCGCATGGACGTCGACGTCGCCGATGCTGCTCTGCGCGGGCAACGCCGATCCCGCTGTTCTCTATCTCAACACCGAGCTCATGCAGAACTACTGGTCATCGGCAACGACGGTCACCGTGCTCGACATCGATTCCGCCGTCGCGAGCGACGACCCGTACGAAGCACAGAAGACCGGATTCGCCGCTGCGAAGGAACTTGCTGAGCTCATTGGCGGCGATGCCGAGGTGCTGGAGAACTATCACGCAGGGCTTGTGGCGCCGTTCTGCCTGAGCGCCGTCAAGTCATTCTTCGACGGGCTCTAGGAACGCCGCGCCGAACCCTTTCATCTCATCCGACTCGATCAAAGCATCTCGTTGAACAGGTAGTACATATTGTCGATCAGCTTGTGGCTCCAACTACGCTTGTGCCAGGCTTCCAGCTTGAGCTCCTGACAATGCGGAGCGTACCTCTCGAATATCGCGTCAAGCCGCTTTGCGGTAGTGGCGTCCTTGAAGCCGAGCGTGATCTCATCATTGATTTCGAACGAACGATCGTCGAAATTCGCAGAGCCCACGGTGCACCACACACCGTCGACAGTCATCACCTTCTGATGCAACAGAGTCGCTGGGTACTCGAAAAGCCTTACGCCACAGCGTAGCAACTTCTCGAAGTTGCGATGTCCCGCATGCTGCACCATCGGATTGTCGGAGCCGCTTGTAGAAGGCATCAACACCCGAACGTCAACTCCGCGCGTAACGGCTTCGCCGAATGCGTCGATTGCCTCGGGCTCCGGGATGAAGTACGGATTCTGGATCCAGATTCGCTGCTTCGCGCAGCAAATTGCCGTGTGGTGCAGGATCTTGACCGCGGGCGCAGAGCCCTCCGGCTTCACGTATGCCGCGTGGACGGTAATCGCGCCCGCGCGTTCCAGGCGCGGGAACACGTCGTCGCCCATGAACAGCTCGCCGGTCTGTCCCACCCAATTCTCGCTGAACGCCGCCTGCACGCTGTGGACGATCGGCCCGCGCAGCCGGACGCTCACATCCGCAAAGTGATCCTTATCCTCGGCGTTCCCGAGCCAGGCATCGACGATGCAATGGCCGCCAACCAACGCTACACGACCATCGAGCACCACGAGCTTCCGGTGATCGCGCTCATTCATCACTCCGAGATTATGGATGCGCCATTTGTGGAACTTGACCAGCTTGCAGCCCGCGGCCTTGAGCTGCTGCTCGGCAGACTTGCCCATCTTCTTCGACCCGGTCGCCTCGAGCAGAACGCGTACTTTCACGCCTGCGCGGGCTTTGGTCGATAGCGCGTCAGCCACGCGCTGGCCCAGCACGCCCTCTTTCCACAAGAAGCTCTCGAAATGAACTGAATGCTGCGCGGCAGCGATCTCTTCAATCAGCACGTCGAAGAAGGCGCCATTCTCGAAAACTTCGACGCTATTGCCTTCCACCGCCGAGCTGAGAGTAAGACCCGCGAGGGACGGGATCAGATCTTCGATGGAGTCGTCGCATTCGACACGCAGAGTCGGATCACGGTGGCGCTTCATCGACCAGATGACCACCACGAAGAAAATGAAGATTCCAACGATGATAAGTAGCGCGATCACAGTGACAGTCTAGACTATTGCTTCCCTCATACTGGTATCAGCCGCCGGAGTAATCGCGTGTCATCGGCAACTATTCGGGTGTTGACGCTGAATGCCCATCAGGGCTTCGGGGCGCACCGGCGCGGCAAAGTCCTTTTGCAGATACGGGACGGTCTGCGGACTTCGGGCGCCGACCTGGTTTTTCTGCAGGAAGTCGGCATCGTTGAGGGTTCCGAAGTTCCGTCCCATCAATACGAGGTCCTGGCCGACCGCGTATGGCCGCAGCACGCGTACGGACGTAATGCGGTATCGACTCGCGGGCATCATGGCAATGCGCTGCTGTCGAAGTACCCAATCACCACCTGGCAGAACATCGATGTATCAGTCGGAGTCTCTGAGCCGCGCGGAATGCTGCATTGCGTACTCCGCGTACCGCACGCCCCGAATCCGCTGCATGCGATATGCGTGCACTTTGCATTGCGCGAATCGCACCGGCGGCAACAGGTTGAACGTCTGCTCGAGCACGTCAAAGACACGGTCCCAGGGGACGCGCCGCTAGTGATCGCCGGCGACTTCAACGACTGGCGCGAACGTGCGCATCGGCGACTGCTGCGTGACGGCGCGCTCGAAGAGATTCACGGCAGTGCTTTCGGACGCCCAGCGCGTACCTTTCCGGCGCGGCTGCCCTTGTTGCGGCTCGACCGGATTTATGTTCGCAATCTGCGCCATCAGCCGCTGCAGCAGCCGCAACGGCCGTGGGCGACGCTGTCGGATCACGCGCCGCTAGCCGGGGAGGTGCGGATGTGAAATTGGCGCTACTCCGCGTCACGAGGAATGACTCTGCCACTCCCCATGAACTCGCCGATTGGCTTGAGATCCTCGACGTGGTCGCAGATTGCCTTGACGACCATCATGATCGGCAGGCCGAGTACCAACCCCCACCCACCCCAAAGCCATCCCCAGAACAGGAGTCCCGAGAAAACGACGACGGCGTTCATGCGGCTTGCACGACTCGAGAGCCATGGCGTCAGCCAGGAGCCTTCCAGGGTATTGATTACCAGCGAAATACTGGCGACCGCCAGCGCCATGCCGGCCGTCCCGAACTGGGAGAACGCCACCAGCGCGGCGCCACCTGTGGTGACAATGGCGCCGAGGTACGGTACCAGGTTGAGTACGCCAGCCGCCACGCCCCATACCGCGGCGTTTTCCAGGCCAATCGCCCAGAATGCGAGCCCGCTCGCGACGCCGACGATGCCGCTGGTCAGCACCTGCACCACCAGATAGCGCTGAATCTGATCGCCGATCTCGTTGAGGACCCTGACGGTTATCTTCTGCCGTCCCAGAGTCGGACCTGACAGATTCACCCATTTCCGGCGAAACTCATCGCCGGATGAAAGCAGAAAATAAGCGAGGAACAACACGATCAGCGCGCTGACGATCGCGGAAGCTGCTCCGATCGCGCTCGACCACAGATACTTCCGGATGTCGATCTTCGGCTTTTCGAGTTGCACGCGCGTTACGTTGCGCGGGACGGTCGCAGGCTCTACGTCCTGGGTTGCGCGCTCGAGCTCTTCTGCCGCCCTTTGCACCGACTCGATCGTGGTTCCCGAATCGCCCCATTCCTCGCGCGCGGAGCGTTGAATTTTCTTCACGGCTTCCGGAAGTGTCTCGATCAGGCTCACCGCTTCATCCTGGAGCGATACGACCGTCGCAGCCACTCCACCTACGATGGCCACGAGCAATATGGCCGCCGAAATACCTCTGGGAATAGCGTGCTTCTCGAGACGGTCGACGACGGGAGATATGGCATAGCTCAAGATCAGGCCCAGTATCAGCGGGACCAGCACCGGCTGAGCCCAGTCCAGGATGAAGATTGCAGCGAAGATTGTCAGCAGGATCAGCGCGACGTTTCTGACAGGGACGACGCCGCGGACCTCCGCAACTCCCACGGTTTCTTCGGTATCGCCGGGGTCCGCGGTTTGCCTCGGCTCTGTGGGCTCGTTTTGTTCCGCCACGAATTCAGCCGGCCTTCACTCGGCGTGAACGACGAGCGATTCTTGTGCATTCATGTGCTGTTTCCCCGGCGTCACGCCAGCAGGCCGGCGCGGCCATTATGTGCGTGCGACGGCGGGCGAGAGCATATAAGAATGTTGGCACTTGTTGCCGCGGTCAACGCCTACAGTTGACACTACAAATGCCCTGCTAGGGCCCAGAGATACGATCTTTCTATGCTAGTTAAGAAAGCTGACGGGTTGCGTAAGCCTTTATTGTATCGGTGCGCCTCGTCGAACTCCCGACCCCCTGGTTCGTAGGGCGCCGTAGGTTTTTGCAGATCTTGCCGAATCAACAAGTTAGATGGCCCGCCTAATCTACACTCGTGCCCCTTGAATGCTTACCTTCAGCCGGATGCCACAATCAAGTTACGCAAAGCCTCCGGAAACTCGTCTGAAGAGTCTGTCCCTGCAATCAACCCGCCTTGAAGCAGCAACGACGGCATACGCGCCGGCATAGTTGCCACAATCCGCAATACCTCGCCTGAGGGCGCCGGCCTCGACATCAGATATCCCTGCACGAACATCGAGCGAACGTTTAGCAGTGGAACCAATTGTTCCGGTCGCTCGACACCCTCGGCAGTGATCTCAAGGTCCAGGCTTTCGCAAAGAGCAATAATCGCGCGAGCGATCGCCAATGCGCGCTTGCTGCCATCGATTCGGGCAATCAGGCTGCGATCAAGCTTTACTCTGGTCAACGGTAGCAATTCAAGGGACGCAAGCGATGAATAGCCTGTGCCGAAATCATCCAGTGCAATGCCTATGCCGCAAGCGCGCAACTGGCGCAGTGCGTCGATCGTCTCGGCCCCCGTCTGCAAAACGTTCTCTGTCAGTTCAATCTCGATGCACTTTGCGGGTACGCGACTTGCCGCGAGAAGTTCTTTCACCCGATTGACGAATCCGGCGTCGAGCAATTGGCGGGGAGAGACGTTTATTGCGACGCGCACGTCCGGCCAGCCCCCGTGATGCCATCGAGACGCGGCATCGATCGCTGAACGCAGCACCCAGTCACTGATCTCCAGGATGAGCCCAGACTCTTCGGCGATCGTGAGAAAATCTGCTGGCGAGGCGAGTTTGCCATCCGGCAGGCGCCAGCGCAGGAGCGCCTCCACAAGAGGGACTTGGAAAGTATGCAGATCGACCTCGGGTTGGTACGCCAATTCGAACTCGCCGCCTTCGATGGCGTGTCGCAAGCCTTGTTCCGTACTGAATCTCGAGGCGGCGGCGTCTAAGAGGTCCGGGCTGAATACGCACAACTGATTGCGCCCGAGCGCCTTGGCACGGAACAAGGCCGCATCCGCCGCGCGCAGCAAGGAATCGGCGCTCTTCGCGTGGCCTGGATAGAAACTGGCGCCGATGCTGAGACTGATCAGCAGATTTCGTCCATTAACGGGCAAGGGCTGCTGGAAAGCCTGTTGAATGAGCAAGCCGGCGTCGGTAATTGCTTCAGCGTTCGTCGCTTCAGCATAAATGACCGTAAATTCATCGCCACCCAAGCGCGCCGAGAACCCAAATGGCGCGACGATCGTCTCAAGACGCTGTGCCACGCTCTGAAGAACCTGATCTCCATACGCATGCCCCATGCTGTCGTTGATATTCTTGAAATTATCGAGGTCCAGCAACATCACGCCGACGAGTCTTCCGTGCGCGCAGGCGTCTCTTAGTGCGGCTTCGAGTTGTGAGAACAATTGCCGACGGTTTGGCAGTTCCGTCAACGGATCGTGCTCGGCCAGATGCTGCAGCTGCCGCGTGCGCTCGTCGACTTTCCTTTCGAGTTCCTGTTGATGATCGAAGCTAGTCGCCTGCGCAGCTTCCAGGCGGTCGGCCATTGCGTTGAATGAGACGGCAAGGGAGTCGAGCTCGCGGATCCCGCCTCGTTCCACCCGCGTGGCCAGGTCACCGTCAGCGAATCTGCGCGTCGCGAGCATTAACTTGCGAACCGGTCCTATGATCCGCAACGTCACGACGATCGAAATGACGCCCAGAATCAGCAGGACGGCAACGCTTAGCCAGGCAATGAATCTCTGCGAGCCGCCGTCCCCTGGACGAACGGAAACTTTGATCGCGGGCTTCGGCGGGAGTGCGGGAATTTCGGGAGCCTGCGGGCCGGCCCCGGACTCCATTTCAACCGGCCGGGTAGCCGGGACTTTCGGCGTGGCTATTGCTGTCTCACTTTTGACTGTCGGCGCACGCACCTGCAGTGAACGAATCGACTTGACCAGATTCGTTGAACCTGTCCGGAACTTTTCGATGCCATCGGCGCGCTCATCATCCAATCGCAGCAAGGAAGCACGGCTTAGGACGAGCGATGAGTGATCCTTGCGCATCGCCTCGACCCATTTGGCGCCCTGCGAGCGAGTAAGACTGTCTGCGTTTTGCTCGAGGCTCGCTGAAAAGGAGGACTCGCCGGTGGGATTTTCCGGAAGGGCGGCTGGGTTTCCTGTCGCCTGCGGCGTCCTGGAGACAAGACTTGGCCGTAGTCCAGCCAGTTGCCGGCTCAGATCGATGAGCGATTCCCTGGCTACGACCCGGCCGAATATCTTCCAGGCCCGGTCAAGGGACCTCTTCATGCGCTCGTCCATTGCTTCGAAGTGCTGCCAGTACTTCGAAACAAGGGTTGCGCGCGCGTCTGAAGCGCGAACGAGGTCGTTTGCCTGCACCTGCAGAGATTCGACTTGGGCGGCCAGTTCCTTGAGGCGACGTTGCGGCACACGCCCGGCTGCGGCAGTCAGATACGCACCGCTTGCGGCTTTCAGGCTCGCACCGGCAGTCGTGTAGTCGACGTTGGACGATTCAAGACGAGCGAGTGTCTGTTGTTCGAACCTGTCGATCGACGTTACGAGTTCAGCGACATCGAGCGCCTTTGCGACGGGGACGGGGGCGGCCGCTTGAGGCTGTGGTGTTGGTGCTTTTACGACTACGGGCGCTTCCACTGCCCGCACGACCACCGTGTCGGTTTTCTCGACAAGCAAGCTCCCGTGCTGCGCAATCAGATTGGCTCCGATCGCGAGCGCACCTACAGCCGCAAATGCAAGCAGAAGGTGTCCGACAATCCCGGTGTTTGCGAACTTCGCAAGGACGATGCCCGAGCCGGGACGCTGTATTTTCCGAATTCCTGCAGCCATGGGAACGATCTTCCGCCGTGGGCAAATCTCCTGCGCGTAGCCTCTCTCACTTGGATTCCGGCGATCAGAGGGCTTACAAAGGACTGTGATCCACATCTCGTTCAACGGACGAAAAGTCATTCGGTGCGGTGGCGTCCCTGCTAGCTGCTTTTGGGGGCGCCAGCCGGGCTACACAGTCCTGTTCTGGACGCCCGCATGCGGGCGAACGAGAAGGGGGCGTCCATGAGTGACTTACGAATTCTTCATGCTGGGCGCCACGAGGCTCAGCGCGTAACCCAGAGGCGGCATCGAACCGCCGAAATGCGGATTTTCAGTCTGGTTGGAGAATGCCAGTTTCTGTTGCAGGCAGCCGCTCGAATCGACCGGTCTTGAGAGATCGGAGAAAAGAACCCTACGATTCCCCTACGCTAGAAAAACAAAAGGCTCACCCATTGCGTAAGCTTTGGTAGTAACTGGCGCGCCCGGAGAGACTGTTCGCGGCCTGCGGCCGCGAATCCCTCGCTGCGCTCGGGACCGTCGCCGCAACCCGGCGACGTCCTTCGGCGCGCTTCGCGCACCTCGTCGAACTCCCGACCCCCTGGTTCGTATGGCGAATTGGGGTCAATATATGTGCTTCAAATTCAACTACTTGCGGCGCTTTCCAATCCGCAAAACGGCCTGTCTCAAGCACACCTGTGGCTTAGCTGCCTGAGTTCGGCGCAAAGAACTGACCGCAAGAGCTTCGGCTAGAGTCCCTCACCGCGCCTCGCGGACCTGATGTCCACCTCGGTGCCCGAAAGGCGCTGTATCGCGGTGTGCGCTACACGATGTCGGGAAATCCGGCGCGCGCCGATGGTGGGTTCGCTGTTCATACGCGTACGCGTAGCCCAGCAGTTGCGAATCGCTGAATCGCCGCCCCAGGAACTGGATGCCGACCGGTAGGCCGGCGTCCGTATATCCCATCGGTACGCTGATGGCGGGAAATCCGACGTGCGGCGCGATCTGGTAACTATTGTTGCCATCCGGCGTGTCGTTATCCGACACCTTGCGTGGCGGATAACGCCACGTCGGATATACCATCATATCGAGAGCCAGTTCGTCCATGTGCCCGACGACGAGATCGCGAAATGCTTCGCGCCGATCGTCTTCGTCCACTCCGAGACACGGAGGCGTCCGTGTTTCTGGTGACTCTTCAATTGCCAGGGCCTCCTCCAGCCACTCCTCGATATAGGGTGAGTAAAACACAGGGTCCTTCAATACCTCGGCCACATCGGCCATTGGTGCTCCCGCGCCCAGCGACGACAAATAGACGTTGGCATCGTGACGAAACGTGTTGCACCAGAGTTCGTCTTGTATTTTCCAGATGTCCGGAATCCGAAAGTCGACAATCGTCGCACCAGCAGCAGCCAGGTCCGTAAGCGCCGTCTCCATCAGTTGATAAATTGCGGGATCGCTTTCCTCGCGTTCCATCAGGGTCCTGAACGCGCCGATGCGAATTCCCTTCAGCGCGTCAGCATCAAGCGACGCCGTGAAACTACGTGGCGGCAGGTCAAGGGCATGACTCGTGATCGGGTCGTTCGGATCATGGCCGACGATGACGTCCATGACCTTTGCGGCATCCGTAACGGTGCGGCACATCGGCCCGGCGGTATCGTAATTTAGGAACAAGGGGACGATGCCAGCGCGACCGACCAGACCCAAAGAGGGGCGAAACCCGACCAGGCCCGTGTGTGCACTGGGACCACGCACTGAATTTCCAGTGTCCGTGCCGAGGCCGATGATTCCGAAATTGGCCGCGATAGCCGAAGCAGTGCCCCCGCTCGAGCCGCCCGGAGTCCGGTCCAGATCGTATGGGTTGCGAGTCACGCCGAACATGGAGCCGACCGTTTTCAGCGGACTGATAGCCCATTCCGCCATGTTCGACTTCGCAAGCACGATGGCACCGGCAACGCGAAGGCGTGCGACGATATACGCATCGTTCTTCGGTTGCGCCTTGCGCATGGCCCACGACCCAGCCGTCGTTGCCAAGCCCTTGGTGTCCATGTTGTCCTTGACGATGATCGGAATACCGTGCAGCGCCCGGAGCCGATCGGTCGTGCGGAACTCACGATCGAACTCCCGGGCGCTTTCCAGCGCGCCTGCATTGACGACCCGAATGGCGTTCAGCCCGGTGCGCTGATCCAGGTCCTCGATGCGCGCTAAATAGGTGGACACCAGCGCTTCGGCAGTCAACTCGCCGCGTCGCATCGCTTCATGCGCTCGATCGATGGTCCATTCCACCGTGGCGACGCAAGCAGTTTGGTGCGCGGGGTCCGTTTGCTGCCGGTTCAGTGCGCAGGCGGTCAGTGTCGTCGTCAGGGCGTGAGCGAAGACTAAAGAGCTGTGTCACAAGCATCGTTTCGCCAAGGCGAATTCTTGCGACTGACCTGCCGGGCGTGCCGAGGCGAACGTCCTACGACCAGATTGCGCGGTAACAACGCCGCTCGCGGGCGAGCTACGGATCCAGCGGAATGCGATCCTTGTTCCTGG
>Ga0105106_10000518_pt1 | contig 27160 bp, 25 predicted proteins | sample PPLLaktember2015_5_FD_79109 | JGI IMG/M metagenome (GOLD analysis project Ga0105106, IMG submission 79109) | Freshwater sediment microbial communities from Prairie Pothole Lake near Jamestown, North Dakota, USA - PPLs Lake P8 Core (1) Depth... | ecosystem: Environmental > Aquatic > Freshwater >...
AGGAAAGCGGTCACCATAGCATTGAAACACAGGCTGCGCTGGGTGCCGTAATTGGGCGAACCGAAGCCGTTCAACAAGTTTTCGAACTGCACCTGAGAAAGGTTGTGCGTGGAAGAGAAGACCATCGCTTCCGGGCCGTACTGCTCTTTGATCTTGAGCATGGATTTGGCTACGATGTCCAAAGCCTCATCCCAGGAGGCTTTGCGGAAGCGACCTTCTCCACGCTTACCCACGCGCACCAAGGGAGTGAGGACGCGATCGGGGTCATAAGTGTTCATCAAACCCGATTGGCCACGGGCGCACAATTTGCCGGCTGAATGGGGGTGTTCGGGGTTGCCCTCCAGCTTTACAATGCGACCTTTTTCCACTTTAGTGAGCACGCCACAACGCCAGACACACATTTCGCAGATTGTGGGAATGTAACCATCTCCATTGGCATCCAGCGATCCCAACTTGCTGGCAGCCTGGGCTACCCGGGGTGGAATCAACTGCCCCAGGGCCAGGGCGCCTGCAGCGGTGCCGCCCAACTTCAAGAAATCACGTCGAGTAACCAGTGCGTTTGTCATTTTTAATTCGAACCCTATTCCTTTTTTCGCTGCAAACCGGCACGGTCAATCAGGTAGAAGAGTAGCACGGTGATGAGGCCGAAGAGCAGCACGAACATATAGGGGTTTAAATTCCAGAGATCGGGCATGACCACATTGCCGAATTTAGCAAGGGCAGATATTTGGGGGAAGACCTGCTGGTAGGTGAGCCCAAAGAGGACAGCCCCAGCGAGGAAACCGAGCATACCCGGAATGAGATAATCGAGCTTGCCTTCGCCGCTCCCGGCGGCGCAAGTGCCCGGTCAGTAACCGGTGAGGGCCATGCCCACACCGAATATCAGACCGCCAATCAAGTTGCCGACGATGTACGTGGCGGGCACGTTGGGGAATTGGATAAGTCCCAGGCCGCGCAGGATGTATAGGCCGCTCATCGATACGACCAGGGCGGTCATCATGAATTTGAGCACAGCCATATCGGTAAAGCGAAAGACATTGACGATTTTATGGTATTTGGTCAACCCGGCTTTATTGAGGGTCAGACCGAAGAAAACACCAAGAAAGAGAGCGATGATGTAATTGGTCATTTGAGGCTCCTTGTAAGCTATCAGCTGTCAGCTATCAGCCATCAGCTAATAGCTTTTTCGATAGACGATCAGGGCGGTAATAATGCCTGAGGCAAACATGCCAGCGATGAAGATGTAGGCCGCAGGAGCCAGCAGCATGCCGCCCGAGATCGCCAGACCGCTGGTGCAGCCTCCAGCGATGCCCGCGCCATATTCCAGCACAATGGCACCCAGGAAGGCCAAGACCCAGCGCTTCCAGGTTTGGGGTCCAAAAACCTTCTTCCATTGAGAGTCGCTGTTCATGCGCCACTTGAAAGTGCCGCTGCTGAAAGCCCCCAGCATTCCACCAAAGAAAATTCCCACCAGGAGTACAACCCCCCAGGTGATGGCGGGCGGCATGATGAAATTGAAGTACATGTTATCGAACAGCGCTGGCGAAATCGCTTTACCCAGCATCCCAGCCAGATTTTCAAAGGCGCCAGAAGCGCCCAGCAAGCTGTCGCTGAGCCAGACTGCCAGCACGCCTACCACGCCGAGCAAAATACCAGCCACGTAGGGAGACCATTCTTCTTTGCGGAATTGAGTGACGATCCAGTTCATCGGTTCTCCTGATTGAAAAAAGTAGGACTTACGCAGTTCAAGGGGGTAGTGGGGGTGTTTTGGCGGGCGTAGCCCGCCAAAACACCCCCATCCTCCCACCGACTGCGTAACTTCTAAAATGTTAATCTCCAGAAAGGGCCAGAAGCAGGGCGCGGCTGTCATGATCCAGGGTGCGCAGGCGGCGCACCAGCTCAGGGTCAAGGCGAGACAGGCTGTGGAGCATTTCGCTGGCAGCCTCCGGGTTCTCCAGGACGCGCTGAAGGGCATGCAAGCCGACAGGGTTGAGGCGGGCAATCAGAGGCAACAGGGCGATCACCTCAGAGGGGTATCCGGGCACATCCGGCAGTTCCGATGCTGCGGGGGTAGAGCGCATTTCCTTTGAAGTTTTAGGGAGTAGCGGAAGGCCGCGCAGCTTGCGCTCATTGTAATAAACAAAGCTGCCACCACCCAAAGCGACCGCCGCGATGAGCAGTTCCACAACGATGTTACCCGTATTGACAGGTGTTTTTCCTTCGTAGCGCAGGTTGTAATCGATCACCGCGCTGTCTGCGACCACAATCTCCGATACCGATGGTGCCGAGGAGGTCTCACTGCTGGTATCGGCATTGGAATCGCTGGTGGTTGACCCTCCACTGGTGGGTGCACTGCCAGTGCCTACCTCGACCCCCAGGGCAGTCGCGTACACCTGGGCGCGTTCAGTCAGGTCTGCAGGGTGACATTGCTGGCAAGCAGCTTTTACATCCGAAAGCGGGGCAACCATACCGGCATGCGCTTCTGCTTCAGCCAGGCTCTGGTTGTTACCGGCGTGGCAGATGTAGCAGAAATCGCCAAAAGCATGAGACTGGTGCCAGCCTGTGCCGTCGCTGTTCACCGGGTCTTTGGCCTGCACCTCATGACAATTCTTGCAGGATGAAGCTTGCGAGCCACATTGAGCGCTGGCTTGTCCGGTGGGGATGGCAAGCCAAACGGCGGCAAGGATGAGCGCACCCGCTGCCAGGAAGAGAAGAATGAATTTACCTCGAACCTGCATAAGGACCTCCTAGGTAGTGATTGTGTCCATCAAATTGGCGCGGTAAGCGATGCGGTCGCGCAGCACCGAGCGCAGGATATCGAGGGCCTGAATCATGCGCAGGTCGGTGATGCGGTATTCCACGCTGGCTCCTGATCGTTCGGGGCGAACCACGCCGCGATCGCGTAAAATCTTCAAGTGGCGCGAGGCTGCTGGCTGGCTGATACCCACCACAGCTGCCAGATCGGTCACATTCAGGCTATGCTCGGCAAGGGCGTAAAGCATTAAGATGCGCCGCGGGTCAGCTAAAGCTGCGCATAATTCCGCATGCAGTTCAGTTACTTCCTGGGCCAGGCTCTGTCTATCCATAATTCATGTTCTCATGTATGCGCAAATATGAATACTTATATAGTGCTAGTTTACCCACCTAAGGGGGTGCCTTGTAGTGAAATTCATCACAACTGTGTGTGACATTTGTCACATGACGCGTCTCGAGATTCTTGTCGAAAATGGTAAATTGGGGAGGACCTGGGAGAAGGTGACTGCTAAGAACTGGGCCGGAGGAAATTCCGCAATCTTGATTGCGTACAATCGTCCAGGTTGGGTAGATCGAATTAATCCTGGAGGTCGTTGCGAAGATACAATCTTTTCCTGGACTTGCTGTAGATCATGACATACTCGGATTGGAGCGATTGCTCCAGGGCAGGGAATTTAAATCGCCCTAGCAAGACTTGCTCGGGTTGATACGCCCGCACCACTTCAATAATTTGCTGCTCAGTAAGCGCGCCAGTCTCCAGGCGCTTGGTGGATAGCACCGCCAGCTCAGGCGGAACGGGAAGCCCGGCGCGAAAGGCATACATGGGTAAATCGGTGACCACCCATTCGGTCAGCGGAGCATAATCTGCCATGCGGCCTACCAGTTTCTCATCCCGGGTCGCCTCGCCAAATATCGGATGTTCGGGTTCTGGCGGTAAGAACTGCTCACGCGCCTCAGGGATTTTGGTCGTAAATACCCAAATCGCGCCGACCAGGGTCAGGATCCAGAGTATGCCAGGCACGATCCTGAAAGGACGCACAAAAAAGAGAGTCGATAGTTGAGCCAATCCTTCCCCAACCGCGATGGCAGCCAGCAAAGCCGCCGGCAGTGTGATGATCAGCAAATGGTGATACCAAACCAGGGAATATTTGGAGAGCAGCAGGGCAGCGATGAGGCTCCAAATCAGCGGGTACAAAGCCAGCCAACGCCTGGAGGAGAATATCCAACATCCCCCGATGAGTGCGAGGAATAGGATGGGCAAAGATGATTCGAGCTGCTTCCCCAGCGGATCGATCTGGCTGTAGGCTTGCAGGTAGGAGCTTTGACCCGCTGCCAGGTGGGGGGACCAAAGTTGGCTCAGGTTGCCCGGTTTAACCAGAAACAGGAGAACCCCACCGATTAAGATGCCCAACACAACTGCCCATTGAAACCCCGGTAGGAGGATCTTATCCCAACGGCGATAATTTTCAGGACGTTTGTATTCTGCCCAAAATAAACCGAGAAGAAAGAGAGGCGCCAGGAAAGCTGTGAACAATTTAGTGAGAATGGAGAGACCCAGGAAAATGGCGGAAAGCCACAGAGCGTTACGCCTGCGGTGGAGATGCCAGTCAGACAGGCGTTCCAGGGATACCAGGGCAAATGCGATGGATGGCAATCCAATCATGGTAGCCAGGCTCAGGGGGAGAAAATAGGGTACGATAGCGACTAAAGCGGCCCCTGCCAAGGAATGCCAGGGCCCCCAGGTCTTTCGAAGAACCAGCATTGCTGATCCCAGTAAAAGGCTCGCCAAGAGCAGCACGAGCACGCGCCCGGCATCCACATTGAGGCCGAAAAGGCGGAACCATCCGGCGAGCATGTAGGTGAACAAGGGTGGCTGGTCACTCCAAATCTCGCTGTAGAGCGGATGCCCCTTCATCACCAACAAGGCTTTCATCAGGTTAATGCCCTCATCCGTATCAAACTCAAAGCGGCCCTGGAAGGGGAATTTGAAAAGCATGAGGATGAAGAAAGCCAGCGGCACCAGGATGTGCCAGGGCAAATTCAGCAGCAAGTTTGTAATTTTGCGGGAGAATGTAATCAGCGCCATTGTCGTCAGGCCTATCTTACCACTACAGAGCTAAGGTGTTCCCTCTAAATCCCCAACCGTAAAAAAAACTGGTTTGCGGATGGCTGTCCGAAAACCAGTTTTCGTTTGGTATTTTAGCTCCGTTTCAAGGGCGGAGGGTTCTCTCAATCGCCGTGGGCAGGCTCCCCTTGTGCATGCTTACGGCTAAAGATGGGCAAGAAGCGGGCACCTAAACTGAAACCCAACAATCCATAAGCCAGAACACCCAAAGATACGCCGATTTCGAAGATTGTGGGGGTGTAGGTGGCTGCCAGAACATTCCCCAGAACACCTGGGGACCAATCGGGGGGCACCACTAATCCCGATAGAGTGACATTCCATCGGTTTACAATGACACCCATAACGATCAAACCCAGACCGAGCACGAGGGTGCGATCATTACGGCGGAAAGGTTGGTAGAGTAAGATCACAGCGGGGACGAGTCCACCCAGGATGATCTCTAGGCCCCAAAAAGTGGTGGTATAGGGGGTGGTAGCATTCAAGCGCTCCAACGCACTAGCGGTGCCAGGCGCATGGCTGTAGTAAGAAGTAGCAGCCCAATCCCACAGCTTGATATAAAGGTAAGCCAGCAGCGTATAGCCGATGACGCGAGCTACCTGGCGTTTGGTTGTGGCTGGGATCAGCTCGCGATTGCGCAGGTGTGAAGTCAAAATCGTCGCCAACAAGGTGAGCGCCATCCCTCCAGCTACGGCAGAAATGATAAACATCACCGGCAAAGAAGGCTTGAACCAGATGGCGCGACCACTCAGCACTCCATAAGTGGCGCCCAGCGAGGATTGGTGCAGGAGTGAAAGAGCCATGCCCAGGACCGCCAAGACGGGTGTCAGTCGGTGAAGCTGGTGACCCAATTTGGGCAGCCAGGGCCAACGATTGGCGACCAGACGGCTTTCAAAGATTAACGGCAAAACTTCCAGCACTAAAACCGTGGAATATAGGATTACACACCAGGTGATTTCCCATAAAACGGAGTGCACATTCCAGTAAATGAGCGGGTGGTAGAAACGATCCGGTCGACCGATATCCATTGCCAGCGCAATCATGGCCGATGTATAACCCAAAAAGCCAATAAACACTGCCGGGCGAGCCAATGACTCCAGAGGCTTGATCCGGAACAGGTACACCGCGGCTGAAAAGGTAAAGGCGCCTGCTCCAAGGGCGATCGCCGAAAGGTCATGAGTAATCCATAAGCCCCACGGGACACGGTCATTGAGACCGGTGAGCTGCAAGCCGTGAATTAACACCTGGATCATGAAATAAACGCCGATGAGCAAAAGGATAACAAGGCCGGCAATCCAGATGATAAAAGAGCGGCTGAAGGCTTTGGGTTTAGGTGCGGTTATGGTAGCCATTCTATGCCTCCGTACGTTCTGGGCGCACGTAATGCACCTTGGGCTCGGTGCCCCAATCTTCGCGCAAGCGGAAAGTATCGTTTTTACGCAGGAACTGAGAGACTGGGCTCTCCGGATCCTTGATATCACCGAAGATGCGGGCGTTTACCGGGCAAATCGCCACGCAAGCAGGGGAAACTTCCTTATCCACACCAGGCTTGAGGCCTAATTCCGTGGCGCGATCGATACGCTGGACGCAAAAAGTGCACTTTTCTACCACGCCGCGGGCGCGTCGTTCCACTTCCGGCGTGCCCCACTTGGCTTCGTAGCGATTTTCAGATTCTGGGGTCTTCCAGTTGAAGCGCCGTACATCATAGGGGCAGGCAACCTCGCAGTAACGGCAACCGATACAGCGATCATAGTCCATTGCTACGATGCCGTCCGGGCGCACCCAGGTGGCGCCTACCGGGCAAACACGCACGCACGGGGCCTCCTGGCAATGCTGGCAAGGGCGATTCATAAAGAAATCTGTGCCATTCTCTGTGCGCTCCGGGAAAACGATATTCCAACGCATCTCATCATCAGCAACATCGTTGACTGCCTGGCAGGCGCGCACGCAGTAATAGCATCCGATACATTTAGAAAGGTCGATCGCCATATGCCACTCATGACCACTGGTGCCTTCTTCGGGATGCGCCTGCGCGCCAATGCCCTGGATGGCCTCAGCAGAGAGCGGCCCCGTCATCACCAATTCGGTGATGACCACAGCAGCAGCGGTCGCACCACCAATTTTCAGGAAATCTGCACGGGACAGCAGGGAGGTGTTTTCTGTTTTTTCGTTGGGCTGCTGCTTATCCGCCATCATCTTGCTCCTGTTTCTTGTCGGTCTCTTCTTCAGCGGGGAGACCCGGTATGCGGCGGGTATTATGGGCAACAAACCAGGCAGTAGTGCCTCCCAAAACCAGACCGATCACACCCCCCTGGAACAGGGTCGTGAACTGGCGGTTCGCCAGGCTGGCTTCCAGGGCCTGAATACGCTGCTCGTTGCTGATGCTGGTGTCGCCTGATCCAATCGACACCTGGATGAGCTCGCTTTCGGTGGTTTCGGTAGTGGTAATTTCTTCTGGAGGTGTAGTGCCCGCGCCATTTTCATACCCGGGGAGCGAAAAGCCGGCGTGGAGCGCATCGGTGTGACAGGCTACACAGGTGGCTGGCGTGATCGTAAACGTGTGCCCGGTGGGTACAATGCCGTCCTCCGGCGCAACTTCTGGCGGGATGACCAGCGCGTGGCAATCGACACAGCCGATATCCTTTTGCACATGCAAGTCTTCCAGGTATCGTTCCATATCCTGCTGGTGGCAGTTGATACACAACTCATCCGAAGCCTCGAACAGGCGCTTTTGGCTGTGGGGGTCATGGCAATCCGTACAACCAACATTGGCTGTGGCATGTCCAGTCAGGCGCCATTCGTGCAACGTGGTCGTGTGACAGGTGCCGCAGTACTCTGTATCTGCACGAATTGGCACAATCTCGGGTGGGTGAGAAGGATTCACCTCTCCATGGCAGGCTTCGCAGGATACACCTTCGGCGGCATAGCTATTGTTGGTAGCCTGGTAACTGGTGGTGTGACAGAGCAAACAATCGCCAGGATTGCCCAAGCCGGTCCAGCGCTCTTGAAATACAGGGTCATCAAAAGCATGTGCGTGCGGGCTGTGCGACCAGGAGTCGGTAATATCCAGGTGGCAATCTTTACAACTTCCAGGTTCCACTGCCAGGTGGGTTTGCTCTTGCTGGAAGGATGGGGCGGCATTGGCAATTCCCACGGTGAGCAGCATCGCCAGGAGACCGACGAAAAGACCAGAAAGAATTGCCAGAGCGAGAGCCGGGTGTTTAATTTTCAAGTTCATGTTCTCCTCGCAAGGTTCGAGTATTCCTACAAATTAACCAGCGTGCTCGTTTCAGACTTTGGAAATAGCAATGGGTTCTCTTTACTAAAGATGAAGTCCCAAAAGGCGGCTTGGGCTGCAGTGGCAGGGCGGCGGAGGTGGCGCCCAATCAGGATTTGGCGTTCAATTTCAATCCCGCGAATTCCGACGCGGGCAACCCGACCTTCCGCCAGGCGTTCGACAACCATTTGGGAGATGAAAGCTACCCCCAAACCTTCTTGAACTGCAAGTGCAATCGCCTCGGAGTTACCCAGGGTCAACAGGGTATGAAAGTCATTGATCGAAATCCCATGGGCTGCCAGGGCGTCTCGTGCGGAGATGAAAGTCCCTGATTCCTCTTCGCGAAAAATAAAATCGCCTTGATGAAGCTCGTCGGGCTCGATCTCGCCTTTCTGCGCCCAGGGATGGTTCAAAGGGGCGATCAGAACAACTTTATCGGTTATGAAGTTGCAAAATTCAAGCTCTGGCGAAGGATCGCTGGAGAAGCTCGTCAGGGCAAAGTGCACATCGCCGCTGCTCAGCATGGTGAGGGCTTGATTTTGGCCGGTCACATGGCAGGTTACGCGCACCTGGGGGTAACGATTATGAAAGCGGGCCAATAATTGAGGCAATATGTATTTGCCTGGGGTAGTGCTGCAACCCACCATGAGGTGCCCCTGGATATCTCCGTGCATAGAGGCTAATGATTCTTCGATGCGGGTGGATAATCGGACTGCTTCACGCGCCATGGGGATCAGGGCCAGACCGGCCTCCGTCAGCTCCAGAGACCGACCGGCACGGATAAATAAAGAGGTGGTGAAATGTCTTTCCAGGGCTTGAATGTGCTGACTAACGCTAGGCTGAGTCATATGAAGACGTTGAGCCGCCTGCGTGAAATTCAGTGTTTCGGCGGCAATCAGGAAGACGTTTAACTGGTGTATGTCTAACATCATATAAACCCGTGGGATCTCTTTGTGAAGTCTAACACAAAATCAATAGGTAAATCAAGTGACAAATATCATCTCATAATAGTTTATACTTATCTGGGGGATAAGAAGAAACGATAAGTGTATATTATCTTTGTCACTTGTATCCATGATATTTTCTTTTATAATGGTGATAGTGAAAAGTTATACAATCAGCTCGCTCATAAAAGGTCGTCGAATGCGCCAACTCATCAAGCTCTCACTCCTGTTAATGGCCCTGGTCTTGCTGGTTGGGTGTGGGCGTGCGCCTGTGGCAACGGAAGAACCTGCACCGACAGCAATCGTGGCACAGCCCACCACCGCCCCAACGGAGGAAACAGCTCAATCTCCAACGACCAGCGCGCCTATTGCCACCGAAGCTCCAATAGATGAATGCCTCGCCTGCCACATGGATAAACAGCGGTTAATCGACACTGCCAAGCCAGAAGAAGTGGTGGAAAGCGAAAATTCGGGATTTGGCTGAGGGGGAGAGGTGGCTCCGTTGGAGCCTTGGGAAAAAGTACTGGTAGATGCGGAGCATTTCCCCACTTCAATTCATGGATTGAACGGCTGCAACACCTGCCATGGCGGCGTGCAATCCGCTGAAAAAGATGTTGCTCATGAGGGCATCGAAGCCAACCCATCCAAAAATCCAGAGGCGATCTGTGGACAGTGTCACCCGGATGTGGTTGCCAGCGCGCCAAACAACCTGCACAACACATTGGGTGGATATTGGGAGGTGCTGAACGCACGCAGCCTGCCAAAGAACCATCCCGCCCTGGAAGAAGCATTCAATAATCACTGTTCAAGCTGCCATACCACCTGCGGCGAGTGCCATGTAAGCCAGCCTAAAGCAGTAGGAGGCGGGTTGGTGAGCGGGCATCTGTTCAATCGCACGCCATCCATGACTCAGAACTGCACGGCCTGCCATGGCAGCCGCGTGGGGAATGAGTTTCTTGGGAAGAATGAGGGTCTGCCGGGGGATGTGCATTTCCGCGAAGGGCGCATGAACTGTGTGAGCTGCCATGACGGCGCCGAGATGCACGGCGCGCAGCATGAATGCAATGATTGTCACCCGGGTCCCGAAGCCTCAGAGCTGCCTCCGCCAGATCACCGCTTCGCCGGTGTACAGTCGCCGCGCTGCGAGACTTGCCATGCGGTTGTTTCGACAGGACAGGATGGAGTGATTATGCACGAGATGCACGGCAGCAAGCTCTCCTGCCAGATTTGCCACTCCATCTCGTATTCCAATTGCGAAGGCTGCCATGTCGCCATCAGCGAGAATACAGGCAACCCGTTCTTCGAGACGCAATCCACAACCTTACAGTTCCTGATCGGGCGCAATACGATCCAGTCCTATGAGCGGCCCTATGAATATGTGACCGTGCGGCACGTACCCATTTCTCCAACCAGCTTTGAATATTACGGCGACGACTTGCTACCTAATTTCGATGCACTGGAGACCTGGAAATATGCCACACCTCACAATATTCAACGCCGTACACCGCAGACTGCTTCTTGCAACGCCTGTCATGGGAACACATCACTGTTCCTGACTGCGGATAAAGTGGCGCCTGGCGAGCTGATTGCAAACGAAGACGTGATCGTCGAACAAGTACCTGTTCCGATTTATTCCAGAGAACAATTACCTTGATGTGATCAATTCCCCTGGTCATCCGAGGCTGTGAGGAAGTAACAGCCGACCCAGCCTCGGATGCCAGGGGTGAATAATAAGAATGTCTAATGAGTCTATAGGAGAAGTCAATAATGAAGAATCGAGCCTATTTCATCTTTTCTCTACTGCTGGCATTGAGTATGTTGTTAAGTGCCTGCGCCCCGACAGCGACACAGGTAGCACCGGTGGAGCCGGCGGTTGTCCAGACGGAGGCGCCTACCGCGGCGCCACCTACGGCAGAGCCGCCAACGCCCACACCGCTCCCTCCACCTGATTTTGCTGCACTTTTCACCACGCTTATCGAAGGCATACCGGCGGATAAGGGTTATGGCACTGTCAAGCCTGCCAGTCTGAGTGAGGAATTCGCTTCCGCTGCGCCATTTGTATTGGATGTGCGTGAAGCAGCCGAGGTGGAAAAAGACGGGTTTATCGAAGGTGCGGTCAACATCCCTGTACGTGAGGTCTTTCAGAACCTGAATAAACTACCCGGATTGGATGATCCAATCGTAGTCTATTGCGCTTCCGGGCATCGCGGCGGATTTGTGTTTGCAGCCTTAAAGTTGATGGGATACACCAACGTGCGCAACCTGAACGGTGGGTTAGGCGCATGGAAGAAAGCAGAGCTGCCGGTAGTGACTGGCTCAATGCCAGCTGCTGCCGAATCCATCAGCACCCCGATTGTTGAGAATGAGCCTCTGTACACCGCCCTCAATGAGTTATTAAGCGGTCTGCCGGAAGGCTTTTACACCACGCCAGCCGCCAAACTGGCTGAAGCGCTCACAACGGCTGATGCTCCGGTTATTGTCGATGTTCGAACTGCCGAAGAGCAGAAAAAGGACGGTTACATCGAAGGCTCCGTGAATATCCCGTTGCAGGAATTCATGGGCAAGCTGGACCAGCTGCCCGCTAAGGACGCGCCGATTGTGGTTTACTGCGCTTCTGGACATCGCGGTTCCGTCGCACTGATGGCACTGCGCATGCTGGGTTACACGAATGTGACCAACCTGGCAGGCGGGCTGGCTGGTTGGAAAGCCGCCAATATGCCTGTCGTTGGCGGCGCGTTGGATTGGAATGCGATTTGGAGCGAGTACCTGTCCACTTTACCAGCGGACCAGGGATTTTACTCGGTCAAACCCGACGTATTGAACACCGCGCTGGTTGAAAATCCGCCTTTCATGCTGGATGTACGCGAAGCTGCTGAGATCGAAAAGGATGGATTTATCGCCGGGGCGATCAACATTCCAGTGCGGGATGTGCTCAAGAATCTGGATATGCTGCCTGCCCAAGATCAGCCCATCGTTGTGTACTGCGCTTCTGGGCATCGCGGCTCCTTCATCGTTGCAGCCTTACGTTTGTTGGGTTACAAGGATGTCAAGAATCTGGCAGGTGGTTTAGGCGCCTGGAAAAAGGCTGAATTTGCGGTCGAGAGCGGTGCACCAGCTGCGGCGGTGGCCGGAACGGCTCCTATCGTGGATGCCACCCGCCTGGCAGAATTGGATAAATTCATCAGCGGGCTTCCAGAGGGCTTTTATACGGTAAAATCGCCGGACTTGAACACCGAGATCACCAGTGGTGATGCCTCGTCATTGTCGATGTAAGCACGGATAAAGAATACGCCGAAGGTCACATCGAAGGCTCTATCAATATCCCGGTGAACGACCTGTTTTCCAGCCTGGATCAGCTTCCTGACAAAGCGGCAAAAATTGTTGTGTTATGCAAATCTGGTCATCGCGGCGGTATGGCGTTGATGGCTTTACGGATGTTGGGATACAGCGAGATCCGCAGCCTTGCAGGCGGTTTGAACGCCTGGGTTGCCGCAGAGCTGCCGGTTGTAAAGTAAGGCTTCCCAATCGATTAAACCACTGAAATTGTGGTCTGCAGGCAAGTAATTGCTGACAGGCTGCAATTTCTTTTTAAGGAAAGAACCGGCTACCTCTATGCTTGGACAACTATGCAATTTGTGCGAAATAATTGTATAATACAGCCCAATGCCAGGATCACCGGCTTTTGCATAGGAGGTAAACAATGGACTTATTAGGACAGGATTTTCGTGCAGTTGATGTTGGGGAACGGCTGCGGGAATTACGCCAGGAGCGAAATATGTCGATGCGCTCCCTGGCGCGCGCCAGCGGATTATCTACGAATGCGCTGAGTATGATCGAGCGGGCGCGCACTTCACCCTCTGTCAGCACGCTGGTGAAGATTGCAGCTGCCCTGGGAGTGCCAATTACAGCCTTTTTCCGTTTGGAGCCGCCGAAACGGGACATCGTATTCCGCAAGGCGGATACCCGCAGCCGGGTCACTGTGCCACGCGGATCGTTGGAGGGCTTAGGAGGAGAGGAGTTCGTGGGCGGTGTAGAACCGCTTTTGCTGACCCTGGAACCCGGGGCTAACAGTGGGCAATCGCAGATGTTGCACAGCGGACATGAGTTCGTACTTTGCCTAAGCGGGCAGCTGGAGTATTCAGTGGAAAGCCAACGCTTTTTATTGGAAGCGGGCGATAGTCTACTGTTTGCGGCGCAGCTCGAGCATCGCTGGCGCAACGCCAGCAAAGGCACTACCCGGGCGGTGATCGTGCTATCCGGGTTTGAGCGCGGTGAATCTCCCAGCGAATATCATGTTACCGCCGCCAATGTGAGCCATGAAACAGATAATCCTATCGATTAGGATTAGACGTGGTATAATCGGTGAACTTTAAGACAGGAGAACGACCCGGCAGCAATGGAAACTCATATGATCTCGATCGAGCTGAACATCGATAATAATTGCGCCCTCCAGATGCGCCGGGCGGAAGCTTGCGAGCTGCCAGGTGGTTAGTCCTGCAACATGCTAATCCATCGCCCGACGCATTGAGCGGAGGGCGATTTTTTTTGAAATCTTTCACAACAACAAAGGTTATCTTTGATTAGAAGCTATCTCAAAAAATAGGAGGAGATCGGTGTGTGTGCAGCGGCTTTGCCGCCGCACACACACCGAATTACCATTTTTGAGACGAGTTCTAGATTGAGTATCTGTCACTCTCCGAATTTTCGGATAGAGTCTTAGGAATGTAAAACATGGAGGTTAAGATGTACAAGACACATACTTGCGGCGAACTGCGCGCCGTCCACAGCGGGCTGCAAGTTACCCTGGCGGGCTGGGTTCATCGCCGGCGAGATCACGGAGGGGTCACTTTTTTGGATTTGCGTGACCGATTTGGATTGATCCAGGTTGTGGTGAACTCGGAGACCTCGCCTGAAGCGCATAAAGCTGCCGGCCCATTGCGCATGGAATGGGTCATCCAGGTCGAGGGGCAAGTCCGCCGCCGTCCGGCTGGATCTGAAAATCCCAACCTGGATACCGGTGAAATTGAGGTCGAGGCTTTTAAACTGCGAATATTGAACCCCGCCAAGACGCCGCCCTTCCTGATCAACAAGGACGAGGAGGCGGACGAACATACGCGCCTCAAGTATCGCTATCTGGACCTGCGCCGGGAGAAGATGCGGCGCAACCTGGAACTGCGCCACAGGGTGGTCAAATTCATCCGGGACTACCTGGATGAGCGCGGCTTTCTGGAGATCGAGACACCCATCCTGTTCAAGACCACGCCGGAAGGAGCGCGCGATTACCTGGTGCCCTCGCGTGTGCATCCGGGCGAATTCTATGCCTTGCCACAATCACCGCAGCAACTCAAACAGATGCTCATGGTGGCGGGAGTAGAACGGTATTTTCAGATTGCCCGGTGTTTTCGTGATGAAGACCAGCGCGGTGACCGCCAGCCTGAATTCACCCAGCTGGACCTGGAGATGTCCTTCGTGGAGCGCGAGGATGTGATGGCCTTAATCGAAGCGATGATCACGCAGATGATATCCGAGGTGGTCCCAGATAAACGCTTGATGACGTCTCCATTCCCGCGCCTGGCATATCGGGAAGCGATGGAGCGGTTTGGAAAAGACAATCCCGATCTGCGGTATGGCATGGAACTAAAGGATATCACCGACCTAGCGGCAAGCAGCGGTTTCAAGGTGTTTGAAGCGGCTGCAGCTTCTGGCGGACATGTACGCGGCATCAATGCACGTGGATTGGGAGATTACAGCCGGGCCCAGATCGATGACCTGACCGAATTTGTAAAGGGTTTTGGGGCTAAAGGATTGGCATACCTGGCAAATACCCAAGAGGGCGAGCAGCGCTCCTCCTTCACCAAATTTCTCTCTGCCGAAACGTTACAGCTGTTAATGGAACGGTTGGAGACAGCCCCGGGTGATTTGCTGTTGTTTGTGGCGGATAAGCCAGCCGTTGTGTACGAAAGCCTGGGAAGGTTGAGAGTTCTGCTGGCAGAACGCCTGGGCTTAGCAGATCCGGATGTGCTGGCTTTCTGCTGGGTGCTCGATTTCCCGCTCTTCAATTGGAATGACGAAGAACACCGCTGGGATCCCAGCCACCATCTATTCACCTCACCGATGATGGAAGATATCCCGCTCCTGGATAGCGAACCGGGAAAAGCCCGCGGACAGCAGTATGACCTGGTTTTGAATAACTATGAAGTGGGCGGTGGTTCGATCCGTATCCATGACCGGACCCTGCAGGAAAAGATCTTCCATCTGATTGGGATCGAGGAAGAAGTGGCAAAAGAGCGTTTCGGTCACATGCTGGAGGCTTTCGAATATGGCACACCGCCGCATGGCGGTATTGCACCAGGTATCGACCGCATGTGCATGATCCTGGCAGGTGAACCCAACATTCGCGAGGTGATTGCTTTTCCGAAAAACCAGGCAGCGCGGGATGTGATGGGAGACGCGCCTTCACCGGTTGACCGCAACCAGTTGAAAGAGCTTCACATTAAAGTGGAACTCCCGAGTTGACAGATATGTAAACCTGGCAGGGTAAACATTAATGAAAAATCACCTACCCGCGGGTATTGATTTATGGTATAAGTAATTAACCCTGCTGTGTGCGTGTTGCCGCATCCCGGTTTTGAGCCAACACCCACCAACTGGAGCCCAATCTTTCGTGTGTGACGCGATAGGCCTGAGCCAAGGCGAAGCATGCGGGTAGGGTTCCGACCTGCGAAGGCAGGTTCAAAACTTAGCAGCACACGGCACAGTGGGGTGTTGCTTTCTGCGCCGTCCCCTGGACGGTGAGAAAGTACTACAGGCACCTCCTGAGACGAAAATCCCAGGAGGCGCCTTTCATTAATTCGAGGGAGTGGGTGAACCGGACTTCACCTGGGTATAAAATAGGAGCGCAGCAACCAGGGACATCAGAGCGCCAAAGATGAAGGGAGCTGAAGGTCCAAGTCCATTCCAGACCCCCAGGCCTTGCCAGAGGATGCCGGCGATCACAGAGGCCGGCAAGGCGGAAATTCCCACGGCAGCATTGTACAACCCATAAGCTGAACCTCGCTGTGATTGGGGAACCAGATCGGCGATGAAAGCTTTGGCGGTGCCTTCAGTAAGAGCGTAGAACAGACCGTAGACGGCGAACAATACCCAAACCTGAATCCCGCTATGAGCGATAGCCAATCCCAGATATACCAATGCATACACCCACCAGCCTGCAAGCATCAAACGCCGCCGCCCAAGACGGTCCGATAGGGCGCCTGCCGGGCTGGAAAGCAGGGTGTAGACTGCGTTAAAGGTGAGCAGCATTCCGATGACCTGCAGCAAGCTCAAACCGCGCTCTTGAGCGCGCAAGATGATGAAGGAATCGGAGGAATTCCCCAGGGTGAAAAGCACCATGATGACCAGAAATACGTGGAAGCGGCGATCCATGTCCCTCCAGCCGGCACGAACGGAGGGCGGATCGGCTGGAGCTGGTTTTTGCTCCACCTCACGCACGCCCAGCACGAGAATGATGACTGCCAATAGCGCAGGAACGATGCTGGCAAGCACAACAGCCTGAAAGATGGGGCGGGTCATAGCCGTTGCTACTGGCGGCGCACCTGGAGCAGCATTGGAGAAAGAGCGAGAATACCAGATGATCAAACCGGCAATTGCCAGACCTGTGAAAGCTCCGGCGGTATCGCCAGCACGGTGCAGACCGAAAGCCAGGCCGCGCCGCTGCGGCGACACACTGCCTGCCAGCAAGGCATCACGCGGGGCGGTACGGATACCTTTGCCCAGGCGGTCGGTAAAGCGCACGCCCAACACCGCAAGCCAGGTGGAGGCAAAATACAAGAAGGGCTTGGCGATCGCAGAGAGCGCATAGCCAATCACCGTGAGCCACTTGCGCCGTCCCAGGCGGTCGCTGAGGGCGCCTGAGTAGATTTTCATCAAGCTGGCGGTAGTTTCTGCAATGCCATCGATCAAGCCAATAGTTGCAGTCCGCACACCCAGTACTGAGTAAAGAAATAATGGGAGCAAATTGCCGAGCATCTCGGATGAGACATCGGTCAGGAAAGATGTGGCGGTGAGCACCCAGATATTGCGGTGCAAGGGAGTGCGGATTGGTTTAGGCACGGCTGAGTTGGATTTCGTTTTGATTTAAAACTTAAGGTAATGGTTTGCTAATCCACTCCAATTCGGTGGATTGGGCATCGTACAGGTAGATATCATAGCAATTGTGAGCCCCGAAGAACCCATCGCTGCAAGTCGCAGAATCGGTGGCGTGCAAATTGCTGGCGGTGGAGGCAAACACGATGAAACGACCGTCGCCGGAAAGATCGAAGCCCGGTTCAAAACTTTCGCCTTCCATCGATATCCGGTAATCTATAAGCGCCGCATCGCTGGATACTCCCTGGGCGTCCAGATCGATCTGAACAGCGACCCCGGACCTGCGATCTAAACGAAAGAAGTTGGCGGCTTTACGGTAGGCGATGACCTGACCATCGCTCGATAGTGCGCCTCCCGAGCATGCCTGCTCCGCTCGCCCGCAGAGCGGTTGCGTCAACCCTTGCAGACGGTCATAGAGCTGGTCATTAAATGCAACCAGGCGCCCGTCGACTGAGAGGCTGAGGGTCGGGCTGCCCATTCCCAGGCCGTACAGAGCGCCAACTTTGACACGTTTGATCTCGCCAGTGGCACCATTATAAAGAAATACATCCCCGCAGTTATAGGGCGTATCGCTGGGACCACAGATTTCCACATCCCGCTCTACCAGATCCCCATTCCAGGACCAAAAAGCCAGCCAACGACCATTCGCAGAAAGGCGCGGAGCCAGACTAGCTGCGCTCGTGGAGGCTGAAGAGCCGCCAGGAGTTACCAGGTTTCCAGTTTGCCGGTCGAGAACTGAAACGGATGGCCAGTCCCCCAGTTGATTAAATGCAACAAAACGCCCATCCGATGAGATACTGGGGTCGATGGCATTCGCGCTAACCAGCTCGGTTTTGCCTGTCTGGCGATCGTGAACGAAAACCCCGCCTCCCTGAGCGGCGTTGACAGAATCCAGGTTACCCGCCTGGCTGGCGAAGGCTACCCAGCGCCCGTCTGCGGAAATAGAGGGAGAAAATGAATTCTCATCAGCGGGCTGGCCATTCGAATTCACGGAAACCAGAGACAGGGTGGAGGACTGACGATCGTATATGAAGATCTCAGAGCAAGGAATGGTGCCTTCTTGCGGGCTGGGATCCGGGCAAACCGGCAATTTTCCACCTGCCAGGTCTTGCGCCTGTGAAACGAAGGCAATATAGCGCCCGTCGGGTGAAATGGTGGGGGAGAAGCTATCGCCACGCGGCTGGCTGTTTAGCAGAGCAGCTACGGTAGACGTCGGCGAAGGTTCAATTGACTGAGTTGGCACAGCCGTTGGCGCGGGCGAGGGCGCTGGCTGGCAGGCTGAAAGCGACAGTACAATCCAAAAACATACTGGCAGGAATATTTTCCGTATCATCTAAACCATCCGATTATAGAGGCAGCCATGTACCCAGATTGAGTTGGCGGGCCTGCCTATAAATATCCGGAGCGACTGCCATATCGTCCAAGGCCAGGCCTAAATTGATGGCGAGTGAACGCTCTTTGGCATTTTGCCGGCCTGGTTTGAGACCTGCCACCAGTTCGCCTAAATCGGCATAAGGATCGGGGGTCTGGTTAAAGTACCCAACGGAGCGGTAATACTGGAATTGGGAATGATCATCGGTGCTGATACGATCCATCTGAGCCATGGCGGCGGGTTGCCAGTAGCTGTCGAAATCAACGGCGCTGCCAAAGGCGCCGGGTTTGAGCCAGCCTGCTTCAATGGTAGGAATGGGGTGCTTGAGGATCGGACCGGAGGTGACGACCAGATCGCTATCTACAACAGCTTTGCGCGGCTCATCCACACCAACGATTTCCACACCCAATTGGGCAGACATGTCTTGCACAAAGCGCGCCTGCACGGTTGTGTCAATATCGTATGCATAGACGCGCTGGATGGGGAAGAGCACTTTTAGTGCCTCAAGGTTGGTGCGACCTTGCACGCCACAAGCCAATATGCCAGCCACCTGGCTCTCTGGACGCGCCAGGTAGCGCGCTGCGAGGGCACTGGCAGCGCCGGTACGGTAAGCGGTGATCCAGGTGCAATCCATGATGGCATAGGGGAGGCCTGTCTGGTCGTCGTTGAGGATCAGAAGGCCGGATATGTAGGGTAAACCGAGCGCTTGATTACCCGGATAGCCGCTCACCCACTTGATCCCCGCGGAATGCATGGCGGGGATATAAGCCGGCATGGCATGGATGAAGGCATCTGGCTGGGTGTGGATGCCCGGCTTGGGAGGCATTTCCACCCGCGCATGGCCTTTCTCGCGAAAGGCATCTTCCAACAAGCGAATGATAGTTGCCATATCGAGGGCAACCGCTTCTACATCGGCGCGGGAGAGATATAGCAATTGTTGGTCGGTCATGGTGAGCTCCTAATGGATGGGTCCGGGTGAATTGGCGATGAGCGCTTCAGCGGCTTCGATACACGCGTGTGGATTCTGTTCAATCACTAATTCCAGGCGCCAGTATTGTTCCCAATTGTCTGGTGGGTAATGATACACCGTTAAGACAGGAATACCATTTCCATCTGTCCAGGCTTCGACCTGAAGCTCCAGGTTACCAAACATGCGATTGGATTGATCCTTGCTCCAATCACTGGGCACGCCCATTCCCAAATTGATGCGCAGCAGGCAGCCTTCGAATCTGCGGTGGAGTAATCCAGGCTCACCCCAGGTGGTGGCGCGGTTGGAATCTACATTTTCCCTGACGATTTCTTCCCATTGTGAAGGATTGTAAAGCAGCTCCCAACCCCCGATAATAACGGTAGATTCTGGACTTTGTGGAGAGGGTGAAGGAGTCGCATCCAGGGCGAGCGTAGGCGTGGGAGAAACGGGCACAGAGGGTGGCAGAGGTGTTTGCGTCGGAGAGGGCAAGGCTTCAACGGTTGGAAGTAAGACCTCATCGGTTGGCGTTGAAACCTCAGCGGTTGGTGATAATTGCAATGCACCTGCGGTGGGCACAGAAGGGGAGATGATTTGTTCAAAGAATGCGCACGACATTGAAAGCAATACGAACAGGGGTATGAAGATCCGTTTTACTGGTTGAGCCATCGTTCAGCCTCCTCTACATGCCTTTTTAAATCAGCCTGAAAACCCACACACCCTGGTTGGAATAGATTAACTCAAATAATCCACTCTCACGCAGGAGCAGGGGTGAAAGCACCCCCCCACGAGCGCCCAGGTAAATATAGTGGATGTGACTGTCCAGAAGCAGCCTATGCAAGGCGGGAGGATCGGCGCTCAATTGGACGACCTGCTGGCTGAGCTGGTTGATACGCTCAGCCCGCGCAGGATCATTATCCAGGCCATAAAGGACCGGCGGCGGCAATGTGGGACGCCCCGCCAGAGGCGCGATCCAGTAACCACCATCCTGGCCCTGATAAAAGCCGTAACCCCATCCTGCGGGATTGACCAGGACCGTCTCGCCGGAAGGAATGTTCTCGGAGACCCACTCAATGGCGGGCAGGTCCGCCTGGCGAGCAAGGAAAGTGAGTGAGCGTAAGATGGGCAATTGGGCGCGGGCAGCCAGCAAAGAGGCTGCCAGCAGGGCCAGCCCCCAGGCAATCCTGAACCCTTTCCATCCAGCGGGCGGTAACCTGCGATTCAGGATGGTGATCCAATCACCTATCAAATAACCACCCGCCACGGCGACCGGCATAAAAAGGGTGATGACCACGGATAAGTTGGTAACGAAACCCCCGCCTGGCAAGCCAAGCGGCTCCAGGTTGGCGAGAAGAAATAATAACCCGCACCATAAGGCAACCGTAAAAGGAAAAGCTGTGCGGCGCAGCAGGCCCCAAAACAGCCCGAGACCAGCCAGGAACATAGCTGGTAAGCCCCAAGATGTGGTGAGATAACTGGTAGATATGCCGCTGAAGAAATCCGGATTTCCGCCGCGCCAGACAGCAAGCTTAGGGATGAAAAGCGAAGAGAATGTCGCTGGCAGCCAGGGTAACAATAGGAACAGAGCGAAGACGCCTGAGACCAGGATCGCATAGAACAGTGGCAACGGATGCATTGCATTCTGGCTTTTGCGCCCAGACACGGACTGCACCACAAAATCGGCTGCCAGCAGACAAATCAGGAAAGCCGCCACCCGGTAATGGGTGAGGAACAAACCTGCACAAGCCAGGCCGCTCAACAGGGTCAGACGCATGATTTTCCACCTATCTCCCGGTTGTCGACCCGCAGCCTGGAATGCCAGCGCCAGATCTTGGATGGCGGTGAAGGCTACCGGCAATATAAGCAGGCTTGTTAGCTGGGGATAACGGCCCCAGCTGGTGTAATAAGCGGGCATGGGGGTGAAAAGTCCTGCCAACAGGGCGGCGAATAAACCTGCCAAAGGTAGGCGGGTGAGGCGTATAGTCAACAGGTAGATAGGGAAGACTATCAGGGCATTGAGCACCTGCCCCAGGAGCAACATTGCAGAAGGCAGCTGTAAACCTGTTAACCAGACGAACACCGCCAGGACAGCATGGAAACCCGCATGGTAGGAGGCTGTATCGATCTCGATGTAAGGGGCATACGAGGATGGCAGCGCGCCTTGTTCCAGGATCAGGCGAGTGAGAACTGCGTGATGGACTGAATCAACCCAGGGAGGCGCAGCCAGGTCACGGACCATGATCATGCGAGCAGCCAGGGTGAGAATGAAAATGAGGAAAAGAAATGCGAGGTGCGAGGAATCATGTGCGAGGTGCGGGGTGCGAGGCGCGAGGAGGTTTTTTACACTCTGTGATCCAGTGTCACGTGCTCCTGTGTCAGGCGGGGATTCGGCTCTTTGACGGGTTTCTGTGCTGTTTGGGGCTGTTGTGGAAGCCGACTGCTTAAAAACCGAGAATTTCGTAGCGGTAAACCGCCTCAGACGCGGATAAAGCGCAGCCGCGCAAAGCAAGCCGGCCGCGAACCAGATGGCGGTACGAGTCCAGTGCAGACCTACGAGGCTGGTCCAGGTCATCATGACTGGAATCAGCGCCAGGCTGAGACCAATTGAAATCGCCAGGGTTTCACCTACATCTGTTTGCTTTCTTGGATGAAATAATCGAAGGAATATCCAGCCGGGAAGCAGCAGGAGTAACGCCAGGGGAATCGCCAATGCGATGGATCGGAAGAAGCGCGCCAGGTCAGAGAGAGCCTCAGACAGGTTGTAGGTGTAACGAGTGGAAAATGCCAGATCAAAAGGTTGGGGGGCGGTATCCAGATAGGCCGTTCCAAAGGCATAACTATCTTCAGCGCGTCCGAGGGCCTGAAGCTCACCCGATTGTACCTGTAGGCGCAGATAGTAGACTTGATTGGGGGGATCAGCGAGGGGTTCGAAAGTCAGGCTAATCAGGCTACCACTGGCTGTGAGGGTGAAAGGAACACTCACCTGTCGAAGAAGAGCGGTGTCTTGCGGAGTGTGGAAGAGTGCGCCCACCAGGACTCCACTGATGGGGGCCTCCTGGGCAGGTGCGCTGAACCACAGGCTGATGGTGCTCAATCCGGAACGGCGAGAGACAAAGCTCTGCCCGAGGGCATGCTCCGGCTGAAGCACAGCCACAATTGTCCGGTTGTATTCCTGGGAGGACTCTGGATCTTCCAAGGAGACGCAGCCGGCAAGTGCTGCAGCAAGCAGCAGGCAGACCAGCAATCTGCCTGCTGAAAAAGATAGAGCTGGAATTATTCGCTTAAGCTGGTTTCCCATTCCCCAGGTTGGCGCGCAGATAGGCATCGATGAAGCCGTCCAGATCGCCATTGAGAACGGCCTGGGTGTTGCCCGTCTCATAGTCGGTGCGATGGTCCTTGACCATCTGATAGGGGTGCAAGACGTACGAGCGGATCTGGCTACCCCACTCAACTTTTTGAAATTCTCCACGTAGGCGGGCGATTTCTTCTTCCTGCCGGGCTTGTTGTAATTCGTATAGCCGTGCACGTAGAACACGCAACGCGTTTTCCCGATTTTGGGTCTGGGAGCGCTCGTTTTGGCAGGTGACTACAATCCCAGTGGGTAGATGCGTGATACGGATGGCGGTTGCATTCTTTTGAACGTTTTGGCCTCCCGCGCTGGAAGAACGGTAGACATCGATTCTCAAAGCGTCTGGGTTGATCTCCAAATCTTCATCCTCATCGATTTGGGGCAAGACTTCTACCAGTGCAAATGAGGTGTGGCGTCGGTGAGCGGAGTCGAAGGGCGAGAGGCGAACCAGACGGTGCACGCCTTTCTCGGGGCGCAAGTACCCATACGCGTAACGGCCTTCTACAGCGATGGTGATGCTCTTTACGCCGGCTTCTTCTCCGGGAGAAAGATCCAGGATATCTGTCTTGTATCCGTGGAATTCAGCCCAGCGTAAGTACATGCGCTGCAGCATTTCAGCCCAATCTTGAGAATCGGTGCCACCGGCGCCAGCATGGATGGCAAGTAAAGCGCTGCCGCGATCATATTTGCCTGAAAACATGGCATAAAACTCTCGCTGAGCTACGTCTTTTTCGAGGCTATCGGTTTCAACTTCAAGCTCAGAGCGCAGGCTTTCATCTTCCAACCGGGCAAGCTCCAGAGCATCTGAAAGATGCTGGCGAACAGTAAGCCAGCTCTCCACATCCTCGCGTAAGGAGGAGGCCCGTTTCATCAGGCGTTGAGCATTTTCAGGATCAGACCACAGGTCTGGATCTTCAGTTTTCTTTTGAAGTTGTTGTAGTTGGGCTTCTTTGGAAGGTAAGTCAAAGACGCACCATGAGGTGGTGCAATTTTTCGGTAGCTTCTTGTAAACGGTCGATCAGGTCTTGCATCAGATAACCTCTCTCAAATCAGTTTTTGTGGGGATGCAAATCTCCACATTAGGTCAATTGTACAACAAATATTCACCTGGCTAAGATAATTCTAGTACGGGATAAGAGAGGATTGTGGGTGTTTCGGGCGGCGAAGCCGCCCGAAACACCCACAGAATCCCGTATTCACGTTAAGATACCTTGGACGAACGCGTCGGGATCAAAAGGCTGCAAATCGGCGGGTTTTTCGCCCAGACCTGCGAAAAGGATCGGCAGATCGAGCTCACGTTGGATAGCAAAAGCCATTCCACCACGCGCAGACGAATCGAGCTTGGCGAGAATGACGCCATTGACTTTAACTGCATCTCTAAAGGCGCGAGCTTGTTGCAGGGCATTTTGCCCGGTGGTGGCATCCATCACCAGCCACACGGCGTGGGGCGCGCCTGGCAAGGCTTTACCGACCACGCGGTGGACTTTTTTCAACTCTTCCATCAAGTTAAAACGAGTGTGAAGTCGTCCAGCGGTATCGATCAGCACAATATCCGCTTTTCGAGCAATACCAGCCTGTACAGCATCGAAGGCGACTGCGCCAGCATCGCCGCCAAACTGCCCGGAGATCACGGGCAGGTCCAGGCGCTCAGCCCAAATTTCTAGCTGGTCAACTGCCGCGGCGCGGTAGGTATCAGCGGCGCCCAGCAACACACGCTTGCCTTCGTCTGCAAAGCGTTTTCCGAGCTTGGCAATCGTGGTCGTCTTGCCTGATCCGTTCACGCCCACAATTAAAATAATCGTGGGCTGGGATGGGAAAACAAGCGCGGGCGGTGCGGTCAGCCTTTTACGCAGCTCCTCTTCAAAGGCCTGGCGCAATTGGTCTGCCCGGGTGAGTCCTTCTTGACTTTCACGCTCCCAAAGGGCTGCTAAAATATCTTCGCTGGTATCTACCCCCAGATCAGCCTGGATCATCAAGGCTTCCAGTTCCTCAAAGGTTGCATCCGTAATCTCACTGGCGCCCAGGAGGGTGACGATTTGACCAAAGGCGGCCTTGCTGGTTTTTGCCAGCCCTTCTTTCCACTTGTTGAATAAATTTGCCATGGCGCAGATTATATCAGCTATCGGTGGTGAGCTAATAGCTGTCAGCTAATAGCTATAAGCTGTCACATATTGACGGTTAGCCATCGGCTCGATGGTGTGAGTATTCAGTTTGGGGATAGGGATAATGGAGTGGTACCGCAGATGAACTTTGACCCCGCGCTGGCGGGGAGACAAAAAACCGTTATAATTTCCGCATGCCTCTCTCCCATATAGACGAATCCGGACATGCCCACATGGTAGATGTGGGCCACAAACCCGACAGTGAACGAATCGCGGTGGCGCGTGGAGAGGTGTTCATGCGCCCGGAAACGCTGGCATTGATCCGCGCTGGAGCGATTAAAAAGGGTGATGTACTCACCGTGGCGCAGCTTGCCGGCATAATGGCTGCCAAGCGCACTGCTGAGCTGATCCCTTTGTGCCATCCTTTACCACTAACCCACATCGAGGTTGAGCTGGACCTGGATGAAACCATCCCTGGTGTGCTCATTACCGCAACAGCCCGGACACGCGGAAAAACCGGGGTTGAGATGGAAGCTCTCACCGCTGTCTCCGTGGCGGCGTTGACGATCTATGATATGGCGAAAGCGGCCGAAAAAACCATGCGCATTCAAAACATCCGTCTGGCGGCGAAACATGGTGGGCAAAGCGGGGACGTGGTGAATGAATAGGGGATAGTGGTCAGTGGGTAGTGGGTAGTGTTTAGTCGATATGAGCGGAGACTGAGAAGGTAATTTTGAGATGCGCAGATGAAAGTCAGAATCCTTTTCTTTGCCACATTTAAAGATCAAGCTGGGGTAAAAGAAACTACCCTGGAGATTGTAGAAGGTGTGACGACGGTGTCAGAGCTGAAGCAAAGCCTGGCGCGAGAATTCCCTGGATTAGCCGCTGGGTTGAATTCGGCATTGGTTTCGGTGAACCGCGAATTCGCTTTTGATGAGGAAGCGATTCCTGCGGAGGCAGAGGTGGCGATCTTCCCGCCCGTGAGCGGGGGATCGAATGAAGATTGTTGATCGAAGAATGCGGATTGGGTTTTGGTAGAAACGCAGATTATCTAGCTGGAAAAGAAAAAGAGACGATTGTATGACGGTGGATGAATTTCCGACAATTTTTACGATAACCGAAGATCAGTTGGACCTGGATGTGCTACTGGGGCAAATTACCCTGCCCACGACCGGGGCAGCCTGTATATTTACTGGCATGGTGCGTGGAGTTACACAGCGCGGTGAGCCGCATGAGACCGCTTATCTGGAGTATGAGGCCTACAAACCCATGGCGGAAGCCAAGATGCTGGTGGTGGCGCAAGAGATCCGTAACAGGTGGCCCAGTGTCGAAGGGATTGCCATCGTGCAGCGGGTGGGCCACCTGGAAGTGGGAACGCCAACGGTCTTAATTGCCTGCACCGCAGCTCATCGGGATACAGGTGTGTTCGAGGCGGCGCGGTATGGCATCGATAGGCTTAAAGAGATCGTGCCGGTGTGGAAGAAGGAAGTTGGTTTTCACGGCGAGACCTGGGTGGAGGGTGAATACATCCCGGGAAAAGATGATCGAGATTTGTAAAGAGTCAGGCAGAAAAGACCCCTTTAGAGCATGGAAACTATTCGATGCACCAATTGTCATACGCCGTATCCTGAAAGCGGAGCGCCGTACCGATGTGAGCGCTGTATGGGGCTGTTTGACTTCAGCCAACCCTTGAAGTTCGACATCGATAAAGCGGACAGCTCTCAGGCGGGGATATGGCGTTACCGTCCTACATTCGGGCTGCCTGTGAATGCCCAACCGGTCAGCCTGGGCGAGGGGAACACCCCATTGGTGTGGGCTGAATATAAAGGTAAAGCGGTAGCGCTCAAGTGCGAATTCTTGAACCCTACCGGGTCCTTCAAGGATCGCGGCAGCGCCTTAATTGCCAGTTTCTTATTGGCGCGTGGGGTATCTCGCACCGTGGAAGACTCATCCGGAAACGCCGGAGCCTCTTACGCGGCTTATGCCGCCCGCGCCGGGCTCCAGGCGAGCATTTATGTGCCCGATTCAGCTTCCGGGCCGAAGCGCGCCCAAATTGAAGCCTATGGGGCCGGGGTAGTACGCATCATGGGACCGCGCTCCAACGCTGCCGAGGCCGTGCGAAGAGCGG
>Ga0105106_10000520_pt1 | contig 27145 bp, 26 predicted proteins | sample PPLLaktember2015_5_FD_79109 | JGI IMG/M metagenome (GOLD analysis project Ga0105106, IMG submission 79109) | Freshwater sediment microbial communities from Prairie Pothole Lake near Jamestown, North Dakota, USA - PPLs Lake P8 Core (1) Depth... | ecosystem: Environmental > Aquatic > Freshwater >...
CGGGGTGTAAACTTCATCGATACCGCCGATGTTTACGGTGATGGTCGCAGCGAGCGCATGGTTGGCAAGCTGCTCAAAGAACGCAAAGAGCGCATTTATGTTGCCACCAAGGCCGGGCGCCGTCTCCAGCCTCACGTTCCGCAAGGATTCAACCAGCAGAACCTGACCGCCTTCGTGGAGCGCAGCCTTAAAAACCTGAATGTGGAGGCCATCGATCTTATTCAGCTCTACTGCTCTCCGACCCAGGTGTACTACATGCCGGAAGTATTTGACATCTTGGATGGTCTGGTGACATCCGGCAAGCTGCTGTATTACGGCGTGAGTGTAGAGAAGGTTGAGGAGGCCATCAAAGCCATTGATTTCCCCAACGTTCAGAGCGTACAGATCATTTTCAATATCTTCCGCCAGCGCCCGGCAGAATTATTCTTCGAGCTCGCCCGCCAGCGCCAGGTGGGCATCCTGGCACGCGTTCCGCTGGCCAGCGGCTTGCTTTCCGGTAAAATGACCTCGAGGACCAGTTTTCCAGCGGATGATCACCGCAACTTCAACCGCTTTGGACAATCTTTCGATGTCGGTGAGACCTTTTCCGGCGTCGATTATGAAATTGGATTGCAGGCGGTCGAGGCCTTGCGGGTGCTGGTGCCCCCAGGAATCGGCATGGCCCAATTTGCGCTGCGTTGGATCTTGATGCACGAGGCGGTGAGTCTGGCAATTCCAGGTGCAAAAAATGCTGCCCAGGCAGCCGATAATGCTGTCGCATCAGAACTCCCCGCTCTGACGCCGGAGAGCATGGCGCGCGTGCGCGCCATCTATGACCAATATATCCGTACCCAGGTTCATCATCGCTGGTGACCAGGATTTTTTACTTCACAAGGGTGGGACTCTGATGGAAAAGCAGCGCAGGTGAACCTTCACATTCTTCAATCCCTGCGCTGCTTCAACAAATGACTTGGGGAATTTAGTGCGATAGTTGCTGGAGGATTTTAACGATTTGCCGGATGACTCCATCCTGGATTAATGAATTCGTCAGAAACCCTGACTCATCAACCTTGTGCAGGTAACTCTCGATCCTAACGATTGCGTCGATTATATGCTGAAGATATACTCTGTCATCGCGCTTCATAAATCACCCGCTGCTCACCCAGGATGGATTCACGCAGGTAAGGGCTTATTGCTGCTTCAGTCAAAAGATCCACATTGCGCCCAAGAGCGAGGGTCAGGTTACGCTCAAGAGCAACCAGAGAAAGTAGACTCTTCCGCTTCGAAAATTCGACAAGCAGATCAATATCACTCTGTTCAGTCGACTCTCCTCTGGCCATTGAACCGAAAATGCCAATCTTAATGACATCATTTTGACGGCATATTTCGATCAGCTTGCGAGTGTCAAAAGGAACTGTCAACATAATTTACTCATTATATCTTACCTTACCAACCCCTAATGCATGAGATACCGGTAAAAAGCCTCCGTAATCTGCCACAGGTCGGGCGTCAGCAGCGCCTGCACCCGCTCGTGAATCTCTTTCGGCACCCCGCCATAAAAGGCTTCTGCAATGCCACCGGTGATGCAAGCCAGGGTATCGCTGTCCCCGCCCAGGGAGATGGCGTTGCGCAGCGCGTCCTCAAAAGAGACCGATTCAAGGAATGCGAGGATAGCTGGCGGCACGGTGCCCTGGCAGGATATATCGTAGGAATACCGGGGCCGGATGTTGTCCAGCGTGCGGGTGAGGTCATAACCAAATTGCTCCGCAATCCGCGTGCGGATTTGCTCCTTGCTGCTCCCTGTGCGGGCCAGGTAGATTGCCAGGGCGGTGGCCTGAGCGCCCTTGATGCCTTCAGGGTGGTTGTGCGTGATCTCTGCTGACATCCCAGCTTGTTCGAGCACCAGCTCCTCACTGGGGAAAGCGAAACCGACCGGGCTGACGCGCATTGCTGAGCCGTTCCCCCAGCTGTTGTAGGGTTGAGGATTTTTAGAGTGAAGCCAGCCCATGAAAGAACCACCGTAATCGGCGTGCGGATAGCGCAGGCCAATCTCCCGCACCGCATCCAGGTACGGTCTATTGGAAAGAATCGCATCGGCGATAGCAACGGTCAGCACGCTGTCATCCGTGAACTCGCAGCGCGGGTCAAAGAGCGGAAAATCCTTCGTCTTGATATTTTGGTACTCGTAGACCGAGCCAATAATATCCCCTGCAATTGCTCCGATCATACTTTTTTCCTTGTGTCGAATAGCCTGGCTGAGGTGCGGGTCGGGTAAGGCTACTTCTCGATCATCGAGCTTTCTCTCCCAGAGGCGCAATCCTTGAGCAGCGTGGGATCTTTTCACTGGGAAGGAGACTAGCTGATTATTTTTTGGAGCTCTAAAGCGGGCGCTTCCACTTCAATCCCGGGAAGCGACTGTAATCGCCATCGGTGGTGATCCATTCGCTGCCCGATTCAATCGCCAGCGCCGCCAGGTAAGCGTCTGGGACGAGATTCCCTTTGACATTGACGGCTTCGCACAGGCTCCGAAAAATTTCCCAGTGCCGCGCTCCAGGGGCTATGGGCACTGCGTTGGGCTGGGTACGGATGATCTGGGTGAATGCCAGCGCATTGGCTAAATCGCTGGGCGGATTAAAGATGCGCGGATGTGTCACCACCCTGAGAAACCCGCTGAGCACCAGTTCTGAAAAACCGTAAGCCTGGTCTCCGTTGATCACCTGCTCCAACCACCTCCGGTAGACTGAATGGCCCGGAGCATCGACGCGATGGGCGTAAACCAGCACGTTCACATCAGCCAGGATCATCGGATGATTCCATCAAATCCAGCAACGCTGCGGAGTCGTCCAGGTCAACCCCAGGAAGCAATCCTTTACCTTCAAAAGTAACCAGGCGAACTGTTTCGCGTGGTCCAGAGCCACGCTGGCGTGTTAAGGACTCCCGCAGTGCATCTTCGATGATCGCTGTCAAGGTTTTACCGCTCCGGATAGCCTGCTGCTTGGCTTCTTTCAGAAGCCTCTCATCGATACGGATCGTAGTTCTCATGCATCAAATCATATAATAATGTCATCAATATGTCAAGTTTCCAATGTCCGAATGCATGCTACCTTTAGAATCGCACCAGTCCACCTCCTAATAATGGCTATTTGAGGTGTCTTCCGTTGCTAGGCGCTTCCCATTGAATAGTGCTTGCTTTGCTCCATTACATATCGGACGAATTCCAAGGTGGCTTTAAAATCCACAGGATCAGCCGGCTGCCGGACCGAGAAAGCCGGGTCCGGTCGACCATCCCAGGCACTATCGATCAAATCAACCCACTTCGGGTCCAGAGCCGATTTTGCCCATTCGGCGCCTTCACGCTTCGAGCCTGGAAAGCCTCGATGCAGATCATGCAGCATGCGGCACCAATTCAAGACGATATACCCTTGGTAGAAGCGGTTGTTGTACGGCGCTGGATCTTCGAGAATCTTGCACCCCCAATAGTTGAGCGCCTCGAAAATCTCTCCCCTCAACAATTCTGTGGATATGGGATCCACCAGGATCTCTGGTGGTGGTCCGGCTAAGCGCACACCCTTCCTGCGCACCACCCAACGCACCAGGAGAGTGTTGCAGTGGTTTGAGAGAATCAGTGAACGCGCCCCATGATCTAAATACCACAGCTCCAATCCTCGCATTGCAGGATCGCGCAGGATTCTCCTCGGGAAGTATGACCCTTCCAGGTGCTGCGCCCAGGCGCATTCAAGCTGGTAAACCTGATCATGCATGATCTGTAAAGCATCCACCTGCGAGGATGTCAATTCATTCTCTATTGCAACAATAAAATCAACGTCGCTGTGTTGGTCAAAATCTCCCACTGCGAACGAGCCTTGCAGGTAGGCGCCAATGAACGCATCTCCCAGGATGGCCTGTATCCGGGTGACAAGCTCCAGCAGAACCTGATTGAGTGCCAGGTAAGGCGTAGGATATATCATTTACACGGCTCAACCATGGATTCTACCGCAAACACGGCTGTACACTTACGCGTTGGCTTACAAAAAGCTCCTCACGCAAATTAGGACTTATGGTGTGCTATTTTCGATGAACAAATCCCTCTTTAGGTGGTAAAATTTGGCAAGTTTAGACGGGAGGACAAATGACCACAATCGAACTGCAAAACTGGGCTACCCAGAATCCTTTTTATGCCATCAGCGCCTTGATTATTCTCAATGCGCTGCTTTATTTCTTCACCCGCAATATCATCGCCCGCGGCTTGATCAAGCTGGCATCCCACACCTCCACCAAGGTGGACGATATCCTGGTCAAGCATCTGCGGCCTTTGCGCATTTCCTGGCTGGCGCCGCTGGCGTTCATCTTTTCATTTGCCTTCCTTTTTCCGCAGTACGAAGCCGCTATCCGCAAGATTTCCTTATTCTTGATCATGTGGGTCTCGGTGATCACGTTGATAGCCCTGCTGAACGCACTCAACGAGATCTATGAGAGCCGCCCAAGCTTTAACGGCGTGAGTATCCAGAGCTATCTGGATATCGCCAAAATCCTGATCGCTCTGGTAGCGGTAATCTTGAGCATTTCGCTACTTTCCGGCGAATCGCCCATTGTGCTGCTCACCGGTCTGGGGGCGCTGACTGCCGTTTTGCTGCTGATCTTCCAGGATACGATCCTGGCTTTGGTGGCAAGCATCCAGATCGCGGCGCACGAGCTGATTAAAGAAGGGGACTGGATCGAAGTGCCCAGTTATGGAGCGGATGGCGATGTGATCAACATCAGTCTGCACGCCATCAAGGTGCAAAATTTCGATAAAACCATCACCGTCATCCCCACCTATAAGATCGTGGATACAGCTTACAAGAACTGGCGCGGTATGCAGGAAAGCGGTGGCAGGCGCATCCAGCGCTCGCTCTTGATCGATATGACCAGTATGCGTTTTTGCGATGAGGACTTGCTGCAAGAGCTGAGCAAAATCGACTTGATCCACGACTATTTGAAGACGCGCATGCAGGCCATCGATGAATACCGCCGCGCCCATCTGGATCATTACGACTCCCAACTGGACGGCCCACAGATCACCAACAGCGAGGTCTTTCGCGCCTACATTGAGGCCTACCTGAAAAGCCGCTCGGATATCCACCAGGAAGGCATGCCTTTCCTGGTGCGCACACTGGCCCCCACTCCAACCGGGCTGCCCATGGAGCTATACTTCTTCACCCGTACCATCCAATGGGAAATCTACGAATCCATCCAATCTGAAATTTTCGACCACCTCCTGGCAGCCGCTTCGCATTTCAAGCTGCGAGTATTCCAGGAACCTACCGGTATGGATTTCTCGGAATTTGCGCGCGGGGTGGCTCGGCCTGCCTGATGTACTCGAGCTCCGGATGGCTCAGGTTGGGCGGTTTACCCGCCCAGCCTGAAGGCCAACACATCGTAATAAGTGCCCGCCCCAAATCCATCCATGAGGACATGCTCGCCAGGCAGCATGCTGGAAAGCCTTCTCAAGAAGGCAATCATATTCGAAGCTGCGCTCACATTGCCGAAATCTTTAATCAACCAGGGCATGGGTATCTGGATGCCCTCTCTCAGCAGGTGTTTTTCCTTCAGTTGGTTGATCTTGTAATTGGCGTGGTGCACGATCGCCACGGCAATTTCCTTACCGGGGATGCCTAATTCTTCCATGCGCCTTAGGTAGGCCCCATAAACTTCACGCACTGCCTCCACGCCACTGCGGACGAACAGCTTGACCATTCCCATAGGACCTGCCATCACCACCGGAGCGTCATCTTCGGGTTCGTGCATCAAACCCGCAAAACGCAGGTGGTTGGGACCAGCCTTCGAAACTTCAATCATGGATTGTCCCTCGATGCGCTTCCTGGAGTGTGGGTAATACATGTGCACCTCCAGCACACCTTCGCTGTCGAAGACTTCCTGCGAACCGCCAGCCAGGAATTGCATGCTCTCACCAGGCACCACCCCGATGATCCCAGCCCCATTGCCAAATAGCTGCAGCGCATTTTTGTCGCGTGAGAAACGTGTAAAGCGGCTGAGACCTTCAATCCCACCTACCAACACTTTTTTCCCCAATAGCTGTTCTGCCAGACTCCCAGGCTCTTCCCTACCCAGAGGCAAATTGGGATTCATTGCCAGGTTCAAGCCGGCGACCGAGCCATCGCACGCCTTATGGATGCTGACCTTCAGGGCGCTATCCGGAATCCCGGCTGCCCGGCTGATGCGCTCCGTGTAGTCATCGCTGGCTGGTCCACTGGAGCCAATCAATACTGCCTGCACGTCGGCAGGCTGCCAGCCATTGGCCAGCGCCGCCAGCCGCAGTAATTTTGCTCCCACCTGCAATTCCAGCTCGAGATGTTCCTCATCGTTCAGATTGGGTAGATGCTGGCGATGGGTGAACCCCAATTCTGCCAGGTTGAGCCGCTCGTTGGCGCTTAATTCCTCGTCCAGGCGCCCTTCGACAAAACCGGGCAGCGTGGTATTGTCGTAGCTGTGACCCCACGTTCCATACACCCCGCCGATCCCAATCTTCGTATTGCTGATCTGCTCAAAGCCAAACGGAACCCCCGGTCCAATTGGAATATCCTGCACCGTTACATTGGGTCTATCGTAAAAAGATTGAGATTCTTGCGGATTTGCTTCTGTTGTTTCCATTTTTTATACCTCGCATGAGATTAGTTACTGATACAGAAAACACCTCAAATAACAAATGGTTACCTCAGAATTCATCTCTTGTCCTCCAGGATGAGTCCTCTGGTTTCCATGTTCTGATCATTCGAGCTCAACCTCGGGCGATCCGCCGCTGGCGCCGGGCGCCAGCACCAGGCGGGTTATCATCGCCGGGTCCAGCCCTACGTTGAGCCGTCAGCCAGGCCTGGCAATTCTCATCCACCCCCATAAACACGTCTGCTGCAAGGACTGTCTTGCGGATGTGCTCTTCCAATGGATTGGTGATCGCGCAGGTCATACCTGCTGCAATCGCCATCGCCAAAAAGGTGGCATTCAGGGTGGGACGATCGGGTAAGCCAAAGGAGATATTGGAGGCCCCGCACACGGTATTGACGCCCAATTCCTCGCGCACCCGGCGCACGATCGTGAAAAGGGTGGTGCCTGCGTTGCGCACTGCGCCAATCGGCATGGCCAATGGATCGATCAGCACGTCCTGGCGCGGGATGCCGTAGGACTCGGCTCGCTCGATGATCTTCTTTGCGATGGCAAAGCGCTCGTTGGGGTCTTCAGAGATGCCGGTTTCATCGTTGGTAATGCCGATCACCGCTGCCCCAAATTGGGCCACCAGCGGCAGCACCGCCTCCAGGCGTTCATCCTCGCCAGTCACCGAGTTGACCAGTGCTTTGCCCTGATAAGCCCCCAAACCGGCTTTTAGCGCGGCGATGATGGATGTATCGATGCTCAGTGGCACCTCCACCAGGCTCTGAACCACGCGCACAGCCTCCGCCAGGATGGCAGGCTCATCTGCCATTGGGATGCCTGCATTCACATCCAGCATTTGCGCCCCTGCCTGCACCTGCGCCAGGGCATCCGCACGCACGCGCTCAAAATCCCCGGCGGCCATCTCGGCTGCCAGCTTCTTGCGTCCGGTAGGATTGATACGCTCGCCAATCACTACGAAGGGATGCCCGGGGCCGATTCGTACTTCTCTGGTGGGTGAGGTGAGAATAGTATCCATGATTCTTTAGTCCTCTTCAGTTTCGGTTATATGTGACACAGATGGACACAGGGTCCATTCGTTAATATACAGATCATCATTCGTAACCCCAGGTGCGCTGGCGGCGAGGCAGCAGCCCAGCTTCCTCGATGATCTCGGCTACCAGTTCTTCCTGCCGGTAGGCCATTACATGCACCCCGCTTACTCCTTTAATCTCGCGCACCTGCTGGATAATCTCCACGCAAACCCGCTTTCCCTCGCTGCGCTGCCGTTCAGAAGGGACTCCCTTCAGCCTCTTGATCAATTCATCTGGAATCACCACTCCGGGTACATGCGTTCGCATCCACTCAGCCGCTTTGGCTGAGCGCAGCGGTCCTACACCGACCAGGATGAAGACGCGCTTGTGCAATCCCAAATTGCGCACAGCCTGCATGTAACTTTGAAAGCGCATCACATCGAAACAGTATTGAGTTTGGATGAAATCGGCTCCAGCTTCCACTTTCTTAGCCAGGCGCAAGGGACGAAAATCAAAGGGAGGTACAAACGGATTGGCGGCTGCCCCCAGGAACAAGCGCGGGGGGGTTTCAAGGTACCTCCCGCTCAGGAATTGGCCTTTATCGCGTAAGATGCAAGCCGTGCGCAGCAGGCTGATCGAATCGAAGTCAAAGACGGGTTTGGCCTCTGGTTGGTCGCCTACCTGCACCCCATCCCCTGTCAGGCAAAGCACATTGCGCACCCCCATAGCCGCTGCGCCCAACAGGTCACCCTGAATGGCGATGCGGTTGCGGTCGCGGCATGACACCTGCATCACCGGCTCGTAACCGGCGCGGGTGAGCAAGGCGCATACCCCCACACTGGACATGTGCACATTGGCGCCAGAGGCATCCGTGGCGTTAATTGCATCGCACACTTCAGCTAACACCAGGGCGCGCTCATACACCGATTGGGCGTCGGCGCTGTCGGGGGGGTTGAGCTCGGCTGTGACCGCAAAGCGCCCCGAGCGCAGCACGCGCTCCAGGCGCGAATTTGATCTCATCGTTCCCAACCGTTCGTCTGGGTTTGCTCCTGCAGGTGCAAGTCGTTGATCCATGCAGAACTGCCCTGGAGCCGGTGATTAACCGGCGGTTGAATCTGAAGAATTGTATCCCCGTAGATTTGCATTTTGCGGGATCGCTCCCAGGCCAGCACCCAAACACAGGGCTGTTCCGGCAGTATCTCACAGCGCCCATCTAAACGTACCCCGCCGCAGGGTCCATTGCGCAAGTTCTTTGGGCAGGTCATTGGGCAGGTCATGCCGGTGCTGTGCAAGATGCAATCCCCGCACATGCGGCAATCGAAGAGTGCGCCCTTGCTTACGCGTTCTGCGCCAATAAAAAAACGCTCCACCCACCCACCCGGCACCAGCCAACGCCGGAAAGGGCGTAGCAGCGCCATGGTAAGCTGGTATGCCCGTTCGTGGAAGCGCGGGTGGTCTTGCAGGAATCGCAGCATATCGAATCTGGCTGAATAGGCAGGTGCTAGGACATCCGCGCCAGAAATATCCCAACGGATCGATCAGCCAGCCTGAATGCCGTTGTTTTGCTTGAGGGTTTCCAGGCGTTCGACTGGATAGGAAGCATCAATTTCTGCCACCAATTCGTTTGCCAGCGACTCCAGCTCGCCAGGGCGTTCCTGCCAATCGGTGCTGCGCCACTCCTCCAGGTAATCATCGGCGTTCGTAATGCGGGCGCGCATGGCAGCCTCATCAATCGCCTCCTGAAAGCGATCCGGCAAGGCTTTCGCCAGACGCTCTCGCCCGCTACGCAAGCGCACCTGGGCAGGGATATCGCGCCAATAAACGATCTGGTAGGTGACGTTCATGCTTCGATAAACTCCTTCAAGCGGGTTTCCAGCAAACCATATCCAGTATGCTGAACTTCCAGCGGCAGATTGAGTTGTTCTGCCGCCCAATGGGCGCGCGCCAATAGGGCTGGGTCATCACGTTGAGCCAGGTAAACCACGCGGGTATAATTCTTAAAATATTCGTCGCGCAGCTCCGGAAAACGGTCGAGTCCCAGCCCTTCCAACACCAGGTGATCGAAGGATTGCACCAGGTAATCGGTGAGAAAGTAAGTTCCGGGGGCCTCAGCCATCAGTTTTTCGAAATTTCCATCCGCGTACATCTCATAACAATGCGGTCCGGCAATACGAGGGACGTCTTCTTTCGCCAACATCTTATCCAACAAGCCGCCTGTGCCGCAATCACCGTAGACAACCAATACTCGCTCGTAATCTGCGCGCGCCTGCTGGATGCGCTTCAAGATGGCAGCCGGTAGCCGCTCAGGCGAGTTATGCAGCAGGGTAGCCACGCCCAGGACGACCACATCCCAGTCATGCTTTTCTTTCAAAGCCAAGACCTCACGCGCTAGGGCGCCGCAAACCACCAGGGCCGTCGTCAAACCTTTTCCTCCTGGCTTGCCAGCGCGGCGGCGATAGCCTGAATATGAGCCGGGGTGCTACCGCAACATGCACCGATAACCCTGGCGCCAGATGCGTGCACCTGCCGGGCATAATCGACCATATCTTCTGGTGTGGCGCGGTAGACGGTCTTGCCGCCCACCAGCTCCGGGATGCCCGCATTCGCTTTGGCAACTAACACAGCTTGTGGCGCTACAGTGTGCATCTTTTGGATGACGGTGATGACCTCATCCGGCCCATTGCCGCAGTTCCCGCCGATCGCGACCACATCAAATGCCGTGAGGGTTTTTGCAGCGCGTTCCGGTGTGACGCCCATCATGGTGCGTCCGTGCGTATCGAAGGTCATCGTCGTCATCAGGGGAATTTCGCTGGAGATCTGGCGTACGCCCTCTACCGCTGCGCGCACTTCTTCCAGATCTGACATGGTCTCGATCCAGATCAGATCCACTCCGCCCTCCACCAGGGCAGCGGCTTGTTCTGCAAAGACCCGAACCGCTTCTTCGTAAGCCAGTTCGCCATAGGGCTGCAATACCTGCCCGCTGGGACCGATATCTCCAACAACCAGGGCAGGTCTACCACTGGCAGCCACCTCAGCCCGCAAGAGCGCTGCCGCGGCGTGGTTCAGCTCTGCCACGCGATCCTGTAAATTGTGCAGCGCCAGACGGTACCTGCTCCCACCAAAAGTGTTGGTGAGCAAGAGCTGCGATCCCGCTTCCAGGTAACCCCGGTGTACTGCAGCTACCCGTTCGGGGTATTCCAGATTCCACAGCTCAGGGGCTCCGCCTGAGCTTAATCCCGCAGCAAACAGCATGGTGCCCATGGCTCCATCTGCCAGTACATAAGGGGACTTCTGTAGAAGATCTTTTACGTTAACCATATTTACCTCTGGGTTGATCTGAACAGGATTTTCCAATTCTAACCCAGTTTAAGGCAGAAATCAGCACTGCTTGAAGCACTCTCTAACCCTTAACCGGCAGACCACGCTTGATCGCCAGCAGCTTTTTGGCCGTCTCCACTGCCACAGCCGCATCACGGCAGTAGGCATCCGCGCCGATTTCCTCGGCAAACGCCGCGTTTAGCGGCGCGCCGCCCACCAGCACGATCACCTGGTCGCGCAATCCCTGCTCCTTGAGCGCCTCGATGACTACGCCCATGTACGGCATCGTGGTCGTCAATAATGCGCTCATCCCAACGATCACCGGTTTGTGCTCGCGGATGGCGTTGAGAAAGCTGTCAACGTCGTTGTTGATGCCCAGATTCACCACGTTGAACCCGGCGCCTTCCATCATCATCGCCACCAGATTCTTGCCGATATCGTGGATGTCGCCTTTTACGGTGCCGATCACCAAAGTGCCGATCTGAGGCGCGCCGGTCTCAGCCAGCAAAGGTCGCAGCACTTCCATGCCACCTTTCATCGCTTTGGCTGCCATCAGCACTTCAGGTACGAACAATATACCATCGCGGAAATCTACCCCTACCACTTCCATCCCAGCCACAAGGCCTTTGGTCAGCACGTCGTAGGGACTCATGCCGCGCTTCAGCAGCTCTTTCACGCTTTCTACGACCTCGGGCGCCAGCCCATCATACAGGTCATCCTGGATAAGCTCGAGCAGTTCAGAAGTTTCTAACTTTGTGATATCGATGTCTTCGCTCATGGTTCCAATTGCTCCGTAATCAAAGATTGGTTATTTGCGCTCGGGGTCACCTGCATCATGGCGCACTCAAGCCAGCGCCTACAGCCTTTCGCGCATGCGGCTGCGCGGCTGGCGCTTGTTCTCAAAAGAAGATGCCGGCAAGACATCCTGCAATACCGGGAATGGATCCACCGCATGCGGCAAGCCCAGGGCAGCGATGAATTCATCCTGGAAAGACGATTCCAACGGCATCGAAACGTGCTGCACCCAGCGCGCCAGGTGTGCTGCCTTGCTGCGCAAATGGCGGTTGAGCAGCGCAATGCGCGCGCCATCCCCGGCGGCGTTGCCAACAGCATTCACCCGCTCCAGAGCACAGTTGGGGATCAACCCCAGCACCATGGCGTGCAACGGGCTGATGAAGGAGCCAAAAGCACCTGCTAACACCACGCGGTCTACATGGCTAACCCCGCGCAGGATCATGAGCAGCTTGGCGCCAGCGTACAAGGCAGCCTTTGCCAGTTGGATGGCGCGCACATCATTTTGCGTGATGACGATCGCCGATCCGGTAGCGGTCATGCTCTCATCGACCAGGATATATTCAGCCGTACGGCCGCGATATCGCAAGCGCGGGGTACGTTCGGCGGCTTCTTTCACGAACAACCCGGCGGAATTAAGCACACCCGCCAGGAATAACTCTGCCACGGCTTCAATGATACCACTGCCGCAAATACCGGTTGCACGACCGGCATCTGGCAAGCCGGCAGCGGATTGGGGATCAATCCATGGCTCATAACCGATCACGCGTATCGAAGGCTCTAGGTTATCTGGATGAATACGCACACGTTCCACTGCCCCGGGGGCAGCGCGTTGACCGTGGGTAATCTGCGCGCCCTCGAAAGCTGGACCGGTGGGACTGGAAGCCACGAGCACCCGTTGACGATTGCCGAGCACGATCTCTGCATTGGTGCCAACATCCACAACCAGCATGATTTCATCCTGCTCATGGGGGGCCTCTGCTAATTGTACCGCCACATTATCGGCGCCCACATGACCTGCGATCAACGGCAGGGTATGCACGTATGCAGCCGGATGTAATGCCAGGCCCAGATCGCGCCCCTTGAGGTCCAAGGCTTCATCCACTGCCAGGGTGAAAGGCGCCCCACCCAACTCATGCGGATCGATGTTCAACAAAATGTGGTGCATCACCGTATTGCCCACAATGACAGCTTCCAGTATGTCCTGCGTGGACAGCCCGGCAGCTTCGGCAGCTTTTTCCGCCAGTTCATTGAGCGTGCGTATGATCGCACGGTGCAGGCGCGCCAGGCCCTGCGGCTCTGTATTGATGTAAGAGACGCGGCTCATCAGGTCTTCACCAAACCGCACCTGGGGGTTCATCGCTGATTGGGTGGCGAGCACCGCGCCGGTGCGTAAGTCACACAGGTGGGCTACCACTGTCGTCGAGCCTACGTCGACAGCCAGGCCGTAAATGCCCTCGGAATAACCGGGTTGCACGCGCAGAACTTCTCGATCTTGCCAGAGCGTGACCGTGACCGCGTTTTTACCGGCGCGCAAAGCCGGCTGCAAAGTTGGCAGCGTCTTGGCATCAATGCTTAAACCGCTCAGGTTCCATTGGTCTCGCAGCGCATCCGCCAGCAGCTCCCAGTCGCCGCGCGGCTGCTCCATGGAAGATTGGCGCACTTCGACATACACCAGGCGAATGGCAGGATCGACTTCAATCACCCGGTCTGAAGCGGCTTTGGCGATGATCTGCTTACGCGCCTGACTCTCCTCCGGCACTGAAATGAGTACATCACCCTGCACCTCAGCCGCGCACGCCAGCCTGCGACCTACGATATGATGCTCCTGGCAGTAATCTCGCTCGATTTCGCCAGGCGCTGACAGGTGACCGTTAGCCGATGTGATGCCGTGTTTGGAGAATCGCCCTTCCTCCACGATCACCTGGCATTTGCCGCAGGTTTGCCGGCCTCCGCATATCGATTCGATCTCCACGCCCAGATCCTGGGCCGCCTTCAGCAGGTTCGTCCCGCGCGCCACCCTGCCGCGCCTTCCGGCAGGCATCAAGATCAATTGAAAAGTCTCTTCTTTGTGGTTCGATTTCATGAAGATTGGGTGATTTTATGCTACAGCGGCACGTTGCAGACGGCGACGGCGGCGCATTCCGGTTTCATCCTCAGCCTCCGCAGCAGCCACTCGTTTCCAGCCCTCCGGCGGGATTGAATCTCCGGGGACAATACCCGGGAAGGCAGCGCGCACGCGCTGGTCCAATTCGGGAGGGAAGGCAGCCGGGTTTTCGCGGGTGAGAATGTCTTTTGCCTGGCGCATGGCGCGCGCCTGGGAATCCAGGGCCCCGCGTTCCTGCCATTGGGCACGCGGGTCGCGATCCGCTACCTCTGCCAGGAGCATGCCGGTGCGCATTCTCTCCAGGGTATGCTCGGTACCGGCAAACATCCCACCCGGCCCAACTTCCGCAATTTGGTCTAGGGCAAAGTTTTCTTCGCTAAACTCAAAGCCACGGCGGATTTGCTTCAACATCAGGGCGATTTCGTTGTCGATAACGGCCTTGGCAAAATCGAATGCCATCAGGGAATCGAGCAGGCCGCCCATATTGAGGATATCCACGCCGCCCAGGTAGCCTGCCGTCACCGACATACCCGTCTCGTAACCGGACTGCGCGTCGTTGATCTTTGAATTGGTCAGGCCGATGTATCCGCCGGAGGGGATATTATAAAAACGCGCCATTTGAGCGCAGCCCATGTGCAAAATTCCGGTTTCGATCGCTCCAGGCGAATAAGCGCCGGTGCGCATATCAGCCACGGTAGGTAGGGTGCTGTAGATCACTGCTTTTCCCGGGCGGATCATTTCGGTGAGCACGGCCGCGCCCAAAAACTCAGCGTTGCACTGCGCCAGTGTCGCCAGCATGGTAAGCGGCGAAGTCAAGCCGGCATTGGGAACAATGGAAAAATAGCTGGGCAAATCTTTCTCGCTGAAATAGATCAGGAGCTGGGTGGAGTCGAAATCCATGGTGAGCGGCGACACCACCGGGCAATAGTGGTGGGTAATGAAGGGACGCTCGCGGAAAGCCTCTTCAGAGCCGGCGATCACGGACGCCAGATGCAGCATGGCATCCGCCTCGTTAGGCGGTGTATTGGCGCGCACCGGCTTGAGCGTATTCTTGATGGAGGGGTAGTAGCGCGACAGGCTGAATTGCCCTTTAGGGGCGTCATCCGCTAGGGTGGAGATAGAAAATACATCGTAACCAGGCAGCTCATTAATCAGGTGAGAGATGCGCGCCAGGTCATCAGAGCGCGCCCGGCGTTCGTAGCCGGTCAGCGGGTCGATGATGTTGGGTGCGGAGCTGCCGGTGAGGATCAGCGGGCTTTGGGCAGGTATGGTGCGGTCGAACTTGGGATCGCGGGCCGCAAAGGTGAAATCAGGCGGAAACATCCCCCGGTAGCGCTCCACTACCGGGGATGGCAGGCGCACGACCTGGGTTTGGGCATCCACCTGGGCGCCATGTTCGGCAAAAATCTCGCGGGCGCGTTGGTTGCGCACGAGCATACCCACCCGTTCCAGGATTTCCAGGGAGGCTTCGTGGACACGCTGTACCTGTTGGGGAGAGAGTAGGGTGGCAAAGGTGTGGATCATCAAGGTACTCCTAATCATCTGAATGGATTATGGATCACCCAAATGAATGAGACACTCATTCATTCAATCAAATAAGCTACAAGTCAAAAGGCGCAGCTTCCGTGACGAACCGAAAACGGTCGCCGCGATAGCGGTCTTTTCCAAATTCGACCGGCTGACCCTGGAGATCGTAAGAGATGCGTTTTTCGAGCATTAACGGAGCGCCTGTCTCCACCTGCAGCAGCTCCGCCTCGAATGGTGAGGCGACTACCGGCTCGAAGCTCTGGCGCGCATTGCGGATGATCACGCCATACTCTGCCTCCATAATTTCATACAGGGAGCGTTTCTCGAGGTCATGCGCCTGCAGGCCGGGAAAGCGTCCGGTGGGGATCGAATAACTCTCAATCAGCACTGGTTCCTGGTTGATCGATCGTAAGCGCAAGATACGGTATACCAGCGAGGACACCGGAACTGCCAGCTCGCGCGCCAGGGCTGCGTCAACCAGCGTTTGTTCAAAGGAGATCAAGCGCGCCTCGGGAGTATAGCCGCGCTTCGCCATACCGCTGGTGAAGCGAAAGACCACATCCATCTGGCGCTCGATCTTGGGCTCTGCAATATAAGTGCCTACGCCATGCCGGCGCACCAACATGCCCTGCGCCTCCAACACGCGCAGAGCCCGCCGCAGGGTCATGCGGTTGACTCCCAGCTTTTCGCTCAACTCTCGTTCAGGGGGCAATTGAGCGCCAGGCGCCAGCTCTCCCGATTCGATCTGGCTGATCAGTCCCTCGGCAATTTGAATGTAGAGAGGGATCGAATATGCCAGGGATACATTTGAGCTTTGGTTGAAGCGCAGCGCATCAAAAGTGTTATTCACAGACATTGCCCAGGCTGAAGTGGAATAGTGGTATACATCTCTTATACCACATGATATCACACCTGGTCAGATTGAGCAATGAAGGAAATGGGAATAAGGTTGAGTTTCTACGCGGATTTTATCAGAGCCATCAGGCGAGCCACTTCTTCCTGTGCTTCCTGGTACGAGCCCACTCGCCCGCCAAACCCTTTTTGAAACCGCAGAGCATCCTGGGGGTTAGCAAAACACAGCACGGATGGCGCGCAGCAAGGTTGCACTTCGCTCTCCATGAGGAAAGTCGCCTGGCGAACATTTACCATATTACCGTGGAGAAAGTCAGCACAAAGGGCTGAGGCGGCTTCCGGATTACGCCTGAGCAAGAGCAGCCCGCAGTGCGCACAACACGCGATCAAACGCTCGCCTTTCTCAAGCTGGATCGTGAAAGCCAGCCGAGAGGATACGCTTCCCCCGCAATGAGTGCAGCGTTCGCTTTGCCCGGGCAGGCTCCCCTCCAAGGGCATTCGCAATCCGCCGCGCACTTTGTGCGCCAATCCGGATTGCGCCAGGAGATTGAAATCTCGATACACGGTTGCGATCGGGATTTGAAAGCGCTCCTGCGCCTCACGCACCAACAGGCTGCCTTTTTGCTGGAGATAATCAAGGATTAGTTGCTGGCGTTGGTTAAGATAGACCATAATTAGTCCTGTTTAGTCCATCCAGACCCCTTGTAAGGTATTTGCACCTATGTTATACCTATATTATCATAAAATTCTCAAGAATTATCAACCTGGGAGATAAAATATGTACAGACGGATCGCTTTTCTCAGCTTGCTTCTGGTTTTAGCCTTGAGCGCCTGCAGTGGCGGGACGGCGGGCTCATCAATTCAAATTGATGGCGCCTGGGTGCGGGCAGCCGCCATGTTGGGTGGCCAAAATATGAACGCCAGTGACACATCCACTGCTGGCGGAATGTCTCACATGGGAGGGGCCAACAGTGCGGCTTATTTTGTCATTTCCAACAACGGTAAAGAAGCCGATCGTCTGATCAAGGCGGAAAGCGATGTCGCATCTGCGGTTGAACTGCATATCAGCGAGATGAAGGATGGCGTAATGTCCATGCATCCGGTAGAGGGTGTCGAAATCGCTGCGGGGGGGCAGGCGGAGTTAAAGCCGGGCAGCTACCATGTCATGTTGATCGGTATCAAGCGCGATCTTAAACCCGGCGAAAAAGTGGCCTTAAAATTGCACTTCGAGAAAGCCGGCGCGATTGATATTGAGGTTGAAGTGCGCGAACCCTAGGGAGCCTGGCAGTGGACCGACGCGTCATCATCATCGCCAGCGTGGTTTTATTGATCGGTCTGGCGTTCATCACCTACCAACAGGTCAACGCGCCGCCGATCTACCATGGCAGTGTTTATGCAACACCTAAACCTGCTGTGGACTTTACTCTGCAATCTGACCAGGGACCTGTCCGCTTGAGCGATCTGCGCGGTCGGTTTGTACTGCTCTACTTCGGATACACCTACTGCCCAGACGTGTGCCCAACAACCCTGGCTAACCTGAAGAAAGCTGTGGAGCAAGCTGGTCGGGCGGCGGAGAATTTTCAGGTGGTCTTTATCTCCGTAGACCCGCGCCGCGATACCCCCGCCCGTATGGGGGAATACGTACGCTATTTCAACCCGGAGTTTATCGGCATCACCGGAACCCAGGAGGAGATATCTGGCGTAACGGCAAATTTCGGCATCCACTACCACCTGAACGACAGCGAATCGGAAACCAGCTACACCGTGGATCACACCTCGGTGGTTATCGTGATCGACCCTCAGGGCAATCAACGCCTGGTTTGGCCGCATGCTGCGACCGCCCAAGATATGGCGACCGATATGAAAGCCCTGGTGAAACAAACCCGATGAAGAAGACCGTCTTTTGGATCCAGCTGGCCCTGGCGCTCGCAGCCGTTTTTGGGTTGTTGGCGATCGTGCAAGGCATGTTGGTGACCGAGCGCAGCACGGCAAGCGCTTACGCCACAGAAATTTGCACCCTGGAAGAGCTGGATCCAGCTTTGGTAGCGCAAGGCAAAGAAACCTATGCGCAGCATTGCGCTGCCTGTCACGGCGCTCAGCTCGAGGGCGCTCCAGACTGGCAAACCCCGCTGGAAGATGGCTCGCACCGCCCCCTGCCCTTGAACAGCGCAGCGCATGCCTGGCAGCATTCCGATTCAGCTTTGCTACGCACCATCACCGAAGGGCGGAATGCTGGCAAGCTCTCATCGATGCCCGCCTTTGGCGAAACGCTCAGCCAGCAGGAAATTCGTTCCCTGGTAGAATTTCTGAAAAGCTCATGGGGGGAGACCGAACGAGTCCAGCAGCAACTGCTGAATGACCGAAACCAAAATCAGTGACGACGCTCGCCGGTAGAAAGACGCCAGACTCTTGAATGGCAATTCTAGGGTTGTGCGATAACCGGGCGCCAATCAGGGTCGAAATCGGCGCTCTCCCAGGTGGTCAGTTGTATGCGCCCTGCGCCGCTGGCAGACATCAGATAGATATCGTGGTTACTGCCTTCCGGCCAACCTTCGTACGCCAGCCATAACCCGTCGGGTGAAAAGCGCGCCTCACGCGCGGGAATTGGACCCAGGTTATAGCGAAACTCGCTGTAATCATTGTCATTGTAGGAAGCCGCCACCAGGCTGGGAATGCCCCCGGTAGTCTCCAGCTGGGTAAAAAGGATCACTTCTCCATCCAATGCCCATTGCGGGTGGCTGTTGATCGCATCCGCGCTGCGAGAAAATATCTGCTGGTCGGTGCCATCTGCATTCATCGTCCATACCTGCACCGGTCCTTTCTGCGTGGTAATAAAGGCGATGCGTGTGCCATCCGGCGACCAGGCTGGCTGCCTGTCGTAAGAAAATTGCAAAGACAGACGTTGGACAGAGCTATCCTCCAAATTGATGGAGTAAACCCGCGGCCGGCCGCTGACGCGGTTGGAGGTGAAGGCAATTGTCTTGCCATCCGGCGACCAGGCTGGATCATAATCGCCGGCAAATACACTGGGCAGGGGCATTAACCCGCTGCCATCCACGTTGATGATATACAAGCCAGCGCCTAGATAAGACTCCTGATTTTTATCACACGGGGAAATGAAAACCAGACGCATCCCTTCCGGAGACCAGTCTGGCTGGCATGCCCCTTCAGGCATCGTGGTAATCTGCTGTGGTTCCCCACTGCCGTCTACATTCATCAACCAAATTTGTGTCGTCCCCAAGCGATCCGAGGCAAATGCAATCTGACCGCTGCCCCCTCCCATAGGTGTTGGAATGAGGGTCGCAGTGGAAGTGGGTGTAGAAGAAGGTGGAATACGCGTGGGTGTAGCACTGGGTGTCGGGCTGGGAGTCGGTGAGACTCTGGGGACAACCGGCGGTTGTGGGGGGGTGTGCGTGGCTGTTCCTACGGACGAGATCAGTGCGATCTGCGAGGTTGGCGTCGAAGAAGACGCGGGACGCTCCTGCGATCCGATACCACCCGCGGAAAACAACAGAGCCAACGCCCGGCTCGGCCACGAAGGATAAAATGTATACGCCATCAACGCCACAACAGCTAACACAAAGAGCAGAAAAACCGCCGGCAGCCAGCTCGCCCGCCGCCTGGGAGGCAGCGCCAGTGAAGCCGAATCATCCAGGATGGGCGTGCTGCTGGGTAACGGCAGCGGCGAGCGTTCCCGGGGGCGGGGCAAGAATTCGGCTCCGCCCCCATCCTGAATGGATGCATCCGAAACGAGAGGCATTTCAGCCGGAGCACCTGGGGGCGGCGAAACGGTGAAATCACCCATCTTTCGGCGCGTGGTTATCCCGCGCACACTGAACAGAGCCTGTTTGAATTCTTCAGCGTTTTGGTAACGATCGTCAGGGCGCACCGCCAGGGATTTTTCGATCACTGTAGCCAACCGGCGCGAGATGCGCGGGTTACGCTTGCGTATGGGAGTAAGCGTGGCTTGATCCATCGCCCTGGCGAGGGCATCTTCCGGTATGGCTCCCGTCAAGGCCGCATAAAGTGTAGCTCCCAAAGAAAACAAATCAGAGCGACTATCCGTGCGGGCAGTGCCATACTGCTCCGGCGGAGAATAACCGGGTGTCATGGCGCGCGCCCCGGTGGTAGTGGCCTGCCCTGTTTGAATGATTTTTGCCAGGCCAAAATCCACCAAGTAAATCAAACCATTGGGCGTGATCTTCACGTTCCCAGGCTTGATATCGCGGTGAACGATGGGAGGGGTGCGCGTGTGCAGGTAACTTAGAGCATCGCATATCGCCGCGCCAATGATGACAGTTTCCTCTTCATTGAGCACACCCACGCGGTCCATGCGCTGGCGCAAATCTTCACCCTCAATGTAATCCATGACCAGATACTGGCCCTGATCTTCAACCACGAAGTGATCGGTTACGCGTGTCAGGTTCGGATGCCGCAGGGTCGCCAGAATCACAGCTTCGCGGCGGAATTGGCGCGCATATTCTTCCGTGGTAAACAGGTTTTCCTTCAGCGCTACTTCTACACCCAGGTTTTCGTCTACCGCGCGATAAACTGATCCCATGCCCCCTGTGCCCAGGATTTCGACCACCCGGTAACGATTATTGAGAAGTGTGCCGCGTTCTAATGTCATGGGTAAAAGAACATCAATCGATCAAAAAGGATTCGCTCCGACTGCTGAGGGGATTTACAGACGTGTGACCAGCCCGCAGTAAACACACTGAATCTCGGTTTGACCGCGCAGGATGGGCGCGGTAAATACCGCCCCACAATTAGCGCACTGCTGGGGAGCATTACGGACACGCTCAAGCTCTTCTTCCGACAGCGGAACTGCGCGATCCTGGGTGTAGCCACCACTGCGCGCCCGTCCCACCATTTGCAGCCAATCATCGCCAACGGGCAAAGCCAGCTGAAAACGCGCCAGTGGCAGCGGACCCTGTGGCCCGAGCTGGAAAGCCAGAATGTCCTGGTCTGCGCCGCTTGCCTCCGCCGATTGGATTTCTTTCTGGATTTCTAGCACCGCCTGCAAAGGCACGTCGACCTTCAACTCGTACGCGCCGACGCGATCTTCCCACAACAGGCGCTGGTCTGTCAAGATCAGGATGCCGTTCTCTCGCTGATCGGGATTGAGGAAAACCGCCTCAGCCGCGGCGATCCCGCTTTCAGTTGCCAGCAGACGGAAAGATGCCGTGGATACGGCTTGCAGCATCCACTCTACCCATTCCAGGTGCGCGAGAAAACCTTGCACTTCATCAGCGTACTCGTCGTATTGCGCCAGAACTGTATCCGCAGCCGCGTCCGCTTGAGCCTCGATAGATGCCAGGGAAGACTTGATTTGCATGTACAAAGGTCGAGCAGCCGCCAGGTCGGAGGCCTGACCGGTCAAGTTGGCAAGGTCCTTGCCAATTGTTTCCATTTGCGCTCCAAGCTGGCTTGCCTGGAATTCCAGAGTGCGCATCGAATTGGATTCGACCCGCCCCCACTGCGCCCGCAGCACTGCCAGGTCCGCTTCCAGGTTTTTCTCGATCACGTAGCCGCCGGCGCGCAGCTCACCCAATTTCCGCTCGATGGCGCCCAAGTCATTTTCCAATGCCGCGAGTTCCTGTCGCTGCCCGGTGAGCATCGTTTCGTCTTGGAGATCATGAACCTGGCTTTGCAATTCCATGATATCCGCATTGGTAAGTGGCCGGGTCAGGTCAGCCAGGGAAATTCCCGTGCCGAGAGTAGTATGCTCAGTCTCAATCTGACCCGAGCGGGCGCGCTCCAGCAAGCTGGCCCATTCCTTCGAATCTTGCCCATCCAGATGCAGCGCTACATCCCCCAGGCGGGGAAGCTGCACCTGGAGGAAATCCTGGTGCCCGAACAAGCCCTTGCTCTCAGCTTTCCAGGCGCCCAGATCACCTAAAGCCTGGTCGATGAGCGTTTCTTGCACCAACTCGGAGGCTGTCGTGATGAACAGGATTTTCTTGGTAGCCACTTTTTCCTTGCGCTCGAACACCAGGCGCCGGTTGGTTATATAGAGGATACCCTCGGGGTCGTCTTTGCCCTCTTTATCCCAACGCGCCTTCACTGCCATAATTAAGTTTTCGGCGCTGCCCATTGTAAGTTTCGATTGCGAAAGCTGGTCTAACGCCCAGTGGATGTTCGTCAGGCGGTTGGTCAGCGCGCGTGCCTGGCTGTCCAGCTCGGAATAATAACGGCGCAGGTCGGCCTCAATCCGCATGACCTCCGAGAGCAAATTATTTACCTGCGATTGAGTATTGCGCAAAACCGGCGCGGCTGCGCCCGGGCTGCCCAGCAGCCGGTTGAGGTTATTCACCTGGGTGTTGAGCCCCAGAACGCGATTCTGGAAATTTCGGGCGTTGTCGGAGATCGCCTGCGTAACCGTGGGAGCCGCCGCCTGCCATTTACCTATCAGGTCGTAGGTGGCAGTTTCCAGGTCGCTCTGGTAGGCGTATCCTTTTTGGCGCGCGCTCTCCAGCAACTCGCTCAACCGTGTCAAAAGCTGGTCCAAGTTGGTAAATTCCGATTGTATGTTTCCAAACAGGCTGCGGGTTTGCAGGTCAGAAAGCGAGGCTTGCAGCGCGGATACTTCCGCAGAGATTTCGGCATTTGCATTGGTGGTATGCAGGGCAGCCAAACCAACAGTCCCGGCTACCCCTGCAACGGCCGCACCGACCACTGCACCCGGGCGCGGGGCTGCGGGGATCCTCGCAGGTGGGGCCGGGCGGCGCAGTGTGTTGAGAGCAGGCGCAGGAGTTTTGGGCATCACTTTGACGGGCGGAGCCAGCGGGCGCAACATGGGGCGTGGACGCTCCGGTTGAACCTTATTGGCAATCTGGCGCACAGCCTCGCGGCGCACAACCCGCGCGACCGCGCGTTGCGAACTGGCCCCTGGTCGCAGCGGTGCAACCATGGGTCGTTGCGGCGCGGGCGGACTCTTGGTGACTGATTTAAGGGGAGCCCCGCCAGGTGCAGGACGTCCGGTCTTATGTAGAGGCATTCTTCCTCCGGGATCTAGATGTCCAGGTTGCGGACTTCGCGAGCGTGGGTTTGTATGAAGCGGCGGCGCGGAGGCACAGCCGAGCCCATTAACATATCAAAAGTGCGGTCGGCTTCGGCTGCATCCTCGATACCTACCTGTAACAGCGTGCGAGTCTCGGGGTCCATCGTGGTATCCCAGAGCTGCTGGGGATTCATCTCACCCAGCCCTTTATAACGAGAGAGCGAGGCCTTTTCGGCTGCATTGCCCAGGTCTGCCAGGATTTTATCTTTTTCACCTTCATTGTAAGCATAGCGCACCTGATTTTTATGCGAGATGCGGTAAAGGGGTGGCTGGGCAATGAACAGATGTCCTTGCTCGATCAGGGGCTGCATGTAACGAAAGAAGAAGGTGAGCAGCAGCGTGCGTATGTGGCTTCCATCGACGTCAGCATCCGTCATGGCAATCACTCTGCCGTAACGCAGTCCAGATAGATCGAAGCTTTCCCCAATCCCGGTGCCTAAGGCTGAAATGAGGGCTTTTACTTCATTATTAGCCAATATCTTATCCAGGCGAGCGCGCTCGGTGTTGAGGATTTTTCCGCGCAAGGGCAAAATCGCCTGGAAGTGCCGGTCTCGGCCCTGCTTAGCGCTGCCACCAGCCGAATCACCCTCAACGATATACAGCTCAGTTTTCTCGGGATCACGCTCTGAGCAGTCGGCCAGTTTCCCTGGGAGAGTCAGGCTTTCAAGCGCCGATTTACGGATTACCAGGTCGCGCGCTTTGCGCGCCGCGTCCCGCGCCCGCGCCGAGGTGAGACATTTGGAAACGATCGCCTTACCGGCTGCAGGATTTTCTTCCAAGAAGGTGCTGAAGGCATCGTTGATCACCTGCTGGGTGAGAGTCTGCACCTCCGGATTCATCAACTTGACTTTGGTCTGGCTTTCGAATTGGGGGTCCGGATGCTTGATACTGATGATGGCTGTCAGGCCTTCGCGTGTATCGTCACCGGTGAAGTTGGGGTCGTTATCTTTTAACAAGCCGCTGCGGCGGGCGTAATCATTCACCGTGCGTGTGATAGCTGCCCGCAGACCGGTCAGGTGGGTGCCGCCATCGATCGTGTTGATGGTATTGGCGAAGGCATACACCGATTCGGCGTAAGCATCGGTAAACTGGATGGCAGCATCCACAGTAATCCCGTCCTGCTCTTTTTCGACGTGGACCACCGGGTGCAAGACGATACGGTTACGATTGAGATATCGAACGAAGGAAGTGATACCGCCTTCAAAGTAAAAGGTCATCTGGCGCTCGGCGCGCTCATCCTCAAAATAAATCGTGACCCCGCGGGCGACGAACGCCATTTCACGGAAGCGTTGTATCAAGGTTTCGAAACGGTAATCCAGGTCTCCCTTAAAGATCTCCGTGTCAAACTTGAATGTTGTGCGCGTACCGGTGACTTTCGGGTCTGACTTGCCCGTCACTTCCACCGGTCCGGTCGGATAGCCGCGCTCGTAGCGCTGAAAATGCACTTTCCCTTCCCGCATTACCTTGACCTCACACCACTCGGAAAGAGCATTCACTGCCGAGACGCCCACCCCATGCAAGCCGCCGGAGACTTTGTAGCTGCCGCCGCCAAACTTACCACCAGCATGCAGAACGGTCATCACGACTTCCAAGGCGGGTTTTTTCATCTGGGGGTGGATATCCACCGGAATGCCGCGTCCGTTATCGGTCACAGTTACGCTGCTATCAGGATGTATAAAAATCTCGATGCGGTCGCATGAGCCTGCCAAGGCCTCATCGATCGAATTATCCACAACTTCATAAATCATATGATGCAGGGCTTTGATATCGGTGCCGCCAATGTACATACCCGGACGGCGGCGAACGGCTTCCAACCCTTCCAGCACCTGGATATCTTTTGCATCGTAAGAATAGGTATTTCCTTTGACCACAAATTCCTCCAATAGCGGGCTGCGCCTGATCAATTCCAACAGGCTGCGACTCTAGAATTTTCTTTCCCTGATATGACCGGCGGATGCAGACATCAGGTTTTGCTGCACCAGCCGTTGAATCCAGCGCGTGGCATCGCGGTAATAAATAAAACTGGCTGCCAGCAAGCTGGTAGCAACAAATGCATGCCCAACGACACCAACCAGCGATAGCCAGGAGGCCTCTGCGGGGACACGCCAAAGCGTATTTAAGCCTTCGCTGATCAAAAATATAGCCACAAACAGCATGCTGGTGCGCACCAGGGTCATACGAGTAAGCCGTACGCCCTGGGAGATTGAAATCCACATCTGATATTTATATATGAAGATACCATGCGCCGAAAGGACCAATGGAAAGAGCGCCCATACCAGAATACCTCCCACCAACAAGATGCCGAACTGCCCCAGGGGGAGGCCCCCAAACATAGCCATCGACAAGAGACAGCTTGCCGGTATACCGATCAGCAACAGAAGACCGCTCAATAAAAGCGTCAGAAGGATCACCTGGATGAGAGCCCAACGCCATTGAGCGATCACCTGGCTCCAGTCCACTTTGCCGTCCAGGGATGCCTGTGAAACCGCCAGGAAGTACAGCGCGCCTGCCGCCAAACCGCTCAAGACCAGCACCGTCCATAAACCAACAAAACCCCAAAACGAGGGGATATCCAGCATCAGCACACTGCCAAGAGGCGTTTCTAGAGGCTGTCGTCCGCTCATCAGGCTGGGGACACCTACCGGATACGTCCGCAAAAAAGCCAGGATGTTCAATCGCTCTGCCATGACCAGCCAGAGTTCCTGGCTCAAGCGCACCGCCTCTGCATTCTCTGGCGTATTCATCCCGGGCATGTAAGGCAACTGCCCCACGATATTCTTAATCAGGGTTTCCAGACGCAGGTGGGGTCCCAACCAAAGCAGAAGATCGAAACCAATTGGAAAAAGGATGAGACCAATGTGATTCGTAATCGTATCAAATCCTGCAAGCAGTGCGGAAATCAGACTTGGGGGCGCTGGCAGGGCCTGGGTTTCAGTCGCTTTCATACCGACTAAATTGTACCATAGGGCCTATGCGCGCCGATTGGAACATTTGACAATTTGATAATTTATGCTAGACTTTGTAAGGCATAATCTCAGCATAACCCTATACCGTTTTCGGTAGCCTGTTCTTTATGGATGGTCTGGCGCATCATCTCAGGCATACAGACATTTTCGATCAGTTACCCCCTGCCCAACTGGCAGAGGTAGCCAAGATTTGTCACTCTCTGCACTATAACACCGGTGAGGTGATTTTTTTAGAAGGCTCTCACAGCGACGAGCTTTACATCATTATAGAAGGAGAAGTGGACATCCTGGTGGACCCTAGCCTGGTCAGCGACCAGCCGCAACCCTCCCAAGCACCCTTTACGATTGCCACACTCCGCCAGGGCCAGTGTTTCGGCGAAATCGCCCTGGTCGACCAGGGGCGCCGTTCGGCAACCGCTCGCGCCGCCCAAGATAACACCAGCTTGCTGGTACTCTCTAGCGAACAATTAAACGAATTGTGTGAAGACCAGCCTCAAATCGGATATCGCCTGATGCGCAATCTGGCAGCAGATCTGGCTCTGAAATTACGCAGTACCGACCTGCACGTGCGCGGGCAGCTCTATGATGGAACCACGATAAAATAAATATTGCGAAAATTTCGCCGTTTTTCATCTTGACCAAGTAGCTCCTTATCGGTACAATCTTTGGCTTAAGCGGATACTGCGCACCGTCTGCAAAGACGGTTGCCTGCATTCGAGAGCGAGAGACTCGAAGGAAAAGTTCGAGACGCGATCGTTAACAAAAGATTCCCGGCAAGCAAGGAGGTGCACAGGAGACAATTCATCGAGCAAAAAATATTGTCCAAGGGTACTAGAGCAACATCTCGTTAAAAAAAGACCAA
>Ga0105106_10000522_pt1 | contig 27126 bp, 19 predicted proteins | sample PPLLaktember2015_5_FD_79109 | JGI IMG/M metagenome (GOLD analysis project Ga0105106, IMG submission 79109) | Freshwater sediment microbial communities from Prairie Pothole Lake near Jamestown, North Dakota, USA - PPLs Lake P8 Core (1) Depth... | ecosystem: Environmental > Aquatic > Freshwater >...
GCGTCAGGAAACTGAGCGGCGACATCACCACCAGCGGTATCGCGTAGTACAGGCTGCCGAGCCAGGCGCCGATCAAGCCCATGTCGTGATACAGCGGCAGCCAGCTCACGAACACGTCGCTGGCATCCGCCTGCACCGCCTGACCCATGGCGCGAATGTTGGCGAGCAGATTGGCGTGCGTCAGGATCACGCCCTTCGGATTGCCGGTGCTGCCGGAGGTGTATTGCAGAAACGCGATATCCTGGGTGCGGATGGCGGCGCCGATCTGTTCCAGCTCGGCCGGGTTCGCCACGGCGGTGCGCAACTCCGTTCCGGTGACGACGCGGCGCAATTCCGGTGTCTGGGCGCGCAGCAGTTGCGCCACCGGCCGCGCCTCGGGGACAGTGATCAGCAGGGTCGCGCGCGCATTGGCGAGAATGCGCGCATGGCGGCGCAGGTGCTCCTCGACTTGCGAGGCACGCAGCGGCGGATAGATCGGCACCGGGATGGCGCCGGCCAGGAGTATTCCGTAGAAGCAGAAAAAATAGTCAAGACTCGTGGGCAGCATGATCGCCACTGCCTGGCCTGGCTGGACATCGTGGGCACGCAGACCCGCGGCCACGTTTCGGGCGCCTTCCTGGAGCGCCGCATAGCTGAGAGTTTCTTCCTGTTCCTCGCCGCTAGTGAGTGAAGCCTCATTCACTGTGATGTGCAGGCGGCCGGGATGCGCGCGTACATGCCAGTCGAGCAGCGCCACGAGATTATCCGTGGTGTCCGGCGCAGCCTGCGCTTCGCCCAAGGCGGCTGGCAGCACTTCTGTGGAGATCCGCTGCGGCTGGATTGGCCCGGCGGCCGCGCCGGCGCGTCCTGCGCCCGCGGCACCTGTGCATTCCTGCACGGTGCGCAGCAGGTCGCGCGGGGTTTCCGCCGTCACCAGCGCCTGCTCCGGCAGACTCACGCCGAAGGCCTGCTCGATTCGCGCTAGCAGCTCCACGCGCGCCAGGCTGTCGAAACCGAGATCGCGGTCCAGCAGGCTATCGAGGTTTACCGTTGCCGTGCCGGATTGGCGGCGCAACTCGATAGCCAGTTGCCGCACGAGTTCGAGCAGCAGCGCGTCCGGCCGATCGGTCGCGTGCCGGCTCGAGGTTTTGTCCATGGCTAGACCTGGTGCGCGCGCGCTCGGCTAAGCAGTGCCGCGTCGTACAGCTGCAGGTATTCCGACGCGCTGTGTTGCCAGGAGAAGTCCTGGCGCATGCCAGTCAGCTGCATCTGCTTCCAGAGGCGCGCGTTGTGCCGCAATGCGAGGGCGCGTTTGACCGCCTGCACGAGCGACGCCGGAGTGGGCGCGTCGAACACAATCCCGGTGGCGGTGCCGGCCGCCAGCGTATCCGGCGTGGCCTCGATCACGGTGTCGGCCAGACCGCCGACGCGCCGCACCAGCGGTACAGTCCCGTATCGCAGGCTGTACATCTGGCTGAGGCCGCACGGCTCGAAGCGCGACGGCATGAGAAAAACATCGACTCCCGCCTGGATGCGATGCGCGATCGCCTCGTCGTAGCCGACGAGCACCGCGACGCGCTCGGGAGTTTTCATGGCGGCGGCCCGCAGCGCGCGTTCATATTCCGGTTCGCCGCTGCCGAGCGTAACAATTTGGATCGGCAGTTCGAGCAATTCCGGCAGGGCCGCGAGGATCAGATCGATGCCTTTCTGGTGCACCAGCCGGCTGACCAGGCCGAGCATCACGGCATCGGCATCCACCGGCAGGTTGAATTCATCCTGCAACGCGGCCTTGTTCGCGGCCTTGTGTGCCAGCCGGCGTGACGAGTAGGGGCTTGTTAAGTGCGGGTCGCGCGCCGGGTTCCAGTTGCGCGCATCGATGCCGTTCAGGATGCCGGACAGGCGCGCCGCGTGATGGCGCAGCAGCCCATCCAGGCCGTGGCCATGCTCCGGTGTCTGAATCTCGCGTGCGTAGGTCGGACTGACGGTGGTGATGCGGTCGGCGAACGCGATGCCACCCTTGATGAACGACAGCTGTCCGTGGAATTCGAGCGCATGCAGTGACCAGAACGATGCCGGCAGGGTCAGCGACTTGAAGGTGTCGAATGGAAACAGGCCCTGATAGGCGAGGTTGTGAATGGTGAACACGGTGGCCGGGCGCGCGGCCTCCGTGGCAAGCAGCGCCGGTACCAGGCCGGCCTGCCAGTCGTGGGCATGCACGACATCCGGGCGCCAGGCCAGGCTGGCCGCGTCGCGCGCAATGGCCACCGCAACCTGTGCGAGTATCGCGAAGCGTATCGCGTTGTCGTGCCAGGGATGGCCGTGGACATTGAGATAGGGATTGCCGGGGCGGTCATAGGCGGGCGGGAAATCGATGAGCCAGACCGTGACGCGTGTGCCCGGGAGCCTGCCTTCCAGCAGCGTCACCGGCTGCGCCAGTGGCGGAAGGGTCAGTTGCGACACCATCTTCAGGCGTCCGGCGCGCTGCAGGGTGTCGCGATACCCGGGCATCAACAGGCGCACATCCGCGCCCAGTGTGTGCAATGCCTGCGGCAGGCCGCCGCAGACATCACCCAATCCGCCAGTCTTCATCAACGGCTGGGCTTCACTCGTGACAAACAGAATCTTGCGCATGGGGTTCTGTGCCGCGGGTTCAGACGCATGGAGTGTCGTGGCCGGGGAAATCACCGGGTGTACCGACATTATTGGCGCTGGAGATACTCGCGCGCCAATACCTTGCTTTCCTCCACCGCCGGTTGGTCGAAGGGATCGATTTCAAGCAAATGCGCCACGACCACGGTTTCGAGTTCGAGCAGCAGAATCAGCGCGCCGATCGCGGCCGGGTTGCGGGCATCGAGCTGAATCGTGCGGTTTGGCCGGCGGTGGCGCGTGAGGGTTTCGCGTGTGGCACGGAATTCCGCCAGCAGCAGCTCACCGGTCGTGTGGCCAGCGAGCGGCGCCGTGGCCGGCAGGCTGGCGTAACGCTCTGGCACGCGCAATCCATCGGCTCCGAATTTCGGATCGGTCAGCAGGGTGAATTGCTTGTCATCCGGGCCATCGAGATAGAGCTGCAACTGTGAGTGCTGATCGGTCGCGCCCATGGCCAGGGCCGGGGTGAGGCCACGCGCCTGTCCATGGCGGTCATGCTTGCCGAGCGACTCGGCCCACAGTTGCCGGTACCACAGGCCGAGCGCGCGCAGCCGGTCGGCATAGGGCATGAAAACGCAAATGCGACGCCCGAGCTCGGCGTGTAGATACTGGGCGGCACCGTAGAAGAAGGCCGGGTTTTCCAGCATGTCTTCCTGGCCGCACTCCTCGGCCATGGCGCGAGCGCCGGCCAGCAGCGACGCTATATCCACGCCGGCGATCGCGGCGGGCAGCAGGCCGACCACCGACAGCACCGAATAGCGCCCGCCGACCGGCGGGTGCGCCACGATCTCGATCCCGAGGTCCGTGGCAATGTGCGCCAGCGCACCCTCGCGGTTTTCGGTGATCACCTGCACATGTTCGCGCAGTTGCGTCCCAAGCTCGGCCTGCAGCCGCGGCAACAGACTCAGGAACTGTGCCAGCGTCTCGGCAGTGTTGCCGGACTTGGAAATGACCAACAGCGCGGTGCTGTGCCAGTCCGTCTGATCCAGCTCGGCCAGGGTCGAGGGGTCGATGTTGTCATAGAACCGCACCGGGTGCGTCGTGTTGCCCAGGCTGCGCACCAGCATCTCGCCACCGAGCGACGAACCGCCGATGCCAAACACAATGGTACGCGCAAACCGTTGTGCGATGTGTGTCGCACGCTCGTGGATGGCGCGGGTATCGTCCTCAAACGGAAGATGGTAAAAAGATGGCGGCTCGCCGCGTCGCCAGTCCCGAAGCTGTCGGCGCAGACCGTCGAGTCGTGGCGACAACGCGCGGATGGCGGGGCGCGTGCAGTGCTGCTCATCGAGGAGCGCGGAACCGTCGAGTACAAGACCGGCGAGGATGGTCATCGGAGTACAATTATCTTTTTTGTCAAAGTGTAACGCTATCACATCTCTGTTACTTACATTTGATGTGTATCAAGGCCGGGATCGATGCGTAGAGTCCATAGTAAACAGGACTTTCCCATTTGACGACACGCTGTCCTTCCTTGAAGCAGGGACGGTTTACAGGATGGAACAGGGAGGAGGGCTGCATGCAAAGACCACAGACCGAGCGTTTTGTCAGTCGCCTGACTCGCGACACCCTGGCGCTGATTCTTGCCGGCGGGAAGGGTACACGTTTCGAGCAAATGACCCGATGGCGCGCCAAACCGGCGGTACCGTTTGGCGGCAAGTTCCGGATCATCGATTTTCCGCTCTCGAATTGCATGAATTCCGGTATCCGCCGCATCGGCGTGCTGACCCAGTACAAGTCGCATTCGCTGATCCAGCATATCCAGAAGGGCTGGGGATTCCTGCGCGGCGAGTTCGGTGAATTCGTGGAACTGCTGCCGGCGCAACAGCGCATCGAGGCCTCCTGGTATGCCGGTACGGCCGATGCGATCTACCAGAATCTCGACATCATCCGCATCCACAACCCGGCCTACGTGCTGGTGCTGGCCGGAGACCATGTCTACAAGATGGACTATGGTCCGATGCTGGCCGCGCATGTTGCCCATGGCGCCGACGTGACGGTCGGTTGCGTCGAGGTGCCGCTTGCCGAAGCCGTCGCGTTCGGCGTGATCGATATCGATGCCGAGCTACGTGTTGTCCGTTTCCTCGAGAAACCGCCGCAACCGCATCCGATGCCGGGGCGCAGCGATGTGGCGCTCGCCAGCATGGGCATCTACGTGTTCAACACGGCCTTTCTCTACGAGCAGCTGATCCGCGATGCCGACATGGCAGCCTCCACGCATGATTTCGGCAGGGATATTCTCCCGTCGATTCTCGACCGCTACCGGGTGATGGCCTATCCGTTTCGTGACCCCTTGAACCAGGGCCAGGCCTATTGGCGCGATGTCGGAACCGTGGATGCCTACTGGACGGCGAACATGGAGCTCATCGGCGTAACCCCCGAGCTCAATTTGTATGACCTGGCCTGGCCGATCTGGACCTACCAGGAACAGTTGCCGCCGGCCAAGTTTGTGTTCGATGAAGAGGGCAGGCGTGGCATGGCGGTGAATTCCATGGTGTCGGGCGGCGACATCATCTCCGGTGCGCTGGTGCGCCGCTCCCTGCTGTTCTCGAACGTGCTGGTGGATTCGTATTCGCAGGTCACCGACTCGGTCGTGCTGCCGGACGTCAGCATCGGACAGCACTGTCGTCTGACGCGCGTCGTGCTGGAGAAGGGCTGCCGCATTCCGGACGGCACGGTGATCGGCGAGAACCCGGAACAGGATGCGGAGCGCTTTCATGTGACACCCGGTGGCGTGGTGCTGGTAACCCCGGAGATGCTCGGCCAAGAAGTACACCATGTCCGGTGAAGCCACAGGCGCGCCATCCCTGGCGCGTGGCCCTCGCCTCGATCCGATCGGCGAGGCGCGCCTCAAACTGGTGCTGTTGTGGCACATGCATCAACCGCAATACCAGGATCGCATCAGCGGCCGCTACCACCTGCCGTGGACCTATCTGCACGCCATCAAGGACTACACCGATATGGCGGCCCATCTTGAGGCCGTGCCGGGCGCGCGTGCGGTGGTGAACTTCGCCCCCATACTGCTCGAGCAGATCGCCGATTACACCGCGCAGTTGCGCGGTTTCCTGGACAACAGCATGGCGATCCGCGATCCACTGCTGGCCGCGCTGGCCGCACCGGCACTGCCGACCGGGGCCGAAGCGCGCCTGGCGCTGATCAAGGCCTGCCTGCGCGCGCACGAGACGCACATGATCCGTCGTTTTGCGCCATTCCAGCGACTGGCGGACATGGCCCCCTTGATCACCGCGCATCCCGATGTGCTCGCCTATGTCTCGGATCAGTACATCGCCGATCTGCTGGTCTGGTATCACCTCGCCTGGCTGGGTGAATCGGTGCGCCGCGCCGATGCGCGTGTCGCGCGCCTGGCCGGCAAGCACAGCGGTTATTCGTTGCACGACCGGCGCGAGTTGCTGACGGTGATACGCGGCCTGCTCGAAGAACTGGTGCCGCGCTATGCACGCCTGGCCGCAAGCGGGCAGCTGGAGCTGTCGGTGACCCCCTACGCCCACCCGATCCTGCCGTTGCTGATCGACCTGCACAGTGCGCACGACACACAGCCACAGGCACCCTTGCCGCAGGATCCGCATTACCCGGATGGCGAGGAACGCGCCCGTTGGCACATCCGCGAGGGCATTGCCGTGTTCCGCCAGCACTTCGGTTTCGCGCCGGCCGGTTGCTGGCCGGCGGAGGGCGGCTTGAGTGTCGCGGCGTTGCGCCTGTTGCACGAGGCCGGTTTCACCTGGGCGGCAGGCGGGGAGAAGATGCTGCAAAACAGCCTGGCGCGCGCCGGGCATGCGCCGCATGCCATGAAAGAGGCCTGGCTGTACCGATCCTATTCCGTGATGGACAGCGGCATGCGCTGTTTCTTTCGCGATGACGGTTTATCGGATCTGATCGGCTTCAACTATGCCAACTGGCACGCGGACGATGCCGTTGCCAACCTGGTCGGCCATCTGGAAACCATCGCCGCCACCTGCCGCGGTCACGCCGATTGCGTCGTGACGCTGGCGCTGGACGGTGAAAATGCCTGGGAGCACTATCCGGAGAACGGCTACTATTTTCTCAGCGCCCTGTACAAGCGACTGGCGCAGCATGCGCAAATTGAACTCACCACGTTCTCGCAATGCCTCAATTCAGTATCCGCCGTGCCGCTGCACGCGTTCGCCGCCGGCTCCTGGGTGCATGGAACCTTCTCCACCTGGATCGGCAGCCGCGACAAGAATCGTGGTTGGGAGATGCTGGTGGACGCGAAGCGCACATTCGATGCCAGGGTCTCGCAGTTGTCGCCCGAGCAGCGGGCACTGGCGGAACGCCAGCTCGCCGTGTGCGAGGGTTCGGACTGGTTCTGGTGGTTCGGGGACGACAATCCGGCCGCGACGGTCAGCGATTTCGAACATCTGTTCCGTCTGCACCTCGGCACGCTCTACCAGTTGCTCGGCGTCGAACCGCCCGAGTACCTGGCGCAGCCGTTTACCCATGGCGGCGGCACACCGGCACAGGGCGGGACGATGAAGAAAAATTAATGAAACCCTACATTATCCGTCCATTCAAATTAATGCGGACAGCCGCACGTATCGCGCCAAAGCCGGAGCACCTGCCGCCATGAAAAAAACGCGTGACGCCCACCGCGCGCCTGCCGTCCGCCCGGTGCTGGACCGGCGCCGCGCCGGTATCCTGTTGCATCCCAGTTCGCTTCCCGGCGAGAGGGAGAACGGCACGCTCGGGCCGCAGGCCCTGCGTTTTGTGGATTTTCTCGCCGATAGCGGATTCAGTATCTGGCAGATGCTGCCGCTTGGGCCGACGCACGCCGATCGCTCGCCCTATCAGTGTCTGTCGGTGCATGCCGGTAATCCGCGCCTGATCAGTTTCGCGCAACTGGCGTCGTGGGGCTGGTTGCCGCACACGGCCGGTTTGTCGACGCCCAGCGGGGCGGAGCGCCAGGCACTGCTCGTGCAAGCACGCCAGGCATTTCTCGCCCAGGGCGGGGCGCGCGCCGGGGAGGCCTTTGATGGCGCGCACGCCTTCTGGCTCGACGACTATGCACTGTATATCGCGCTGCGCCAGGCGCACGGCAACAGCGCCTGGTGGCAGTGGCCGGAGCCGTTGCGCGACCGCGACCCGGCGGCGCTGGCCGCGGCCCGTGTACGCCATGCCGAGGAGATGGCGCTGGTGCGTTTCGAACAATTCACCTTCTTCCGTCAGTGGCAGGAGCTCCGACAGGCGGCGCAGGCGCGCGGTGTGCAGCTGTTCGGCGACCTGCCGATTTTCGTCGCGCACGACAGTGCCGACGTCTGGGCACAGCGCGACTATTTCGATCTCGATGCCGTTGGCCAGCCGCGCGTGGTGGCCGGCGTACCACCGGACTATTTTTCCCAGACCGGGCAGCGCTGGGGTAACCCGTTGTACGACTGGGCACGCCTGCGGGCAGATGGCTTCCGCTGGTGGATCGAGCGCCTGCGCACGCAGTTCAGCCTGTTCGATCTCGTGCGCATCGACCACTTCCGCGGCTTCGAGGCGTGCTGGCAGATCCCGGCGGGGGAGGACACCGCGATCAACGGTCGTTGGGTGCCTGCACCGGGCGAAGCGTTGTTCCAGGCGTTGCACGACGAGTTCGGCACGCTGCCGGTGGTGGCGGAAGATCTGGGCCTGATAACGCCAGCCGTACAGCAATTACGCGAACAGTTCGGGCTGCCGGGCATGCGCATACTGCAGTTCGCTTTCGATGGCGGCGCGGACAATCCCTATCTGCCGCACAACCACGACGTGAACAGCGTGGTCTATACCGGCACGCATGACAACGACACGACCCTTGCCTGGTATGAGGGCCTGCCGGTGGATCAGCAGCGCGTGGTGCTGGATTATCTTGGCCATCCGGCCGAGTCCATGCCCTGGCCGCTGATTCGTGCGGCGCTGGCCTCGGTGGCGCGTCTCGCCATCCTGCCCATGCAGGATATCCTGCAGGCGGGACCTGGGCATCGCATGAACATGCCTGGCAGTAATACCGGTAACTGGCAATGGCGTTTCGAGTGGGAACAGCTGGTGCCGGGCCGCGCCGCGCAGCTGCGACGGATGGTGGAGTTGTATGGGAGGGGAGTAGCAAGTAGCAAGTAGCAAGAAATTATTTGCTACTTGCCGCATAAAGCTTGCCACTGATTTACAACCAGATCATGTAGCCCGGCTCGAAACGGTGGCTGAGACACGGGTGAAAGGGAAACAGCCGAATTTTGTAAAATTGCAGGCCTGACAAGCGCGGCATGTGATCGAGGCGGAACAGGGTTTCGCCGTGTTCGCCCGGACCGGCGTGCGTGAACACATGTGCATCGTGGCGAATAAACTCGCCGCTCTCGTTCTCCGTACCGACCATGCATTCCACCAGGACATCCTCCGGAGAGAGGCCGTCGAGATGGGCGGCCACGTTGATCGACAGGACGTCGCCAGCGCGGATTTCACCCAACGGTTGATCAAGCCGGCGCAGCCGCACCTTCGGCCAGGACTGCTCGAGCTTGCGTCGCCAGGCAGCCACTTCTTTTGCACGCGCGTACTGGTTGCCGGCCATGACCAGGCGCTGCTTGCGCGCCAGCGCATAATAGTTGCGCACATAATCCATCACCATGCGCTGGGCATTGAAGCGCGGAATGAGCGACTTCATGGAGTTCTTCGATTTGTGTACCCAGGCCTCGGAGTAGCCGTGGCCATTGCGTGCGTAATAGAGCGGCAACACCTGTTTCTCAATAATATCGAGCAGTTCCTGGGATTCTTCGCGATCACGAAAGTGCGGGTCCACGGATGGTCCGTGCGGCGTGATCGCCCAGCCGTTCTTGCCGTTGTAGCCTTCGTCCCACCAGCCGTCCAGCACGCTCAGGTTGATGACGCCGTTGATACCTGCCTTCTCGCCGGAGGTGCCGCTGGCCTCAAGCGGGTACTCAGGTGTGTTGAGCCAGACGTCCACGCTGGTGACGAGCTTGCGCGCCAGCGCCTGGTCGTATCCTTCGAGCAGGATGATGCGTCCCTCGAATTCCGGGCGGCGCGAGTACTCGTAGATCGCCTTGATGAGCTGTTGCGCCGGCAGGTCGTGTGGATGCGCCTTGCCGGCGAAGATCAGCAGACAGGGATGTTCCGGGTCATTCAGCAGGCGCGCCAGGCGCGCCGGATCGGAGAACAGCAACGTGGCGCGCTTATAGGTGGCAAAGCGGCGCGCGAAACCAATGGTCAGGATATCGGTTTCGCGCGGCGTAAGATGCTGGGTGAGGCGCTCGATCAGCGCCTCACTGCAGCCGTTGCGCCGGTGCTGCAGGATCACGCGCCGGCGCACCTCGGCGAGCATCTCGGTCTTGAGCGACTGGCGCAGACTCCAGTAGCTGTGATCGGGGATGTCGTCGATCTGATTCCAGAAAGCCTCGTTCAGCAGTTCGCTGCGCCAGCCGCCACCAAAGCGCATGTCGAACAGGTTGACCCACTCACGCGCCAGGAAGGTGGGCACATGTACGCCGTTGGTAATATAGTCAACCGGGTTCTCTTCCGGCTCGATCTGCGGCCAGATGTACGCGGCCATGCGCGACGCGACGCCGCCATGGATGCGCGACACGCCGTTGCGGAAACGCGAACCGCGTAGCGCCAGCGCCGTCATGTTGAATCCGCCCTGGTTCGTGGGGCTGGAGCCCAGCCCGAGCAATTCTTCGATGGATATGCCGAGCCTCTCGACCTTTGCGTTCGAAAAATACCGGGCCATGAGCGCGTGATCGAAGATATCATGCCCGGCCGGCACCGGCGTGTGCGTGGTAAACACGGTATTGGCGGCCGCCGCCTCGAGCGCGCTGTCGAAATCCAGGCCCTGTGCCACCAGTTCGCGGCAGCGCTCCAGCACCAGAAACGCGGCATGCCCTTCGTTGATATGCCAGACCGTGGGTTCGAGCCCGATGGCACGCAGGGCGCGCACACCGCCCAGCCCGAGCACGATCTCCTGCTGCATGCGGGTATTGGCGTCACCGCCATACAGTTGATAGGTGATGACGCGGTCGACCTCGCTGTTTTCCGGCAGGTCGCTGTCCAGCAGATAGAGGGTGATGTGACCGGCCTTGGCCTTCCACACCTTGAGCGTCACGCGCCGCTCGAGAATCTCCACGTGCACGTGGATTTCATTGCCATCCGCATCCACGGCCGGCGCAATCGGCAGGTCGGCGAAGTTGGTCGGCGCATAGTGCGCCACCTGGTTGCCGTGTCCGTCGATGGTCTGGGTGAAATAACCCTGGCGGTATAGCAGGCCCACCGCCACGAACGGTATGCCGAGGTCGCTCGCGGCCTTGCAGTGGTCGCCGGCCAGGATGCCAAGGCCGCCAGAGTAGATCTGGAAACTCTCATGAAAGCCGAATTCGGCGCAGAAGTAGGCGACCAGATCCTGCTCCGGGTCGAGCAGATGTGCGAAGCTTGAGCGCGACGGGAGCTGGTTATAGGTATCGTAGGAAGACAGAACACGGTTGTAGTCCTCCATGTAAACCCGGTCTTCGGCGGCCTCTTCAAGGCGTTGTTGCGAAACGCGCCGCAGGAATACGCTGGGGTTGTGGCGGCAGCTGTCCCACAGCTCGCGATCGAGGCGGAAGAACAGGCCGCGTACCTGCCGGTCCCAGCTGTAGAACAGGTCATTGGCGAGCTCGTTGAGCCGCGCCAGACGCGCGGGGATCACGGGTTGAACTTCGAGTGAGAAACGTGTGCCGGTCATGGGCTCTCTTCAAGTAGCGGCGATACAGCGGGAGGAGGAGTCCGGATGCCTTTCATCCGGCTGCTCCGCGTTCAGGTTTTTTGTATCTTAAAGTATAGTGATTGCCGGACGCCAGTTGCGTTGACCCGCGTATCGCGTTTTCCCCGATTCGCAAACTCCCCAGCCTGGCAGGACAGCACGTTGCAGAAGTCCGATTTTCACTATCACCTCCCCCCGGAGCGGATTGCCCAGACGCCGCTGGCCGCGCGTGCCGCCAGCCGGTTGCTGTGCCTGAACGGGGCCAGCGGAAGCATCGAGGACCGGCGATTTGCCGACCTGCCGACGTTGCTGCGGCGCGGTGATCTGCTGGTCTTTAACGATACCCGCGTCATTCCCGCGCGCCTGTTCGGCGAAAAAGACACGGGCGGGCACATCGAATTGCTAATCGAGCGCATCCTGGACGACCAGCGCGCACTCGTGCAATGCCGCGCCAGCAAACCGCCCAAGCCGGGACAGTGGCTGCGTCTCGACGGCGGCGTCCACGCGCAGGTGATCGTGCGGCAAGACGAATTTTACAAAATTGCCTTCGATATCACGGAGCCGCTCGTGCACGTGCTGGAACGTGTCGGGCATATCCCGTTGCCCCCGTATATCACCCGGCCGGATGTGCGTGAAGATCGCGAGCGTTATCAGACGGTGTTCGCGCAGACGCCCGGCGCGGTGGCCGCGCCCACCGCCGGTCTGCATTTCGACAGCGCCTTGCTCGCGCAGCTCGATCAGATGGGTGTGGAGCGTGCGTTCGTCACGCTACATATCGGTGCCGGCACCTTCCAGCCAATGCGCGTCGACGACATCGCACAGCATCGCATGCACGCCGAGTGGCTGACCGTGAGCGCGGACACGGCGGTGCGCATCAATAGCGCGAAAGCGCAGGGCAACAGAATCATCGCCGTCGGTACGACCGTGGTGCGCGCACTCGAGACGGCCGTCGGGCACGGCAGCGTTGGGCCGTTTGCCGGCGAGACGCGCATCTTTATCTATCCCGGCTACCGTTTCCAGGTCGTGGATGCGCTCATCACCAACTTCCATCTGCCCGAGTCCACATTGCTCATGCTGGTGTGTGCCTTCGCCGGCACCGAACAGGTGCTCAACGCCTACCGGCATGCGGTGATGGAAGGCTATCGGTTTTTCAGTTATGGCGATGCGATGTTTGTATTACCCCGGATACAAGATACAAGATACAAGTGATCCGGCATGGATCACCTTTCCCTTGTATCTCGTATCTTGTATCTTGGATCTGATTTATGAAATTCGATCTCCTCGGTAATGACGGCGCCGCGCGCCGCGGCCGCCTGACCTTCGAACGCGGCGAGGTCGAGACCCCGGCATTCATGCCGGTCGGAACCTATGGCACGGTCAAGGCCATGACCCCGGAGGAATTGTGCGAGCTGGGCGCGCAGATCATTCTCGGCAATACCTTTCATCTCATGTTGCGCCCCGGCATGGAAGTGATCCGTGCGCACGGCGGCCTGCATCGGTTCATGCACTGGGACGGGCCGATTCTCACAGACTCCGGCGGGTTTCAGGTGTGGAGCCTGGGGAAACTCCGCAAGATCAGCGAGCAGGGCGTGACCTTCCAGTCGCCGGTGAATGGCGACCGTATTTTCATGGGACCGGAAGAATCCATGGCCATGCAGCAGGCGCTCGGTTCGGACATTATTATGGTATTCGACGAGTGCACCCCGTACCCGGCCACGGAAGAGCAGGCGCGCGCCTCCATGGAGCTGTCCCTGCGCTGGGCAGAACGCAGCAAGCAGGCGCATGCCGGTCATGCCGGCGCGCTGTTTGGCATTGTGCAGGGTGGTATGTACGAACCGCTGCGCCAGGAATCACTCGCGGGCCTCAAGAAAATAGGCTTCGATGGTTACGCGCTCGGCGGGCTGTCGGTGGGCGAGCCAAAGGCGGAGATGCTGCGGGTTCTGGACAGCGTGGCCCCGCAACTCCCGGCCGACCGGCCACGCTACCTGATGGGCGTTGGTACGCCCGAGGACCTGGTCGAAGCCGTACGCCGCGGCATGGACATGTTCGATTGCGTGCTGCCGACGCGAAATGCGCGTAACGGCTGGCTTTTCACCCACGATGGGGCGGTCAAGATTCGCAACAGCCGCTATGCCGCCGACACCGGTCCGGTCGATGCCCGCTGCGACTGCACCACCTGCCGCCACTACAGCCGCGCCTACCTGCGCCACCTGCAACAGTGCAACGAGATTCTGGGCGCGCGTCTGGCCACCATCCACAACCTTTACTACTACCAGTCGCTGATGCGTGGCCTGCGCCGGGCGATCGAACAAAAAAGGCTGGATGAATTCGTCGAGAAGTTTTATTGTATGCGCCGCCAGAGCCAGGCCGCCCCGGACGAACCGGAGGCCGGCGATAACCCGGCAGACGCCGCCGATTTCAAGTCTGATTCATCACAGGAACAGCCATGACCACGCCAGCAAATCTCCTCAGCCTGATCGTGTCCGATTCCCATGCCGCCGATCCGGCCCCGGCCGGCGGCGCGGCCGGCGGACTTATGTCGTTTCTGCCGCTGGTCATCATTTTTATCATCTTCTATTTCCTGCTGATACGCCCGCAGAGCAAGCGCGCCAAGGAACACCGCGAAATGGTGGCCAAGCTGGCCAAGGGTGACGAGGTGGTGGCCGGTGGCGGCATTCTCGGGCGCGTGACCGATGTCAGCGAGATATACATCACCGTGGAAGTCGCCGACGGCGTCGCCATCAAGGTGCAACGCCATGCCGTGACGCAGGTTCTGCCCAAGGGTACGGTCAAGGGCGCCTGACGGCAGGGACGCGGTACAAGATACAAGAACATCAGAGTCATCCCGCGCCCCTTTTCCCTTGCTCCTTTTACCTCGTACCTGAATGAATAAATATCCGCTCTGGAAATACCTGCTGATCCTGGCCATCGTCTTGCCGGGATTCGTGTACTTCCTGCCCAACCTGTACGGCGAAGACCCGGCCATCCAGGTCTCGGGCACGCGTATCTCGAAAGTGGACGAGACGACCCTGTCCCAGGTGGAGCAGGTGTTGAAGCATGCCGGCGTCGATATCATAGCCGCGCAGCGCGACGAAAAGAGCTTGAAAGTCCGGTTCCGCGACACCGATACCCAGATCAAGGCGCGCGATACCGTGCAGCACGCGCTCGGCGACAACTACACCGTCGCGCTCAACCTGTTGCCGGCCACGCCCGCCTGGTTCGGTTGGATCAACGCCAACCCGATGTACCTGGGCCTCGACCTGCGTGGCGGTGTGCATTTCCTCATGCAGGTGGACATGGTGTCGGCGCTCAAGAAGGCCGAGGAACGCTACGTGGATGACCTGCGCAGCGCGCTGCGTGAAAGCAAGGTGCGCTACCTGACGGTGTTGCGTCTCGATAACGGCGGACTCGAAGTCCGCTTCCGCGATGCCGCCGAGCGCGACAAGGCTCGCGAAGTGGTGCGCCGCCAGATGCCGGAGCTGGGCCTCATCGACAGCGAGAAGGGCAGCGAGTATTTCCTGCTTGCGCGCCTGACCGAACAGTCCATGACCGAAAAGCGCAAGTTCGCGCTCGATCAGAATATCGTCGCGCTGCGCAATCGTGTGAACGAACTGGGTGTGGCCGAGCCGGTCATCCAGCAGCAGGGCGCCGACCGCATTGTCGTTCAGCTGCCGGGCGTGCAGGACACGGCCAAGGCCAAGGAAATCCTCGGCCGCACGGCAACCCTTGAGATCATGCTGGTGGATGAAGAGCATGACCTGACCACGGCACTTAGCGGTCACGTGCCGGCCGGATCCAAGCTCTACAAGGATCGGCGCGGCCGTCCGATTCTGCTCAAGAAACAGGTGATCTACTCGGGCGATAACATCGTGGACGCCGCCGCCGGTTTCGACAGCCAGGCGGGCGGAGCCGTGGCGCACATCACACTCGACGCGCGCGGTGCGGCCATCAACCAGCGCATCACCGGCGAGAATGTCGGCAAACGCATGGCGGTGGTGTATATCGAGATCAAGTCGGAGACCCAGCTGGATGCCGCGGGCAAGCCGGTGCTGGACGCCGAAGGCCGGCAGGCGCGCAGCCGCGTGCGTGTCGAAGAGGTGATCACCGCACCGGTCATACGCGAGCAGCTCGGCAAGCGCTTTCAGATTTCCGGCCTCGACAGCATTGAAGAGGCGCGCGATCTGGCGCTGCTGCTCCGGGCCGGGGCGCTTGCTGCGCCGATCGAGATTATCGAGGAGCGCACCATCGGACCGAGCCTGGGCGCCGAGAACATTCAGCGCGGCTTTCAGTCCACCTGGATCGGCTTTACCGCCATAGCCGTGTTCATGGTTGTTTACTACCTGATCTTCGGCGTTACCGCGGTGCTGGCGCTTGGCATCAACGTGGTGTTGCTGGTCGCGTTGCTGTCGCTGCTGCAGGCTACCCTGACACTGCCCGGAATGGCCGCCATCGCGCTCACCGTGGGCATGGCGATTGACGCCAATGTGCTGATTAATGAACGCATCCGCGAGGAGCTGCGCAACGGCAATACGCCGCAGGCCAGCATTCATGCCGGCTACGAGCGCGCCTTCGGCACCATTTTCGACTCGAATATCACCACATTGATCGCCGGCGCGACGCTGTTCATGTTTGGCAGCGGTGCGGTGCGCGGATTTGCCGTGGTGCTGTGTCTGGGCATCCTTACCTCCATGTTCAGCGGGGTGATGGTGTCGCGTGCCCTGGTAAACCTGATTTACGGCGGCCGGCGCAAGGTCGAGCGGCTGGCCATCGGCAATACGCAGTGGAAATAACCTTGCACAACAACTGAAACCGGAACTCTGACAGCGAACTTCGCACGCCATGGAATTTTTCAAGATCCGCAAAGACATTCCGTTCATGCGCCACGCGCTGGTGTTCAACGTGATCTCCGTGATCACGTTCCTGCTGGCGGTGTTTTTCCTGGCGACCCGGGGACTCAACTTCGGCGTGGATTTCACCGGCGGGACGGTAATGGAGGTCAGCTACCCGCAGGCAGCAGACCTGCCGAAGGTTCGCGCCTTGCTGGAGCGAAGCGGTTACACCGATGTCACCGTGCAGAATTTCGGCGGTTCGCACGATCTGTTGATCCGGCTGCCGGGAAAGGCCGACATGGCCAGCGCCGCGCTTTCCAACACGGTCATGGAAGTGCTGCACCGTGATGACCCCGGGGCACAGATGCGGCGCACCGAATTCGTCGGACCACAGGTTGGCCGTGAACTCTATGAAAACGGCGGACTGGCGCTGTTGTTCGTGGCAATCGGCATCGTGGTGTATCTCTGGTTCCGCTTCGAATGGAAGTTTGGCGTGGCGGCGATCATCGCCAACCTGCACGATGTGGTCATAATTTTGGGTTTCTTCGCCTTTTTTCAGTGGGACTTCTCGCTCACCGTGCTGGCGGCGGTGCTCGCCATCCTTGGCTACTCTGTGAATGAATCGGTGGTGGTGTTCGACCGGATCCGGGAGAACTTCCGCAAGATGCGCGTGGCCACAATTCCGCAGATCATCGACAATGCAATTACGCGCACCATGTCGCGCACCATCATCACACACGGCTCCACCCAGCTCGCGGTACTGTCGATGCTGATCTTCGGCGGCGAGACCTTGCACTACTTCGCGCTGGCCCTGACAATCGGTATCCTGTTCGGCATCTATTCCTCGGTGCTGGTAGCGAGCCCGATCGTCATGTGGCTCGGTATTTCGCGCGAGGACATGCTGCCGGTCAAGAGTGAAGCGAGTGTGGCCGACACCCGGCCGTAATACCCGCCGTTCAGTCCAGATAGAGTTTTCTTGCCACAAAAGCGCCGCATGTCTGTCCAGACCTGCCGGTAATCCTGAAATTCCCTGTCTTCATCTGCTTATCCACCCGCACCCCGGTTATGGTTGCGGATAGGCTTCATACTGTATGGAGCCTTCAAGCTACTCGATCTGATCTTCTGAAAAGGGAGAGAATTCATGTTTAGCGGAACCGTGTGGATGATCTGGCCGGAAAATCCGGCGCTGTCGGCAGTGGTGCTGTTTCTTATCGCCTTGCCGTTCCTGTACGCCGCGCGCCGGCCCATGCAAGGCCTGTTCCGGTCGCTCACGCGCGCCATCAGTAATCCACTCCGTCTTGGCGCGCGCTGGTTGTCCGCCAGCGCCGTGCTGCTGCGTCAACGCAACCGCCTGGTGCTGCTGGCGCAGGGCCGCGAGGAGGTGATGAAGTCGATCGAGCGTGAGTTCGAGCGTGTTTCCGCCGTGGTGCAGCGTGATCTGCGCGGCTATCCGGCATTGCAACGCAAGCTCATGGACGAGATTACACGCATCGAGGAGGACTACCAGAAGTGCGGTGAAGTGCCACCACCGCCCCCGGAGTGGACCAAGGCAGTCAGCGCAATCGCCAAGATCAAGCCGTCCGGTGACGGCCTGGTGGAGCGGATACTGGCCGACATCAGCCAGTCAATAGACGAGGTCTATGACAAGGTCGTCGCCGAATACCGCCGTTCCTACCAGGAGCGGCACAAAATCCTCAAGGGTTTTCAGCCATTCTGGCGTTCGCTGCAGCAGACGCTGAGCAAAGTCGACAAGAACATTACCGGTTTGCAGGGCAGCGCCGCCAAGATCGACGCACAAGTGGAAAAGGTCCATCAAATAAACGCCAACCTGGACAAGGCCGAGCACGCCCTTGGTGCCTCGGCCTCTATTCAGTTCACGATCTCCGGCCTGGTGATGTTGATTGCTATCGGCGGGGCATTCGTCAATTTCAAGCTCATCTCCCTGCCGATGTCGGCGATGGTCGGCGGCGGCGACTACATCACGGACAACCTGCAGGCCTCGGAAGTGGCGGCACTGGTGATTATCCTGTTCGAGACCCTGATGGGACTGTTCCTGATGGAGTCGTTGCGCTTCACACACCTGTTTCCCCTGTCGAACGTGAACGAGAAAATGCGTCGCAGCCTGATGTGGATCTCGCTCACCATTCTACTGGTGCTGGCCGGTGTGGAAGTGGCGCTGGCAGTGATGCGCGACCTGATCGTGTCGGCCGACGTGGCGCTCAAGCAATCGCTCGGTAACGCCGCCGTGACCGCGCCTGCGGACGCCTCCTGGATGATGAAAATACCGACCGCCGGACAGATGATTCTGGGCTTTACCCTGCCGTTTGCACTGGCGTTCGTTGCAATCCCGCTCGAATACTTCATCCAGTCTTCGCGCACCGTGGTTGGCAACGCCATGGTGTTCGCCCTGCGTGGTCTGGCACTCTTGTTGCGGGTCATTGGCGTCGTCGTGAAACAGATTGGCAATGCATTGTGCATGTTGTACGACGCGGTCATCTTTGTGCCACTGCTGATCGAAAGGATGGTGCGGGGCGAAAATACCGGCCACAGAACGGCAGCGTTGCCTTCGGCTGTTGAAACCGTGCCGTTTCCGAAGCGATTGAGCGATAGCGAACGCCGTGCAACCGGGGAGCAGGGATGATGCGCAGAATCCTGAATGTGGTGGCCGTCCTGACCGTTGTCCTGGTCATTGGCGCCTGTACCGACAAAAAAAGCCACACCCGGGCGGTCTACATGCTGATCGATACCTCCGGCACCTATACCCAGGAGCTGGGACGGGCGCAGGCGCTGACCGGATATATCCTCGGCACGCTTAACCCGGGCGATTCGTTCGCCGTGGCGCGCGTGAAAAGCCGCTCGTTCAGCGAGAAGGACATCCTTGCCAAGGTCACGTTCGAGAAGGATCCGATTCAGGCCAACGCCCAGAAGCGCGCCTTCCGCGACAAGGTTGCGGATTTCACCAAGGGCACCACAAAGGGGAGCGCCTATACGGACATCACCGGAGGCATGATCCAGGCGGCTGAATTTCTCAACGAAACCGGCGCCGGGCACAAAACCATCCTGATTTTTTCCGACATGCAGGAAGAGCTGGATTATAAAACGATGCGTGACTTTCCGATCAACCTGAAAGGGATCAGTATCGTTGCGCTCAACGTCACCAAGCTGACCACCGACAATATTGATCCGCGTCGTTACCTGAATCGCATGGAATGGTGGGAAAAACGCGTGCGTGCCGCGGGCGCGGCGGATTGGCGCATGGTCAACGACCTGGAACACCCGGAGCGGATATTCGACGCGCGTCGCTAAACGTGCCTCGGTCGCGCCATGCGCGATCGAGGCAGGTGCCAGGCAGTGAATCTGATCATCCCTGAGGCAGGGTTCAGCGACTCTGGGACTTCTTGTCGTGATCCAGCATCGAATAATGCATCACGCTGTTGCGCCCTCGCTGTTTGCACGCGTGCAAGGCCTTATCCGCACATTGAAAGAATTCTTCAGCATTGGCAATTTCATGCACGCCCGGGAAGGTCGCGACCCCGATGCTAACAGTGACACCCATCTCCTGGCCATTCGGGCGGTATGGGTCCACGGCCAGTGCGTGCAACAGGTCGTCCGCGAATCCAATGGCGTTTGAAATTGTGGCCTGCCGGCAGAGTATGAAAAATTCATCGCCGCCGTAGCGGCAAGCAACATCGCTGTCGCGCAAGTGTTCGGCGATAACGCGTCCGACATTGCGAATCACGGCATCGCCACCGACATGCCCGTGCCGTTCATTGAACTTCTTCAAATTATCGATATCGAGCAGGAGGATACTGATAGTCTCCTCGTTACGGATGGATAGCGCCATTTCACGCTCCATCAGCCTCTCGAAGTGTCGGCGGTTATAAAGACCGGTGAGCGGATCGGTCACAATCAGTATTTCCAGTTCCTGGTTCAGGCTGCGTAGTTCATTTGCCTGGATCGTGAGCTGTTGGTATGCATTCTGCAGCTCCTGGTTGGCATGGCTGACGCGCGATTCAAGTTTCTGGCGCGTGTCGTCGAGATGCTCTTGCAGTGCGTTAAATCCCCGCGCCAGATCACCGAATTCATCCGCTGTATGGATCGGTATGCGTGTCAGCCTGTCGCTACCGTAGATCAAGTTGCTGCGTATGATCCGTGCGCTGATGCTGAGCGGGCGGATGATGATGGCGGACAAGGCCAGAAAACCCGCCAGCATCACGATAACTACCGCCAGGAGTTGGCCGATCAGTGCCTCGCGTTGCCGGGCCGCGAGAGTGCGGGAAGTACGCTCGGTGGACATGCCAAGATACAGCTGCCCCAGGGTATCGCCGTTAAGTAGGATATCCGCGCGGTAGAGCGGTGTGTTGTGCGGCGCATTGGGCGGCGTACCGGCCACGGCCATGACAATGCCTCGCGTATTGTCCACGCGCGCGAACACGATGTCTTCGTTCTTGATGATATTCTGTAGCAGGAGCTCAAGGGTGTGGTAGTCATAGCTCACCACACTGTACGCGAGGTGCTGGGCGATGAAATGTGCCGCCTCCTGGCCACGCAGTTTGGTTTCTTCGAGAATATCCTGCTTGTGCGCGCGCAAGGCGAGCAGGCTACTGACGCTGAGCGTAACCAGCAAAGTGGCCAGCAGGATCAACGCGACCTTTTCGCGTACACCGAATCGGAAACGTCCAGGCGGCCTAGACGGCAGTTCAGAATTGCTCATGTGCTGGATGCCACCACTCCGTTGGTTCCCGGTCGTTCCAGTTTGAGAATGCCCGTTTGACTCCATTCTGGTCCAAAGCCTTTCGGCAGGGCGATTTACAGGGACGATGTGAATGATTTATTAGCAATATCTATGCCATTGAAGTTTATGAATTTCTGTCCATGTCCGGGTACAACGGCTTGGGCATTCGAGAGGATGTACGCGGACAATTTTCGATGAATATCATGCATTTGTGGTGAGGATTGGCTATCCTATGCCACTTTCAGGGGCATGGGTGTTATCACGCCATCCGGCTTAATAATGACGTCCAGCGGCACAGGAGGCGAAAAATCGGGATGTTTAGCAAGAATATGACCATTTCCGGCTTTGATGAGGTGCTTTGGCAGGCCATGCAGAATGAGGTCCGCCGCCAGGAAGACCATATCGAGCTGATCGCCTCGGAAAACTACGCCTCGCCGCGCGTGCTGGCGGCACAAGGCTCGGTTTTGACCAACAAGTATGCCGAAGGCTATCCGGGCAAGCGCTATTACGGCGGCTGCGAATACGTGGATGTGGCGGAGAGCCTGGCCATCGAGCGCGCCAAGCAACTGTTCGGCGCGGCCTACGCCAATGTCCAGCCGCACTCCGGTTCGCAGGCGAATGCCGCCGTATATCTGGCGCTTCTCACCCCGGGGGACACCATTCTTGGCATGAGTCTGGCGCACGGCGGGCACCTTACGCATGGCGCGAAGGTCAATTTCTCCGGCAAGATTTTCCATGCCGTGCAGTACGGTCTGGACGAGAAGACCGGCGAGATCGACTACGATCAGGTTGCGCGTCTGGCGCTGGAGCACAAGCCGAAGATGGTCGTGGCCGGTTTCTCGGCCTACTCGCGCATTGTCGACTGGGCGCGATTTCGCCAGATCGCCGACAGCGTTGGCGCCTATCTGTTTGTCGACATGGCGCATGTCGCCGGCCTCGTGGCGGCCGGGCTCTATCCCAACCCGGTGCCGCTGGCGGATGTCGTGACATCGACAACCCACAAGACCCTGCGCGGCCCGCGCGGCGGCATCATTCTGGCGCGCGCCAATCCGGACATCGAAAAGAAACTCAATTCGATGATCTTCCCCGGCACTCAGGGTGGCCCGCTGATGCATGTCATCGCCGCCAAGGCGGTGGCATTTCTCGAGGCATTGCAGCCGGAGTTCAAAATCTATCAGCAGCAGGTGGTGAAGAATGCGCGCGCCATGGCAACGGTGATGATGAAGCGTGGATTCAAGATCGTCTCCGGCGGAACCGACGACCACCTGTTTCTGGTTGACTTCATCGACAAGAAAATCACCGGCAAGGATGCCGAGGCCGCGCTCGGTGATGCGCACATTACAGTCAACAAGAATGCCGTGCCGAACGACCCGCAGTCGCCGTTTGTCACCAGCGGCATCCGCATCGGCACTCCGGCCAGTACCACGCGCGGTTTCAAGGAACCGGAGGTCGAGTCACTGGCTGGCTGGATCTGCGACATTCTTGACAATCTTGCCGACATCTCGGTGCGCGCCACAGTGCGTGCCAAGGTCGAAGAATTGTGCCGACGCTTTCCTGTGTATGAGCAATAGGCAGATACAAGACACAAGATACAAGGCACAAGGAGGGGTTTTTCCTTTTACCTTGTATCTTTCCCCTTGTATCTGACGTCATGCGCTGTCCGTTCTGTTCCGCCGATGAAACACGCGTGATCGATTCACGTTTGAGCGAAGACGGCAGCTCGGTGCGGCGCCGGCGTGAATGCGAGGTGTGCAGCGAACGATTCACCACCTTCGAGCGTGCCGAGCTGCGCCTGCCGCAAGTCGTCAAATCCGACGGTCGGCGCGAACCCTTCCACGAAGACAAGTTGCGGGCCGGCATGACCCGCGCACTCGAGAAGCGGCCTGTGGATGCAGCCGCGGTTGAGAAAGCGGTCGGCCGAATTCGTCAGAAACTGCTCACGAGCGGCGAGCGCGAAGTCAATTCGCGCGTCATCGGCGACTGGGTCATGGAAGAGCTGAAGGAGCTCGATCCGGTGGCATACGTGCGCTACGCCTCGGTGTACCGGAGCTTTCAGGATCTGGATGCCTTTCGCGAAGAGGTGCAACGCTTGCAGAACGAACCGGCCGCGGACGTTCGCGACAAACAGCTCAAGCTTATTCCAGACGGCAACAACGACAAGTCATGAACAATCCGTCTCCCGAGGACGTGCGCCACATGGCGCGCGCCCTGCGTCTGGCGAAACACGGCCTCTACACCACCGACCCCAATCCACGCGTCGGTTGCGTGATTGTGCGAGACAGCCAGATTGTCGGTGAGGGCTGGCACAGGCGCGCGGGCGAACCGCATGCCGAAGTGCTGGCGCTGGCCGCAGCCGGGCAGCAGGCGCGTGGCGCGACAGCCTATGTATCGCTGGAGCCCTGCTGTCATCATGGCCGCACCCCGCCGTGCAGCGAGGCGTTGGTCAGGGCCGGCATTGTGCGCGTGGTGGCAGCCATGCCTGATCCCAACCCGCGCGTTGCAAGCCGGGGTGTTGCCGAGCTCGAACGCGCCGGTATTAGCGTGGACATCGGCCTGTTGCAGGCCGAGGCCGAGCGCCTGAACCCCGGGTTCATTTCACGCATGACGCGTGGCCGACCGTACGTGCGTGTGAAGCTGGCAGCGAGTCTGGATGGACGCACAGCGCTCGCAAACGGGGAGAGCAAGTGGATCACGGGAGTGGAGGCACGTGCGGACGTGCAACGTCTGCGCGCGCGCAGTTCCGCGATTCTCACCGGCATCGGCACCGTACTCGCGGACGATCCGTCGCTCACCGTGCGCGACCTCGACATCGGGCGCCAGCCGTTGCGAGTGGTGGTGGATGCACGCCTGCGCATGCGCCCGGATGCGCGGATGCTGAGCCTTTCCGGCAAGACCCTGGTGGCGACTGCCGTGGCCGAACCCGGTCAGGCCGCGGTACTCTGCCGTGCCGGAGCCGAAGTGATCGAGGTGCATGCCGATGCCGGGCGCGTCGACCTGCCGGGGCTGCTGCGTATTCTTGCCGAACGCGAGGTGAACGAATTGCTGGTTGAGGCGGGTGCGAGCCTCTGCGGCAGCCTGTTGCAGGCCGGTCTGATCGATGAACTGGTGGTGTATCTCGCGCCGCATCTGCTCGGCAGCGCCGCGCGCGGGATGTTCACTATTCCCGGACTCGACACCATGCAGGATCGCGTTACGCTCGACATTCAAGACGTGCGTGCCGTCGGCCATGATTGGCGCATCACCGCGCGCCTGGCCCGCTAATCGACAAGTTCACGATTCGGGTCCGCGCAGCTAAACTTTAAATCTGGACAACTCACGATAATCATCATGTTCACCGGCATCATTCAGGCAGTTGGTAAAATCGCGGCCATCGAGATGCAGGGCATCGATGCGCGCCTGCGTATCGATGCCGCGTCGCTCGAAATGAGCGACGTGCGGCTTGGCGATAGCATCGCCGTGAACGGTGTTTGCCTTACCGCGATCGAGCATAGTGCGCATGAGTTCAGCGTGGATGTTTCGGCTGAAACCCTGAGGCTGACCACGCTGGGGGCCTTGCACGTCGGCATGCGGGTAAACCTGGAAAAGGCGCTCACGCTGTCAGGTCGCCTGGGTGGGCACCTGGTGAGTGGACACGTGGATGGCGTGGGCGAGGTGATCGAACGGCGCAGCGAGGCACGTTGCGTGCAATTACGCTTCCAGGCGCCGGTGGCACTGGCCCGCTACATCGCCATGAAGGGGTCAATCTGCGTGGATGGCGTGAGTCTAACCGTGAACGCCGTCGACGGGGCGCTGTTCAGTCTCAATATCGTGCCGCACACTCTGCAGGCCACGACGCTCGGCGATGCACGGCCGGGCATACGCGTGAATCTGGAGGTGGACATCATTGCCCGCTATCTGGAGCGCCTGTTGCTCGGCGAGAGTGCAGGCGACGCACATGCGCCCATCACCCACGCCTTTCTCGCGGAACACGGCTTTCTCGACAAGTAGAATTACGGACTAACGCGGCGCAGCTGGCAGCTGACCGCTGGCCTGCAAGGATTAACCGCCCCAGGCTTTCTTCAAGGCGTCATACTTGTGATCTTCGACCGGCTTCTGTTGTTCAGTCCTGGCGGTTTTTTTGCGCGCCTGGTTGCTGGTTTGTTTTTTGACTGATATTCCCTTGGCGGGTGCGGCATTCGGCATCGGCATGGGCTTGATGGCCTGGGTGTCGCCCGCCGTCTCCTGTGTCGTGACGGTTGTTGCAGGTTCTGTCGCCTGGTTCACGAGTGAAGCTGGTTCCTCGATTTTTGTATCTTCCGCTTGCTGAACGGTGGTTTGCGCAGCGGGCGTGAATATTTCTTTTGCCGGCCGCAGCAACATCGTCGTAGCCAGGCCGAGCAAGGCAATTCCTGCTACCGCGGCGATAAGGACATTCTTTTTTTCGAATAAATCTTCAAAACGGGAACGCAGCTGCTCCGCAATGGAAGGTGCTTCCACCTCCTCGCGGCGCCAGGTCGGGGAAACCGACAGTGCCGCCTTGTCCTTCTCGCGCCGGATCGCCTTGAGGCGCCGGTAAGCGCGCACATGCACCATGCCGACCTTGAGCAGGGCCTTGCGGAACTCGTGCGCGCCCTGGAAGCGTTTGTCCGGATCCTTGTCGATGGCCTTAAGGATGATGTCTTCCAGTTCCTGCGGAATGGCCGGTTGCAGCGCCGTGGGCGGCAGCGGCTGTTCGTGCAGGTGCGCATTCATGTATTCGTAGTCGGTCTTCTTCTCGAACGGCAGCACGCCGGTCACGGCTTGATAGAGTGTCACGCCAAGGGTGTAGATGTCGGAGCGGAAGTCGGCGTCGTGACCGGTGATCTGCTCCGGCGAGATATACATGAGCGTGCCAATCATCGAGCCGGTCTGGGTGTTTTCCTTGCTGTCCAGGATCTTGGCCACGCCGAAATCCATGAGTTTGATCTCGTGGGTATTGGTAATGAAAATATTGGACGGCTTGAGATCGCGGTGCACGATGCCCATGCGGTGCGCGCGCTCCACGCCGAGCAGCGCCTGTTCGAATACCCAGACGGTGGTCGCGACCGAGAGACGCCCTTCATTGTGCAGGCGCTGTTCGAGGGTATGGCCCTCGACGTGTTCCATGACCAGCACCAGGCTGCCGGGAATCTCGAACATCGAATGCAGGGTGACGATGTTCGGGCCGTTGAGGCGCGCCTGCGCCTGCGCCTCGACGCGGAAGCGTTGCAGGAATTCGAGGTTGCGGAACAGGTGTGGCGACAGCACCTTGAGCGCCACCGTACGGTCGAGGGTGGTGTCGTGCGCCTTGTACACCATGCCCATGCCGCCTTCGCCCAGCTTGCTGACGACCAGGTAGCTGCCGATGGTGCTGCCCGGTTCAAACGTCGGTGTGTCCATGCTGACGTGGGTGCTGGCAGGATCTTTGATCACGCGGGTGCGATGCATGTCCGCCGCCTTTCCCGACTTCGGAGCGGGTTCGGCATTGTCAAAAATCAGTCGCAGATCGGACACGTCTTGAACTCCCGAAACATCAGTATGTGCTTCATATTATGCGACTTTATTGCCGGTTGGCGTGTACCGTGGATGTTGGAGAGACAAATGGGGCGGTTGGCCAGACAGACGGCCGGCACACCAGATGTTTTCAGTATTCGCTGCACAATTACTCCAGGGGAATAATGTAGAAGTTGCCTTCCGCCCGGGAGATCAGTATCGGTGCCCGGCGATTGCCGTGCCGTTCGTACATGAGTTTGCTGACGATTTTATATTTTCCCGGCGGGGCGGATTTCGGGATCGGCAACTGCGTGGTGGCAACGTAGATGCCGCTCTTTTTCACCTGATCGCTGATGTCCTGGGTAGCCGTAGTAATGAGTGTGCCGTTCTCGGCGTAGAACTCGCGGATTTCAGTCAGTATTACACCGGCCTCATCGCTGCGCTCTATGATGACGTCCTTGTGCAGGGTTAGCATCGTGCATGGTTTGGTGAATCCCGGCTTGAAGGTAATTTTATATACGGGTGCCTGGGCAACGCTGCCCACCGGAAGTCTCCGGGGTGCGGTGCTGCCTTGAGGCGTGGCCAGCGTATACGTGGTGACCGGCTTGACGCCGCGTGCTTGCGACTCATGCATATCGCAGCTGAAGTTGCTGATACTTGCACAGCCGCCCAGCAAACTTGCCAACAGCAGGACAAACAGGCCGGCGTGACGA
>Ga0105106_10000523_pt1 | contig 27105 bp, 26 predicted proteins | sample PPLLaktember2015_5_FD_79109 | JGI IMG/M metagenome (GOLD analysis project Ga0105106, IMG submission 79109) | Freshwater sediment microbial communities from Prairie Pothole Lake near Jamestown, North Dakota, USA - PPLs Lake P8 Core (1) Depth... | ecosystem: Environmental > Aquatic > Freshwater >...
CAACCGACCCCAAAACGCTTACCCTGGTGTATGCTGCCAGAGTTGGCGCATTTCCTCGCTGGTTTCCAGCAGCACGTCCAGCTTACCCTCCGCTGCGAGGCGGCCGTCTTTGAGCACCAGGATATGATCAGCGCGGCGCAGGACCGGACGGCGGTGGCTGACCACCAGGCAGGTGGTCTGACCCTGGACCGCGAACAGCCGCTCCCAAAGCTGGTGCTCGGTCTCCACGTCCAGCGCTGAAGAGAGATCATCGAACACCAGCAACTCAGGTTGGCGGATGAGCATGCGCGCGGCAGCCGAGCGCTGCGCCTGGCCGCCGGAAAGGCGCACCCCGCGCGGACCGACCAGCGTATCCAGTCCATGGTCCAGCGCTTCCAGGTCAGCCTCCATCACCGCCAGGTATAGCGCTTCTTTCATATCTGCATCGGTTTTATCCTGACCAAGCAAGATGTTCTCACGCAGCGTGGCGCTGAACAAACGCGGCGCTTGCGGAGTGTAGGCGGCGTGTGGTGGAACAAAGAAATCGCCCGGTACGGCAACCAGCTGCCCATTCCAGCGTGTCTCGCCCGCCGCGGCAGGCAGCAGCCCAAGCAGCGTGCGGAGCAGGGTGGTCTTGCCCGAGCCGATCTGCCCGGTGATTACGGTCAGTGTGCCGCGACGAAGGCGCAGGTTGATATCCTGGACGCCGTTTTCGCTGCCAGGGTAGCTGTATGCCAGCCCGCGTGCTTCCAGAGTGTCCAACCGGTCGGCAAGAGGGAGGGTGGGGTATTCCATAGGAGGAGGCGGGTTGCGCAAATCCACTGCACTGCGTTCGATCAGCGCCTCGAGCGGGGCTCCTTCCATCAGGCGGTACATCCGCTCGATGGAAACGTTGAGCTTACGATAGCGTACCCAGATCATGCCTGCAAAGGTGGTCAGGTCGCTCAGGCTGGTGAGCAGGTAGACGAATAGTGAGAAATCGCCCAGGGTGAAGGTACCGGCGCGGATATCCTGCCCGGCCAGCAGCAGGATAAAGCCGATGGTCAGCGTGGACATATTCCGGTACAGTGATTCAAGAATTTCATCGAACAGGCGCTCGCGCAGCGCCAAACGCTTACGTTCATTGTTGAGGGAGTGGAAGCGGCGCACCACATCGCCCTCTGCGGCAGCAACCTTGACCGCCTGCACCGCGCCGAACAGCTCCCCAATAAAACCAGTGACCCGCCCACCGGCGCGGCGGCTCGCAGAGGCATACTCTTCTACTCGGCTGGTGGCCAGTATGGAGATGACACCGATCACCAGCAGGGGGGCCAGCGACAGCAAGGTTACCTTGGTGCTGATGGCAGCCATCATTGAGAAAGCTACGATGATGATACCCAGACCGACCAGGATATCATTGATCCAGATGACGAACAGCGGGATTTCGATCACATCATTGCGAAAGCGGCTGACAGCCTCGCCAGGCGAATCGGGCAGTGGTGAGGCGCCAGGACGGCGCAAGATGTGCTTGAGCAGGTTTCGGCGCAACAGCAGCGCCACTTCGCTGAATAGGGCTGGGTCGGCAAGCAGAAAGCCATAATCACCCAACATGCGTGCCAGCATCCCCCCCGCCAGGATCGCTGCCACCAGCCAGATATCCATGCGGGCGGCGCCTTCACCGGTGAGCATATCGAAGAAACTGCGCAGTGCCAGACCGGGGACGATTTGCCAGGCCAGGCGGAACAACAGCACCGACAGCAGGTCCAGCAGCCAGTACCCCAGGCGGAAGCGTACCATACCCAGGATCACCTTCCAGGCTGGCAGAGCGGGGGTTTTGGTATCTTTAGTCCCCGGTTGAGTGGTATATTTACCGTTCATACCAGAACATCCTCCAGCCCGGTTTGCAGCAAACTGTAAAAACGCGATTGTGGGTCAGCGGCCAGCTCTGCACGTGAACCATACTCCAACACACCGCCATTTTCCAGGATCAGGATCTCGTCGGCGCGCTGGACAGTACCCAGGCGGTGAGCAATGATGAACGCAGTGCGCCCGGCAAGCAGGCGGTCAATGGCGCGTTCGATGCGCCGTTCGGTGAGCGGGTCAAGGCGAGATGAAGCCTCATCCAGGATCACCAGACCCGGACTGCGCAGCAGCACACGGGTGAACGTCAGGAGTTGGGCTTCACCCGCTGACAGCCCAGCTCCGCCCTCTTCAAGCATGGTATCCAGCCCCTGAGGGAGGGCATTGAACCAATCGCAAAGCTCCAGCTCGGCAATGGCGGCTTCGATGCGTTCATCGGGGATCGTGGTGTCGAAAAAGGTCAGGTTCTCGCGTACCGTGGCGCGAAAAAGCTGTACTTCCTGGGTGACGACAGCCACCTGGCGGCGCAGCATGTCCAACTTTAGCTCGCGCAGATCAACGCCATTGAGCCGTACCTGTCCCTGGCTGGGGTCGAACAGCCTCAGCAGCAGGCGAGCGAGGGTTGTCTTCCCAGAACCGGTCCGCCCAAGCAGGCCCAGCGCTACGCCAGGCTGCAGGTGCAAACTGATATCTTGCAGCACCGGGTCGCCGTCGCCGTCCGCGTAGGCAAACGTAACATTGCACAGATCGAGCGACAGCGCAGTGGTAGATGGATGTCCATCCAAGTCAGGTAATCTATCCAAAGCGCCTTCAACGACAGCGCTGCGCATGCGCCGCAGCTCTCCCAAGCGCTCGACGCATGCGCCGATGGTTTGGAAGCTCTCGATCTGGCGGGTGAGGGCATAGATCGGGGTTTCGAGCAGGTTCATGTAATGAATGAACAGGTACACGGTGCCAAGGGTAACCATGCCAGTCTTGAAGAGCCAATAGCCGGAAAAGATTGCCAGAAGGTTGCCCAGCAGCAGCGCTACACCAATGATACTGTGGATGATCCAGCCTTTTTGACGCGACGAGTAATCGGCATGGAAGATCTTCGCCTGCAGCAAGGCAAGCTGGCGCAGGCTGAAGCCCACTGCACCGTTGGCACGGATATCTTCGGTGCCAGAAAGCTGCTCTTCGATAAAACCGAACAACTCAGCCTCGGCCTGACGGCGCGCCTTTTGAAATGGAATAGCGATATCGCGCACCCGGTTGAGCAGGAACAGGGAAACCAGGGCGAACACGGTGAACGCCAGACCGGCGCGCCATTCCTCAAAATACAGCACAATGAGAATACCCACCATCAGCAGCAGGTTCCCAATCATTGTGATGACGAACTGAGAAAAGAAGGTAGCCAGCTCGTTCACATCCCCGTCGATCCGTTCGATCAGTTCACCGGGGGTGTGGGCATTGTGAAAAGCCAGGTCCAGGTTCAAGCAGTGTTCGGCTAATTCGGCGCGCAGGGCGTTGGTCGCTGACCAGGCGACATTTTCTCCCTGGTAGGTGACGGAGACTGCGACGATCTGTTGCACAAGGGCAATGGCGATGAACGCCAGGGCCGAGAGAGCCAAACCGCGCAGCGCCGCTCCACCCAAGGCATCATCGATAAAGCCGCGCATGATCTGCGGGTTCAGCACCTGCAGGCCGATGCTGACCACCATCAGAATGGAAAGCAGCGTAAAACGTCCGCGTTGTGGGCGGATATGTTTTGAAAGCAGATCCCAATAAGCCTTGAGTGGCAGATTCATCTGTTCACACAATAATCTTCACGATCAATATAAAAAGCCGGTCGCAACAGGTCCGCGGCCGGAAAAACATATCCTAATAGATAAAATAAAAGCCACGGACTGGAGAGCGCCGTGGCCGCGATTGTTTGCATCAATGGATGATCAACAGGCGTACTCCAACAAGGATGGGGTAAACCCCACACCCTTATGGTTTGGTAGAATTTTGAATGCGCCTAAGATCATAACGCTGACTTCCTTTCCTCAACTAGAGTTTGGAGTTTATCACATGGGAGAGGAGGGTGTCAATAGACTCTTTATGATACAATTGCCGCGCGAATTATTCGGGCCCATAGCTCAGCGGCAGAGCGGACGGCTCATAACCGTTTGGTCGTAGGTTCGATCCCTGCTGGGCCCACCAGCAATACAAAGACTTCCGAAGTCTTAGAGACTTCGGAAGTCTGCTTTTTGGTAGAATCAGGTTATGCAAAATAAACTGGCATTCGTTCTCGGTGGCGGCGGGTCGCGCGGCGCTATGCAGGTAGGCGCGCTGCGTGCTTTGCATGAGGCCGGAATTCATCCCGATCTATTGGTAGGTACCTCGATAGGCGCAGCCAACGCGGTCTTCCTGTCGATCCACGGCTATACTCTGGATGGGCTGGGAAAGCTGGAGCAAATATGGCGATCCACCGTTCTTCAGGATTTATTGCCAACCCACTTCTGGTGGCAGTTGATGCGTTCGCTTTTCCAGCGCTCCGGGGGTCTTTCGCAATCTAAGATTCGGGAATTCGCCATAGCCAATGGCATCACCCCCGAGATGCGCTTCTGTGATATCCAGGGTGCTGCATTGTTCCTGGTTGCCGCAGATATGAACGCCCGGCAGCCGGTGATCTTTGGGCAGGATCCGCAGGATTTCATCCTGGATAGCCTGCTGGCTTCGATGGCACTGCCGCCCTGGGTAGCTCCCCAGCAAGCAGAAGGTCGCTATCTGGTAGATGGCGGCTTCATCAGCAATCTGCCCATCCAGGCTGCCCTGCTGCAAGGCGCCACGCAAATCATTGCCCTGGATTTGTTCGAACCGAACGACGTAGATACCAGCGCACATGGGCTGCGCCCCTTTATCTGGCGGTTGGATAAAACAGTCGAATACCGGCAGGAGCAGCTGGAGCTCGAGTTAGCCAAGGCACGCGGAGTGCCCGTTCACCTCATCTCCCTGGTCAGCGAGGCTCCGGTACCGATCTGGGATTTCCACAACTCGATCGAGCTGATAGAACATGGTTATCAACTTACCCGCCAGGCAATGGCTGAATGGGACTCATTTCTTGAGCCCTGGCAACGCAAGTCCGGAATCTGGCAAAAGCTGTTCGGTTTGACCAAAAAATGATCCAGTCTGCTTCTCGCTTGCTCCACATCAATCCCACCAGGTTTCAATCCGACTTCACCACCCTATCCGCCATCGGTGCCACATTAGATGGCGGGGTGGACCGGCCGGCTCTCTCCGCAGCCCACCTGGCGGCTCGAACCTGGTTTGCTGGTCAGGTTCAAAGCGCTGGATTGGAATTTCATGTAGACAAAGCGGGCAACCACTCTGCCATATTGCGCAGTGCTGACCCGGCAGCGCGCACACTGCTGCTCGGCTCGCACCTCGATTCAGTGCCAAACGGTGGGTGCTATGACGGCGCACTGGGTGTGTTGGCGGCGCTGGAAGTGCTGCGCACAGTACAGGATGCCGGTCTTGAGCTTCCCGTACACCTGGAGGCGATAGACTTCACCGACGAAGAGGGCACACTGGTTGGTTTTCTCGGCAGCAAGGCACTCACCGGTAAGTTGACCCCGGCTGATTTGCAGAACCCGCGTGGCGGGCGCCAGACCCTGCTGGACGGATTTTCCCGCGCCGGGCTGGCAGAAGTGAGCCTTTTCTCCGCCCGGCGCGATCCGGCTGGGCTAGCAGGTTACCTGGAGTTGCATATCGAACAAGGTCCACGCCTCAACCAGTCAGGAATCCAGATCGGAGTTGTAACCGGGATCGTTGGTATAGTCTCCCACCGGCTGAGTTTCACCGGCCGTGCCAACCATGCCGGCACTACGCCGATGACCGAGCGTAAAGATGCCGGGCTGGGCGCTGCGTCCTTCATGCTGGCAGCCCACCAGATGGTCCTGGAAAGATTCCCGGATTGTGTGGTCAACATAGGCTCGCTGCACCTGACGCCAGGATCTTTCAATATTGTCCCTGGATCGGCCGAGATGGCTTTGGAGTGCCGGTCTGCAAACCAGACCCAGCTTTCCCAGTTGCAAGCTGCCCTGCTGGAACGAGCACGCACTGAAGCGGATCGCTTCGGCCTGGGCCTGGAGATCCAGGCGCTGGGACAGCACCTGCCAGCCCCGCTGGATCCACTCGCTCAAGCGGCTATCTCTGCAGCCGCTGAGGAACGGATGCTAACTCACACAATTCTCCCATCCGGCGCCGGGCACGACGCCCAGAACCTGGCTGACCTGTGCCCAAGCGGAATGGTCTTCATCCCATCTGTGGATGGTGTAAGTCACTCGCCAAATGAGTTCTCACACTGGGAGGACTGTCTCAATGGCGGTAACGTCCTGTTGGGTGCTGCCTTGCGAATGGCCTGGCTGTGAATCTACTGTGGTAAACTATTTGACACACCATCTGGTACTCCTGTACAGCCAGGTGATGGACAAATTATGAATCCCAAAGAAACTCCCCCGTCTCCCCACCTAATGCAGGCTGTCGTCGGCACGCACGTTACCTTAGAACTGATCACTGAGGCTGGTGAGACCGAGCAACTGGAGTTTGACCTGGTAGCTGACCGTTCAGCTGACTTTGCGCGCGGATTCCTGGGCGAAAGCACTCCCCTGGCGCAGGCTATCTACGGTCAATCGGCTGGGCGTTCAGTGCTTTACCAGAATGCCGATATCCGCGCCGTGCGTATCCTGGCTGTTAAACCTGGCCAGGCAGTCCCTGAAGACGCGGAGGCGCGCCGTCAGGAGACTCTGCGTAAGGCGGTGCGACAATCCGATACCACCAATGCCATCATCTTTGCTTCATCCTTTAGCGGGAAATGGGGCGACTACGACCCGACCGGACTGGATGAGGACCCGGAGTAACTCCCGAAAAACAAGAAAGAGTCGTGTATTTTCATAGGTTCTCAACTTAGCAGACGTGTTAGAATTTCAGTATGTCTTTTCGCTCCCACCTGCAAACCCTGACCGAGCGCCAGATCCTGAAGCGCATAAAGGTACCCACTTCCCCGCATCTCGAGATTGCCGGCCTGCTGAAAAAGCTCGAGCCGGTGCCAGTGATATGCGAGAATGTGGTTGGCTCAGCTTACCGGGTTACCGGCAACCTGTTTTGCTCGAAGGCTGCTTTTGCGGCATATTTCAGGATGACACCGGATCAGATCATCCCAACCCTTACCCGGGCAATCGAGCTACGCTGCCCCTGCCCCCAGGTTACCACGGCTCCCTGCCAGGAAGTAGTGGAGCTGCAGCCCGACCTTGACAGCCTGCCCCTCCTGCGCCACTGTGATGGCGATGGCGGTAATTACGTCAGTGCAGGGGTATTCATTGCCCGGCATCCCGAATACGGTCAGAACCTGGACTTCCATCGTGCCATGCAGATCTCCAAAACTGAACTGGCGGTCAGGGTAGTCAAAGGACGCCATTTCCACAAATATCTGAGTGAGCTGGGACAAATGGATGTGGCAGTGTGCATCGGCCTGCCGCCCAACGTCCTGGCTGCCGCTGCAACCTCGGTGGAATTAGGTGTGGATGAGCTGGAGATCGCCAATGCACTTGAACCACTTCCGGTCGTCCAGGGCAGAACTGTGGATCTACAAATACCAGCGGAGGCTGAATTCGTGTTGGAAGGTACGGTTTTCCGCGACCGCCGTCACGCCGAAGGACCTTTCGTAGATCTGACCGAAACTTACGACGTAGTGCGTGACGAACCGGTTATGGTCGTCAAAGCCATCACCCATCGCCGGGACGCTATCTGGCAGGCGCTGCTGCCTGGCGCATTGGAGCATAAGCTGCTGATGGGCATGCCGCGCGAGCCGACCATCTTCAATAAGGTCAACCAGGTCGTGCGCTGTCTGGATGTGCATGTCAACCCTGGCGGCTGTTCCTGGCTGCACGTCATCGTGCAGATTGACAAACAAACCGAAGATGATGGCAAGCACGCTATCGCCGCGGCATTTGCCGGACATCGCTCCTGCAAGCATGTCTTCGTGGTCGATGCGGATATTGATATTTACGATCCCCAACAGCTGGAGTGGGCAATGGCAACCCGCTTCCAGGGCGACACCAACCTGGTGATCATGGAAAAGGAGACTGGCTCCAGCCTGGACCCATCCGCCGAGCCAGGCACACATCTCACCACCAAACTCGGCTTCGACCTGACCAAACCCCTGGAGGCAAAAGGAAAGGATTTTACCCGGGCGACATTCCCAGAGGTAGACCTGGAGAGATTTATCCACAAATCTTCGCCAATCTAACAAATAATTATTATTTTTTTTCCAAAATAACAGATCGGTGAACATTTGCGCAGATTTGTGGACAATTTACTGAATATATGAATCTAACCCATGAAGAACAAAGTATGCTGGACGGCACTCAAGGCTGGGCAACCCAGAAGGCCATGCAGATCCTGGTCGCGCTGGGCAAGATCTACGCCGCCGAACGCTTGATCCCGGTCAGCTCGGTTCAGATCGCCGGGGTCAGCTACGACAACTTAGGCGAGGCTGGCTTGCAGTTTCTGGCTGAGATGGCAGATGGCGGTGGTAAAGCCCAAGTGCTTACCACGCTCAACCCGGCCGGCATGGATATTGAAAACTGGCAGGCCTTGGGTATCCCTCCAGATTTCGCCGAGAAGCAGCAACAGGTGCTGGATGCCTTTGCTCGGATGGATGTACTTACCACCTGCACCTGCACCCCTTACCTGGTTGGCAACCGGCCGGGTTACGGAGAACACATTGCCTGGTCAGAAAGTTCAGCGGTGTGCTACGCTAATTCCGTGCTGGGTGCACGTACCAACCGTGAAGGCGGTCCCAGCGCCCTGGCCGCAGCCCTCACCGGCCGCACCCCTGATTATAATTTGCATCTGAACGCCAACCGTCAACCCGGACTGACCATCAAAGTAACTGCCCACTTGAGCGAGATCACCGACTTCGGCGCGCTGGGCAAGATCATCGGCGAGAAGATCGAGGCGACCAAGACCGTGCCCTTTCTAACCGGCATCCGTGAAGCCACCCTGGAGCAGCTCAAATCCTTCTGCGCCAGCCTGGCGACTTTCGGCGGGGCAGCATTGTTCCACATCGCCGGACTGACCCCCGAAGCGGAACAATACCAGTCCCCCGTCGAGACGGCAACTGTCACCCAGACTGACCTGAATGCTGCCAATTGCTCACTCAATGACGCAACTGCTGATGAAGTAGACTTCATCAGCCTGGGCTGTCCACACCTGACCCTGTCTGAAATTGCCCGCATCGCTGAGCTGTTAAATGGTCAGCTGGTGACCCGCGAATTCTGGATCACCACCGCCCGTCCGGTCAAACAGCTGGCCGAACAGTTAGGCTATGCGCAGACTATTGAGGCTGCTGGCGCCAGGATCGTTGCTGATACCTGCTGCGTTGTCGCCCCCATCAAAGGCCGCTTCACCGCCCTGGCGACTGACAGCGCCAAAGCCTGTTATTACGCTGCCGGCAAAAACAAGTTCAAGACCCTCTTTTTACCATTCGATGAGGTTGTGCGCCTGGCGCTACGCGAACGATAGTGAGCCTCCTGGCTCACGGTTCCCATATCGTATCTGATGCCATCATATCCACAATCTGGAAGCAATTGCTCCCATCAATATTAACGGTGTAGATGCCGTCGAAAGTTCCATACGCAATCTGGCCACCCGCTGGAGACCATACTAGATCAAAGGTACCAAGAACTTCCGACTGGCAATACAGTGGGGTATCACCCGTACCATCCGCGTTGATAATAAATGCACCATAATGATCAATTGAGCCGTCTGGATAGGCGACCCGAGATCCATCAGGAGACCAGGCACCAGACGTGTATTGTACATAGCCGCCTGTAGTCAGGCGAATCACCTCGGTACCATTACTGCTCATGACATACAAATCTTCTCGATACTGCAGCCCTCCCTGATCTCGATTGGAAAGGAACAAAATATGTTCCCCACTGGGAGACCAGGCTAACATCCGATCAAAATATGCATTCTCGGTCAACTGGGAGAGGCCGCTGCCATCCGGATTCATAGTGTATATCTCTTTATCATTGTAGGCTGGTCCATAAGTAGTGCAGGCAATCTTATTCCCATCCGGCGACCAAATGGTATACTGGCAACCTGCGGTCAGGTCTGTCAGGGGAATTACTCCACTTCCATCTGAATTCATCACATAAACTTGCCAATTCCCGCTGCGTTTCGAATTAAATGCAATGTGGGTACCATCCGGCGCCCACGAAGGGCCTGTATCATAATCAGGATCATTGGTCAACCGGGTCAACCCGCTGCCATTAACATTGATGGTGTAAATTTCCCGATTGCCATCCCAAGTAGATACAAAGGCGATCTGTGCGCCATCAGGTGACCATTTGGGTGAACGGATGTCCGCTGGATTGACCGTCAGGTTCTGCAGCCCGCTACCATCGGCATTCACCAGGTATAAATCACGAGTGTTGTACGGCGTCCATCCTAAAAAAACCATCTGTGTATAATCGGGGGGATATTGCTTCAAGACCAAGGGTAGGTAGTTAAACATGGTGTCATCTGGGGCATTATCCTCGCTTTTAACCGCGTGGAACTCAGCCAGGAATGCTATTATCCATATACCCAATAGAATGGTTCTAATATTGTGTTTCATAGATCCGTCCTCCCCAAATATATTGACCTGAACAATGTTTAGCCCAGTCCCCCTTGTCCTACCCCAAGAGGCTGCAGGGGTTTTATATTACGCGATTATTGATAATGTGAATAACAATCCCGCGCTGCCTGTTGGGGCAGCGCGGCTATAAAAATTGATGGGTTTGTCCGCTTAGAGAGACATATCACGCTCTCGGCAGCTGGATGTGCCAAGATCCATACTACTGGTCTTGAATCAATCGCTGCGAAACGGTTACCGGGATCGCAAGCGATTCTTCGTTTTGGAGCTTAACCAGTTTTCTTGGTGGCCAGGAAGCGTGTCACCTTGGTGCCGCACTTCGGGCAAATTCCTTGAGCCATCTTGCGCCCGTTGGATGTCTCCTTGACCGCACCGTTCTTTACCTGCCTCTTCTCGCGACACTTGACACAATAACCTTCAAAGTCCATGATATTTTCTCCTTGTGGTTTTAAAATAGATTCTCGAAATCTTCCAATACTATGTTTATAATCTAATTTTGCTCAGTTGGCAATAGTATTCAGGCGTGAGTTTTACAAGATTAATTGCGACATTTCCTAATTTCTCATGTCACAATAAGGTTGATGGTTGCCACCCTTGAGCAATCCAACGGACTATAATTATGAAGATCAAACCATGCTATCTCTCCCATTCAGTTCAGCCTTTCACAGGAGTCCCATAATGAAACTCCGGCTCATCTCACTGCTTACCCTTTCTGTACTCTTGATTTCACTTTCGCCTGCACCAACCGGTCTGGCTCAACCGGGATCAGGGGATATGTCGTCTACAATCAGTTATGTTGAATCCTCGGTAGGACTGATCCCGCCCGAGCTCGATGGAGGTCACACGGAATTAGAGTTGGGAGATATCAACGGCGATGGAAATATCGACCTGGTGTCCATCGGCGACCATGGCTCACCGTATGTCAATACCGACGAGCACGGGATCATGGTGTGGTTTGGCGACGGCACGGGCTCGTGGAGCGTGTACCAGACGGGCAATTTTGGCTATGGCGGGGTGGCGCTGGGCGACGTGAACGGCGACGGACTGGCCGATATAGGCTATGGCATGCACCACAATTACTCAGGTGTTGATTTCGGCGACCAGCTGCTGGAGGTGGCTTTGGGCGATGGCACCGGTCAGCACTGGACGCCCTGGGATGATGGACTGGCGACCAATGGCGAGGAATGGGGGATGTTTGGCACCGATTTTGCTGATGTAGACAATGACGGTGACCTGGACGTCGGATCGAATTCATTTGGCTGCTGCGCAGGGGTGCACGTATACCTTAACCAGGGAGACGGCACCTGGGTGCAGTCGTTTGGCTTTATCGGAGGCAACTCGGCCATGGAGTTTAAATTCGGGGATGTGAACGGGGACGGTAACGCCGACCTGGCTGTCTCGAACGAAAACGGCACGGTTTACCTGGGTAACGGCAGCGGTGGATTCTCCCTGGACGACGGTAATCTCCCACCCCTCCCAGATTGGGAAGTGCGGCCTGGCGTATCCCTGGGAGACGTGACCGGAGACGGATGGGACGACCTGGCCTTCATCAATAGCAACGGCGGGCCGGAGGTCTGGTCGTGGACCGGCCCAGGGACCTGGCAGGATATGTCGGGCAACCTTCCGAGCAGCGGACTGTATGAATCGACCCAGTTGTTCGATATGGATATGGATGGTCACCGGGATATGGTCGCCTTTGGCACCGGTCAGGTCCGCATCTGGGGCGGTGATGGCGCAGGAGGCTGGACGGAAATTGCATCCTTTTCCACCCCCTCACCCGGTACCATGCAAGCATTCCGGGTTGGAGGCGATGCAGACCATAATGGTTTCCCGGACATTGTTCTCGTGTCAGAGGAGAGCAGTGGATGGAATTATCAAAACCATCTGCATTTTTATAAAGAAAATACGACACCAACGGAGTTAGCGATCAAGCCAGTCTTTCCATCAGGCGGGGAGACTTTCCGGGCAACCGGGACGATCTTTGTAGATTGGCTCAGCGCGGTCCCTGGCGGAGTGGCCGGAACGGTCTCGCTGGAGCTTTCTGTTCATGGTTACGGTGGCCCCTGGCAGTCACTGGCAAACACTCTACCGGACAACGGGCGCTACCAGTGGCAGATCCCGGCTGGCACCCCTTCGACGAATGAGGCCTATCTCCGGTATACGCTGACCACGGCATCTGATACAGTCATGGCCCTCACTCCATACGCCTTTAATATTCTTGGCTCTTTTGAGGAACCGATCGAGGGGCTGATGGCAACCAACGATAGCCCGTCCATCCTGGGCCAGACTACCCTCCTGACCGCCACCGTGGTCACAGGGACGAATATCGCCTACGCGTGGGTGTTGGGTGATGGGACGGTGGAGACAGGCGCACAGATCAGCCATATCTACCCTGAAGTCGGAGTTTACACCGCGGTGGTGACCGCGACCAACTCGGTAAGCTGGGCTGTGGCAACCACCACGGTGCAGGTCATCGAGATCCCCATCAGCGGACTGGTTGCGACCAACGACAGCCCGACCATTATTGGTCAGCCCACCCTGCTGACTGCGACGGTGGTTACGGGTACGAACGTGGTCTATGAGTGGGCACTAGGGGATGGCACGATAGTCAGCGGTGCAGTGGTCAGCCATATATACCCAGAAACAGGGATTTATACCGCTACAGTAATTGCGACCAACGCTGTCAGCCAGACAAGCAACGATACCAATGTGATTATCATTCCCACACCCCTCTATCAGATGCACTTACCACTGGTGTGGTGCGAGCGGAGCTTGCCCATTAACCGCCCCTGACTGCAGCGGTCACCGTGCCATCGGGCAGCTTATTTCTGGCAGACGATCAGCATGTGCTCGCTCAGCCCGACCACTGCCGGGTGTGTGCAGGTCTGCAAGTGCGTCTCCCACCAGATCTGCCAGCGTAGCGGATTTTTTGCCAGCTGGTTGAGCTTTGTGTTATGGTGGGAGCTGAGGCCCTCCAGGCCGACCATTTCTAGCTCGGTCACAGCCTGCGCTCCAAATGCTGCTCGCAGCTCTTCCGGGAGGAAGAAGTGGCAGGCAGTGAAGCCACTACCGCCTTCATAGTCACCGGTATCGCGGATCTGCCGGTAATGGGGCATCTCAAGCTCATATTGGAATTCCATCAGCTCGACCACCAGCAGGCTGAGGCGGCTCATCACGGAAACCAGGATCGGCGCACCCCGCCTGGCAACCCGCACCAGCTCAGAAATGGCTCGCTTTCTTTTCTGTGCATCCAGCACATGCGACAGCGGTCCCCCCAGGCACAGGACCGCATCGAACGTCCCCTCGGCATAGCGTGACAGGTCGACCAGGGTGCCTTCGGTGACATCCCGGATGTTTGCCTGTACCTTTGCCCGCCTGATCTGGCGACGGGCAAATTCCAGGTTGGCAGGGGTCATGTCTAGCATGACCAGCTCATATCCCCGCCGCGCCAGCTCGATGGTGTAACGGCCTGGTCCACCTCCGGCATCCAGGATCAGCCCGGTGGGAGGCAGGTATTTTTCCAGGTAGTGCAGGGTGGTCTCAAGCTCCAGACGGTGGTAGGCATCGCGCACCAGCCGGCGCCATTCTTTCCGCACTTGACCAGTATAGTAATCTCTCACCAGTGTTTCCATGATGTTTCCACCTCACAAGTCGGGATTCGGGCAAATCCTGGCGGACATCTACCTTAAGCGCCTTATCTTATGCAACACAATTTTCAATCCATCAATTTCTACCTGCCCCAATCGCCTGACATCGCACCGACAGGGTCCTCGGTGATATTGGTCAGATGATCTCCCGCTACCGTCATAGTATAGATTTGCGATGTATACGCCTCCATCGCGTGATAAATCAGGTAATGACCATCGGGAGACCAATCGACTCCCTGGTTTGCATTTTGATTATTGGTGATACGGTACAAGGTGGAGGTGTTCAGATCATATATATAGATATCAAAATAGTTATAAAACGACCCATCCCAGATGGATAGTGCCAGGTGGTCCCCATCCGGCGACCAGGCAAAGTTGACCAGCCTGGGTCCCGCATAGAGCAGTGCTGTATTGGAACCATCCGGGTCTACAACATAGATACCGGCGACTCCTCGGATAGACTGGTAAGCAATCCTGAACCCGTCGGGGGACCAGTATGGGTCATAACCGCTAACGGCGGGGTCGGTCACCTGAACCAGTCCTGAACCATCCGGGTTCATGGTATAGATGATGTTATCGCTGCCGGGGCGGGTGTAGAAAACGATGCGGTTCCCATCCGGAGACCACCTTGGCGTGTAACAATGGGTCATGGTGGTGATCTGGGTTCTCCCTGTCCCGTCGGCGTTCATCACATAGATCTCGTACTCTCCGGTCTCATTCGACATAAAAGAGATCTGCGTACCATCCGGAGACCAGTCAGGAGACAGGTCTTCGTAGGTGTTATATGTCAGGCGGGTAGCTCCGATGCCATCATAACCCATACGATAGATCTCGTCATTCCCATCCCGAGCAGATACAAAGGCGATCTGCCCGGTTTCGACAATCGGGTAGGACTTCATCACCAGAGGCAGGTGAGTAAAGGTAACAACCTCTTGGGCTGCCGAACGGGTGGAAAGCGTCAGGCTCAGGACAATGATCGAACCAATCGCTGGGAGACCTATATATGCGTTCTTTAGAATCATAGTGAACATCCTTTTTTGTGTTGTGCTAATGTTTATGGGTATGTTCAAGGTTTATATTTATAGATCACGGTCATCTAAAAACCAACAACCATCGACACAAATAATTTACGATTTTCGCATCAGAATTTTCACAGTATCACAGATGCGTTGTTTATTGGGGAGCACCTGATCTTCCAGTTGCCGCGCATAGGGGATGGTGGTCTGGGTGCAGACCCGGGCAAACTTGCAGACTATACCTGCCTCCATTACAACCGCGGCCAACTCACCCGAAAGACCAAAGCCTTCGTAATCCTCATCCACCACCACCATCCGTCCGGTGTGAGCGACAACCTCGCAGACTGCAGTCTTGTCCAACGGAGCGATGGTGCGTAAATCCAACACACCTGCCGAAATCCCTTCCGCTTTAAGTGCCTGGGCAGCCTCAAGAGCGCGGTGAACGCCCACGCCCACACTGATGAGACTCACATCATCCCCCATGCGGCGCAGGGCAGCCCGACCAATAGGTAGTGGTGCCCACTTTGTGGGCACAGGGCCAGTAGAACCCTCTGCTGGTACATCATAATGTACCGTGCGCCTCCCTCCTGACCCTAGCAGTTCCAGCCAAGTTTCTGACAGGAGTTTGTGCTCTAAGAAGATCACCGGCCCGTCGTGCTGTAGCGCAGCCAGCATCAACGCGCCAGCATCCGCCGGGGTAGAAGGAACCAACACGGTCAGCCCCGGGATGTGCGCCAGCCAACCCCACAAAGATTGTTCATGCTGCCCGCCGTCGCCATAGCCCCCGCCGCACGGCACTCGCACAACCACCGGCACAGTCCACTTGCCGCCTGAGAATGCCTCTATTTTGGCAGCATGGTTGATCAGGGCATCCATGCACACTCCGAGGAAATCCACCATATATACCTCAACAACGGGGCGTAATCCCGCCATAGCAGCTGCTACACCTGCCCCTACAAAACCGCTCTCACTAATAGGTGTGTCGCGGACACGTTCTGGTCCAAATTGCACCAGCAAGTTTCTGCGCATCAAGCGGGTATCTTCCCCAATAAGGATGATGTGCGGGTCGGCTGCCATGGCTTGAGCCAGGGCATCGTCAATTGCCTGAGTGAAGTACATGGTTTTCATGCCGGCACCTCCCCTAAAGCAATTGCCAGCGTTTTGTTTACTTCTTGCTCAACCTGATTTTCCAGCGCTTGCAATCTGACCATATCTGATTCCAAGTTCGTGCGCGTCCGTCGGATCGGGTCAAATGCAGGATCCCACCGGGGGTCACGCTGAGTGGAGAGCGTGGCAGCCAGAATCAATTTTAACCCAGCGATCCGTTTATGCAATGCGGCTCCACCAGGACGTAAGAAGGATCGGGTGAGTGGAAGGGAATTTTTAGACATTTCTCGCAGCGGATCGCGCACCATCCTGATCAGCTGAAAGCCCAAAAAGTGGCCTTCGAAATGCACACAGCGGGCATGCAGGAAGGTCGAGCCCTGGCCGGAACGGGCGCGCTCAATTGCCGCATGTGCTACCTCCCCCACGGCAGACACATCCGTGCCATCAACCTCAACCGTGGGGAGGCCAAACCCGTGCGCCCGGTCCATCAAGTTACCACCGGTCACATTCTCAGATTGAGTAGTGATTGCCCAGCCATCATTTTTACAAACAAACACAACCGGCAGCCTCCAGGCTGAGGCCAGGTTCATCGCTTCCAACAGCATGCCCTGGTTCATGGCCCCATCCCCGAAGAATGACACTGCGATCGCGCCAGGGCGCAAAGTTTGCGCTGCCAGCGCAAATCCGACTGCGGTAGGTCCGGACGCGCCGACGATACCTGAAGAAGCGAGCAGGTGTTCTTTAGAATACAGGTGCATATGCCCACCCATCCCGCTGCACAATCCATCTGGAAAACCAAGCATTTCGCGCAAGAGCAGGACAGGGTCTATGCCGCGCATCAGCGAGGCCGCAGTAGCGCGGTGATCCAAAGCCAGTGCATCGCCCTCCCGCAATTGGGAAACTACCCCGGCGATAACAGCCTCTTCTCCGGTTCCCAGGTGCATCTCGCCTGAGATCAGACCGGCTTGCCAGAGTTTGGCTACCATTTCCTCGAACAAACGGCTTTTCAACATCATGGCATATTGCGCCCACAAGTCAGACTGCATAAAAGCCTCCTGGGATAGTCAGGCTCCGTAATGCAACATTGCGAGTACTTCTCCGATATCCACCCAACACTCATCCGTATTTTCGTAAGGCCCCAAGTCACGAAATTGCGGTTGAGCGGTCAGTTCCTGGATGCCAGCGATGCTGATTGCCAGGTATTCATGAACGCTCCAGTTTTCATCTAATCTCCAATGTAACTTATATGTGGTAGGACCAATGTCCAGCATATTACGGTACTCTCCATGGATCGGAACAATATTACAATCCTAATGGATATCACAGAATATACCATCCTTTATCCAATCAATAAAACCCTTCGGAATTGTTCCGAAGGGTTTATAAATGGCGTGGTACCAACGGCTAGTCCCCTATTTGCGGTTTATTGCTTTCCGTGAATAAAATTTTAGGTTCTTTGAGCAATGCGGCGAAAAACACGCACAGGACGATCAGCCCGATCAGCACCACCAGTGAGGAGGTCATCGAACCGGTTGCCGGGGACTTGAGGCTGTCCATCGCAAAGATGAAGGCGATCCCAGAAATTTGACCCATCAGCAGGAGCAGCCCATTGGACGTGCCTTCAGGTATTGGATAGGTCACTTCGGCTCCATACTGGAATCCAATTGGCCCAGCGCTGAGCAAGAAGAAACCAAGTAAGAAAGCTGAGGCAAGCAGCAGCCCGTAGCTGCCAGCGAAGGTGATCCCAACCAATCCTGCCGCTGCGCCTACCAAAGCCAGGATGACAAATGGAATTCTCCGGCGGTAGTGATCAGAAAGGGTCGGGATGACCAGCGCGCCAAGGATACCACCGATGATCATTAATCCGCCGGTAATCCCAGCCTGGGCGCTCGAAAAACCGCGCGGGCGCAGGATATCCTCGATCCAGGTGGTGACTGCATTGAAGGCTCCCAGACCAATGAAAAAGATGACCAGGAGAAGGATGAAGTTCGGCTGGCGGAATATTTGCGTGAAGCCATTAAAGACCAGGGAACGCGTTTCCATCTCCGGCGGGCAGGGTGGTGTGGCAGGTCGCTCTTTAGCGAGGGCGAAAAAGACGATCGCAGCCACTATGGCAATGATCCCATAAGCAACCAGCATGCCCTCGATCCGAAAATGGAAGGTCAAATAAGGGGTCAGTACCAAACCCAAGAAGATACCCACATACATCGCCAGGGATCCCATCCCAGAGGCAGTCGCCCGCTCCCGCACCGGGAACCAGCGGGCTGCCACGGTAGTGATCGCGTTGAGAATAAACGGCTGACCGATAGCAATCCCGATCTGGGAGATAAGCACCAGGGTGTAGCTCGAGGCAGTCAGACCGCGCAGTAGACCAAAGATGGCAGTCAGGGCAGCGCCGATCCCCACTGCTACCCGGATGCCGTAGGTATCGATGACCCACGAGGCCGGGACCGAGACGACGATGTAGACGATCATAAAGCTCATCGACAGGAGCCCGATGCTGAGATCTGAGACCGCGTAAAATTTGGCAGCGTCGCCGGTGATGGGGGCGAAGCTGATCCACAATAGTTGGTTGATGGCAATCACCAACATGAAAACCAGCAACGTGACCCAGCGGTAACGATAAACCTTGAAATTATCTATTTCCATATGGGAAGTCTCCGGTAAGACGGGGGATAAATAAACCTGTTCGTTTACACAACCCCCAAACGAGAGAGGAGTTTCTTATGCTCCATTTTTCATCAATCACCAAGGTTACTTGCCTCCACCTCCCTCCGGCGGTATTTTCCTTTCCATTGAGGAGACTCACTTGTATATGAAACTTATCGGTTGCATCATCTTCTCCGGCCGTACCCGCGGCCGGGTATTGGCCACAGCACAGGCCATCTCCTTGCCAGGGAACATAGCCTTCTCCCGCTGAAGGTTTAATACCCGACTTGGCAGTCTCCGTCTGGAATTAAAAATATACTCGCTCTACACCCTGCACATATTTTGAGCTGCGTGTCACTCTAAAAGGGAAGAAGCTGATCACTCGATCAGCAAATGACTCCTGCTCACGCATATACTTTAGCTCCAGGATAACTTGAGATGGGCTTTCCTGATGGTGAAGAAAAGAATTTCCAAAGGCACCATTTACCTTGTAGAAGGTCAGGTTCGAGTCCAGGGTTACCCTGAAACATCCATCCCGTGAGACATAGTAGTGCCGGTAATAGCGGTTAAGCAGAACCAGTTGTAAATTCCTCAGATCCCACCTCAGCAGATCAGGTAACTCCGAGTTTGCTACTGCATGTTGAAATGGTCGGTCACAAAAGAATGGATCCAGGGTGAGGTCGGCGAATGGATAGGCTTGTTTCATCCCCACCAGGCCTTGCTTGATCTTGATCTCCAATACAGGTTTCGCTAACTCCCCAAAAATCTCTCCATACCAACGTAAACGCACCTTACGCCGGTCGGAGTCGCCAGATACGTTGGCATAATAATTTTCCATATCTGCAGTATCGAGGTACAAACTATTCACATAACGGGGAGGATAAGGCGCATAAAACAACCTGGGATGCCGCTTGACCAGCACCTGAAGCTGTGACAGGGTAAGTTCTTCCACAAGGCATTTACGTTCATACCGCTCTGCCTGCAAAGGGGTATAAGCCTCCAGGTGTGTAGCCTTTTTTGACCCCATCACCATATGCCTTTATTGTCTAAAAATGATATTTCAAGTGCTGGAGCCAGAGCCAATAATGCAGTCCGCGCCTGCTCCAGGTCTGAGGTATGGGCAAACTCAACAACAAATGATATTTCAAGCAACTCTTTATTCTCGTCGTAACGCAAGAGCCGTAGCTTGGAACAGTGTTTCGCCAATACTTCCATCACCTGGGGCATTTCCACCTTGTTTGGACTGTGGCTGGAAATCCCTAGATGCAGGTTAACATCAGCTTGGGATTGGCGCAGCAAGCGGGCTAATCCGATCAGCGCAATGACCACCAGGAAAGCAAGTAGGGTGATCAGGCGCTGATTGTCGCCCAACCCGATGCCCAGGCTGATGGCGAAGAAAAGGTAAGCTAATTCCTCTGGTTCTTTAATTGCCGCGCGGAAACGGATGATCGAAAGCGCACCCACCAAACCCAACGACAGGGCGACTGATGACCGGACTACCAAAATAATGAATGTGGTCGTGACTGTCACCAGCATGAAATTAGCCGCGAATTTACGCCGGTTGGAAAGCGAGGCACCCCAGTAGATATATACTCTACTTAGTAGAAAAGAGCTAAGCGCCGCCAGGATCAGGTTGATCAATACCGTGGTGGGTTCGAGGGTACTCCCTTGGCTGGCAAAGAGCTCCTCCAGCAACGTTTGCCAGGTTCCAGTTGCGGCAGGAACGCTGGTTGGCCTCGCAGAAACAGCTGTGGGAACGATGGCTTGGGCACCACCTGCTTGCTCAGGCTCACCTTGGATAATCTCCAGGGACAAATCGTCCAACTCAGTTGTACGCTCGCCATGTGAAGCAAAAACAACCGTCCCGGGTGGTAATGGCTCGTTATCACTGGCACTCAACAATGGGGTGCCATTCACAAGAACCTCGTGTTCGCCTCCATCCAACCGAATGGACACTTCCAGCCAGGTGTCTGAGGCAATTTCAGCTGCGCCAACTCGAGCAAGTACTGATGGCTCAGCCTGAGGCCTGGTTTTCATCAAAACAGTTTCCTCTGGGTTGATGAGCAACATATAGCTGCCGGTGTCAGTCGCGCGGTAGCTAATCGCTGTCTCACCTGAACCAGAAAAGCGGAATCGAAAGGTCAGGTTAAAATTTTCCCACGCACCCATCCACGAGGCAAAATTACCCGGTCCAATGCGTAAGACGCCATCGGTGACGATCACCTCAGGTGAATGTTCCCACCCTGGCATCAGTGGGTCATCAAATGTTTCGCTGAACGCCTCACCCTGCGCGGCGGCTGGATCAGTCAGGCAGACAAGGATGGCAATCGGGATTAAAAGGATCACAATCAGATATCGTTTCTTCATCTCAAACCTCACCCATTGTCATTGGTTGATTCAAGGCATTCTTGCCCCTGCTCGGTCCTCTGAAGCTAAAGCAAGTAACAAAAATTCTATTCGCTGCATCGTAAATTGGATCAGAGGCCTCTCAGAGTTGGTGAATGCCTCATCGGTGAACATGGCATGTTCACCAAAGAAAGCCCTATCACCTGTTGCTTGAACAATAATGGGTGCGATCAGGTCGTGATATCTCTGGACTTGTTCCGTTATGTTGTCCAGGGTGAACCAGTAGCGCAACAGCAAGTCAACATAGGCTGAGTACTTACTCCGATACCTCTCAACCAGGAAAATACGGTCGGACAACGGCGCGCGGCTGAGTAACCCCTGATCAGACTGCATGATCAAAGGCGCTTGTGGATTTTCACCCCACGTTAGATCCCAGGGGATCCATTCAAATTGACCACTTACCGGGTTGTTGAATAGGTAATAGTTATTACCTGTGTTGGGATACGTATCCCAATTATCCACGAGTGAAACAACTGCCATGTACCGTAAGAACGCATCCACATTGAAGACGGTCTCTAATGCTTGGGTAAATGTCTCTTCGGTCGGATATTGTGTTCCATCGATGATCCGGCAGAGATTGATGATGTCATTGTAATCCGCCTCGTCTTCGTTATTCATCTTGCCATAGGCGACTTGTCCATTCTGCCTGGGATAATCTTCAATCTGGTCACCGTAGTAGATCAAATCCATCGGCCCACGTTGGGCATGACTGGCTTTATATAAGTTTCCGCTGGTACTCTCCGGTCCAAATCGATTCGCCAGGTATTTATTATCAACTCGCTCAACCAGTGTATAAATACCCCAATACATAGATGGCGTATCATCATCAACAATATCAATCCACAACTCCATAAAAGCAAAATGACTGGCGGGCAGTCCAGCAAACTCCATCATTTCATACGACAAAGCCTCTTTTAGCAAGCTGGGATCGCCAATATTATTGAGCAGCATTAGCCTGCGCAGATTATGAAACTCCTGGCCGTCGATATAGGCATCGATGTCAATTTCCCAGGGTTTCTTGTCTCCTGATTCGCGCAATGAAAACTGCCCGCGCATCTGCAAGCCAACATCGTAAAGATGCTCGCCGAAGATCACCGCATCCGCCTGCACCTGATATTTTGCTTCAGGGTTGGACCACATCAGATCCCAGTCAGCTTGTGTGAGTGCCAGATCGATACGCCGGACCTGGCTATTGTCAAAAACCGTCCAATAATCAACACTGCTGGAGGCTGGATGGCGCACGCTGATCCTCACCTGGTCAGTGGCAAACTTCCCCTCCGTATCGGTCACCCGCAAAGTTATAACATACTCACCTGGTTTTGAGTAAAGATAACTGGCATACCCCGCTTGTGCAGTTGCGTCATAATCAAACTGCCCATTTCCATCCAAATCCCACTCGTAACGGCTTATATCAGCCAGCATACTACGGCTGCCATAAGCGCTGAAATAGACAGTCAGCGGAGCCCAACCCTGATTAGGCATCCCGTTGACCTGGGCTGTTACATCCAGACTTTCCTGGAGGTTGGGTATCGAACCCTCCCCTGACCGCCAGTTGACAATCACAAGACCCATGCAAATGACCATCCCCAGGCTGATGGCCATCTTTTCCATTCTCCGTCGTCCAGTCGCTCTTCGCAAGTCAAGTCTGTGCAACATCAACCTTTTCTTCTGAGTGTATAATATTTATCACAGATGTTTTTCGTGTGAGCGGTTATTATCATTATAGAGTAATTTAACGAACACGCAAGCATTCATGCTCCCATTCAACATCCAACCAACCCCCCTCACCGGACGCCTCATCTTCTCCGGCCATACCCGCGGCGAGGCACTGGTCACCTCCCAGGCCATCTCCTTCTTTGGCGGGGTAGACCCTGAGACCGGCATGGTGGTCGAACGCGGCCACCAGCTGGAGGGACAATCCATCGCCGGGAAGGTGCTGGTATTCCCCACCGGCAAGGGCTCTACCGTCGGCTCGTATACCCTTTATCGACTGAAGCACAGCGGCGCAGCCCCCGCCGCCATCCTCAATGCCACCTGCGAGACCATTACCGCCGTGGGCTGCATCATTGCCGAGATCCCCTGCCTGGACCAGCTCCCGCTGGAACAGTTCCATACCGGCGACATGATCCGGGTTGATGGGAATCTGGTGTTGATCGAACATTAACACACAATCTCTCATATTGTTGCATCCACCCGAATTTACTGCTACGATATAAGCATGAGATGTCCCAAACTTAGCAAGAAATTTATCCGCTTCTTGAACCATTCGTTTTCCTCCTGCCTGGTTTTTGGACTTGACAATACTGCGCACATCCTTGTAATTAGGAATAGCGATCTGCACTTGGGTGGCTTTTTCTACCTGGCTGGTTACCAGCCAGTGCAGAACATCGCCAAATGGGTGCTCCCCTAGTAAAGTCATTACCAGTCTGTGATAGACTAGAGCAATCTCATATCAGAAAGGTAGCCACCCCATGAAAGACCGCAAACTGCTGATGATCCCCGGACCGATCGAGTTCGACCCGGCAGTTCTGTCTGCCCTCGGTGCACCCACCACCAGCCACCTGGCGCCGAATTTCATCGAAGCCTTCGGGCAGGCATTAGACCGGATGTGCCAGGTTTTTCTGTGCGAGCAAGGCCAGCCATTCGTGCTGGCTGGCTCAGGCACGTTGGCGATGGATTGCGCTGGCGCCAACCTGATCGAACCGGGCGATAAAGCCCTGGTGGTCAACACTGGCTACTTCAGTGAACGCTTCGCCGCCCTGCTGGAACGCTACGGGGCGCAGGTGACCCAGGTGACCGCCCCGGTCGGGAGCCGCCCTTCCCTGGAGCAGGTCGAAGTTGCCCTGCAGGCCGATGATTATAAGCTGGTTACCATCACCCATGTGGATACCTCCACGGCAGTGCTGGTAGACGTGCCGGGTATCGCTGCCCTGGCGCGCGAGCACGGGGCGCTGGTGGTCGTGGACGGTGTGTGTTCGGTAGCGGGTGAGGAGCTGCGCATGGACGAGTGGGGCGTGGATCTTGCCCTGACCGCCTCGCAAAAGGCGATCGGTGTGCCGCCTGGGCTGGCGCTGCTGGTGGCTGGTCCGCGGGCGATCGAAGCCTTCAAGCAGCGTCTGACTCCTGTGCTGAACTACTACTCCGACTGGACCAACTGGTTGCCGGTCATGCATGCATACCAGGCGCGCCGCCCGAGCTACTTTGGCACTCCTCCGGTCAACCTGATCTTCGCTTTGAATGTCTCGCTGGGGCAGATCCTGGCGGAGGGGATGGAACTGCGCTTTGCCCGTCACCAGACGCTCAGCCGTATGTGCCAGGCGGGTATCGCCGGTCTGGGATTGGGACAGGTGCCTGTCCAACCCGAATTCGCTGCGCACACCCTGACCGCCCCACGCTACCCGGCTGGGGTCAACGGGCCGGATTTTCTGGACAAAGCATCCCAGGCGGGGGTGACCCTGGCCGGTGGGCTGCACCCGGCGATCAAAAGCGAATACTTCCGCATTGGCCATATGGGCGCAGCCACCCCGGGTGACATTTTGGCCACTATCGGGGCAGTCGAGTACGCGCTGTCGGGATGTGGGTATGAGTTTGTGGCAGGAATTGGGGTGCAAGCGGTTCAAGCCGCTGTGGGAGACAGGGGTTTTTTAGCGCAGTTGTGATTCGATTTCATATCACTTAGCAGCGCAGGTCTATAAGAAATTATTAGAATGAGTAATATAAAAATCGGCTATCCCTTCACATACGACAGCTTCTCTGCAATCCGTCCATCCCGGACACGATAAACATCCACCCCGCGCATATGACCCGAACCTCCCACCGGATTCTCCCAGGTGTAGCGCCAGCGCATCACCGCCCGGACATCGCTGCCAAACAATTCCTCGATCTCGAAATGAGCCTGGCTTGAGCTACGGAAGAAATCCTCCCAGAAGGCGCACACCTGCTCCAGCCCCTCATAGCGCCTCCCGTTCGGCACCGGGTAAGTGTTCTCGAATACGGTATCGGGGGTGAGCAGGCGAGCCATTTCCTCCAGGTCGCCCTGATTGAGCGCCTGGTTGAACGCCTCCACAACCTGGCAAGCAAAGGATGAATGTGTAAATGAAGATGTCATCGATTCCTCCAAGTAACTCACCTCTGTCTGGCATTGCGAGCGGTCTTTGCGAAGCAATCTGCACGCCTGGCGAGGTTGATTGCCTGATAGCAATGTACGCTGATTACCATGACAACTCCAGGATTAAACACCACTGAGCCGCCAGAGTTGCCGAATTATCCCTAATAAATCCGGCTTTCGCAGCGGCTCAGCGGTGAAGGATTTTGTAATTGTTAGTAAGGCAGCTCGATCCCCAAAGTCGCTGCCATCTTGCGCTCGTCAAATCCGACCAGGATCGTGCCGTCGATGTCGAAGGTGGGCGTGGTTCGGGTGCCGTTAGCCCACTTCTTTATCTGGTTCGCCGCACCTGGGACAGCGTCAATATCCACCTCGGTGAATTCCAGGTTGCGGGTTTGGAACCAGGCGCGTGCTCGGCGGCAGGCCGGGCACCACCGCGTGCAGTACATCACGATGCCGCCGTGCGGTAGAGGTGGGGCTTCCACGGGTTTGGCGGGCAGCGGGTTGCGCGCCGCCGCCTCGGGGTCGATGCGCCGCAGCACATCCAGCACGACATCGTTGTCTGGTTGGTGGTCAATATCATGAACGTCAACGTAGCGGATGATGCCGCGCTTGTCGATCACGAAAATTGCCCGCTCGGATCTACCTTCTGCCTGGCGGAACACACCCCACTGCTCACTGATGGTCCCGTGTGGCCAAAAATCGCTTAACAGGGGATACGTTATCCCGCCCAGGCTCTCAGCCCAGGCTTTCAGACAGGGTATATGGTCAATGCTTATGCCCAGAACCTGGGCATCCAATCCCGCGAACTTGCCAGAGTCGGCTTCGTACGACGGGATCTGGCCCGTTCAGACGGGCGTCCAGGCCATGGGGAAGAATACCAGGACCACATTCTTGCCGCGGTAGTCGCTCAACGTGACGTTGGTATCCAGATGGGATGGCAGGGTGAAATCAGGGGCTGCCTGCCCAATATAGAGGCGCATAATGGGATCCTCCTCGAGGCTTAATTTTACCCCATTTGACAGTCGAGAAGAAAACAAATAACAAAAACAGGAACCGGTGGGGTACAGGCCGCCCAGCTCCCGTTTCAGGGGTAAAATTCCTGCAGCTATTGGATGTCTTTTGCCCAGAACGGCCCGCCAAATAGCGGCGCAAAGATGCAAAAATTGAACACACCGGCCGCCAGCACAACCGCTCCGACCACCGCCAGGATGATCCCGCCGATGTCCTGCACTACCAGCAACCCTACCAGAGCCAACGCAATGCCCGCTACGATGCGCAGAAGCCGGCCTGCTAAAGATGACATGAACTTCGCGAAACCCATACGATTACCTGCCTCCCGTTTTATTTTAGATACAAAGCTTATTGGCTTTGCTCACCCAGTTAGACGCAAAGCCGGGAAAAAGGTTACATTTGGCGCGCTGCCTTTGGCCCGCAGGCGCAGCTCGTCCTCGACGATGCCGAACGGCTGCAGGACCGCCCCCACCGCCCGGATGAGCAGCTCCTGGTAGCGAGCCAGATCCAGTGAGCGCCGGTCAGGCGGATCGGGCAGGTCCCAGGCGTGCACGCCCGGCTCGCCCAGAGTATATACAAAGCGCACCCGCTGCCCGGCGCGCAAGTGCTTGCCAACCGCCGCCAGTTGCGCCGCCGCCCGCGCCGCCGGCGAGGGAGTGCGATACTCTTCCAGGGCGC
>Ga0105106_10000524_pt1 | contig 27101 bp, 30 predicted proteins | sample PPLLaktember2015_5_FD_79109 | JGI IMG/M metagenome (GOLD analysis project Ga0105106, IMG submission 79109) | Freshwater sediment microbial communities from Prairie Pothole Lake near Jamestown, North Dakota, USA - PPLs Lake P8 Core (1) Depth... | ecosystem: Environmental > Aquatic > Freshwater >...
CCGAACGTGGGGAAGAGCACGCTCTTCAACGCGCTGACGGCGGCGTCCGTCCCGGCGGAGAACTACCCCTTCTGCACCATCGAGCCGAACGCCGGCATCGTGGCGGTGCCCGACGCGCGGCTCGCGGCCCTCGACGCCATCGTGCACTCCGCGCGGGTGCTGCCCGCCACCGTCGAGCTGGTGGACATCGCGGGGCTGGTGCGCGGCGCCTCCAAGGGCGAGGGGCTCGGCAACCAGTTCCTGGCCCACATCCGCGAGACCAACGCGGTGGTGATGGTGCTGCGCTGCTTCGAGGATCCGGACGTGACGCACGTCGACGGGACGGTCGAGCCGCTGCGCGACGCCGACACCATCGAGACCGAGCTGGCCCTGGCCGATCTCGACACCGTCGAGCGTCGGCTCGAGCGGGTGCGGCGCTCCGCCAAGACGCCCGGCAAGGAGGGCGAGGCGGCCAAGGCCGAGCTGGCGCTGCTCGAGGGGCTCTCGGCGCACCTCTCCGGCGGCGAAGCGGCGCGCAGCTACGCGGTGCCGGACGACATGCGTCCCGTCTTCCGAGACTTCCAGCTGTTGACGGCGAAGCCGGTGCTCTACGTCGCCAACGTCGACGAGGCCGGCCTGCGCGAGAGCGCCGAGGCCGAGCGGGTGGAGCGCTTCGCGGCGGAGCGCGGCGCCGGCGCGGTGCGGCTCTGCGCCAAGCTCGAAGCCGAGCTCGCCGAGCTGGCCCCCGAGGAGAAGGCGGCGTTCCTGGCGGAGCTGGGCCTCGAGGAGCCGGGCCTCGACCGGCTGGCGCGCGCCGCCTACGCGCTGCTCGACCTGATCACCTTCTTCACCGCCGGCCCCAAGGAGGTGCGCGCCTGGACGATCCGGCGCGGCACCGCCGCGCCCCAGGCCGCGGGCGAGATCCACACCGACTTCGAGCGCACCTTCATCCGCGCCGAGGTGATCGCCTACGACGACTACGTCGCCTGCGGCGGCGAGGTGGGCGCGCGCGCCAAGGGCAAGATGCGCGTCGAGGGCAAGGAGTACGTGATCCAGGACGGGGACGTGCTGCACTTCCGGGTGGGCGCGTGACGCCCGAGGACGTCCTCAGCCGCTATACGGCGGGCCCGAAGCGAGGCGTCTTCACCGACGGCTCCTGCGAGGGCAACCCCGGCCCCGGCGGCTGGAGCGCCGTCTGGGTCGAGGACGACCACCTGGTCGAAGAAAGGGCCGGCGGCGCCGCCCACACGACGAACAACCGCATGGAGCTGCTGGGGATGATCGAGGGCCTGCGCATGCTCCCCCCCGACGCCGAGATCACGCTCTACTCCGACAGCAACCTGTGCGTGCAGACGGTGAACGAGTGGGCCGCCGGCTGGGAGAAGCGCGGCTGGAAGCGCAAGACCGGCGCGATCGCGAACCTCGAGCTGGTGAAGGAGCTCTGGTCCCTCTACCAGCAGCGCCCGAAGGTGACCGTGCGCTGGATCAAGGCCCACGACGGCTCGCGCTGGAACGAGTACGCCGACGCCCTGGCGGCGCAGGAGGCAGCCGAGGCGGCCCGCCTGGGCTGAGCCTCAGTCGCGGCTGTCGCGGAGCGCCACCAGCTCGGCCAGCACCTCGAGATCCTTCGGACGACCGGCCGCGCGCTTCACGCGGATCAGCGTATCGAGATCGAGGCACACGATCACCGCGAGCCGGCCCGCCGCCCCGCTTCACGGAGCTCCACCGCGAGCCGCTGGAGCTCCATGAGCTGCTGGAATCGCTCTTCGGGCGACAGCGCGAGGTTCCTCTGGAGCAGGGTGCGATCGACCCCGCACAGCTAGGCTCGGATCACCGGATCCGGCTCGACCTCCCGATTCTGCGCGCGTTCCGCCATCTTCGTCGCCCCGGCGGGCAGGGTAGCCCAGGCGGCTCTGGGCGGGTCCTTGAAAACCCCCCGGCCAGCCCCCACGCTCCGGCCCGAGCCGAAGGAGGTTCGCGCGCGGATGACGAGTAAGGCCGGCCGCTCGCGGCGCCCGGGGAAGCGGCCCGGGCGCCGGCCCGCCGCTTCGCGGGCCCGACGGAGGGCCGCCGCCGCGCCGGTGCGGCGCGGGCCTGGCGCCTGGAATCGCCTGCCCCAGGAGCGGCTGCTCGACGTCCGGCTCTGCGACCTCGGGGTGCGGATCGAGGGCACCTGGGTCGAGGACTGCGTGGCGCAGCTCTGGCTCGAGCTCGAGGCCCGCGGCATCCACTTCCACCCCCACGTCTGGCTCTCGAACGAGTGGTTCTCGCCGGGCGGGGTGCCGGGCTTCGCGGTGCCCTTCTACCTGGTGCATCCGCGGCTGGTGCGCCTCGAGCGCAGCAAGATGCTGGAAGTGGAGGGCGGCACGCGCGACGAGTGCATGCGCATCCTGCGCCACGAATGCGGTCACGCGCTGCAGCACGCCTACGAGCTGCACCGCCGGGCGCGCTGGCGGCAGCACTTCGGCAGCTCGTCGAAGCCCTATCCGAAGGTCTACAGCCCGAACCCCGCTAGCCGGCGCTTCGTGCAGCATCTGCGCCTCTACTACGCCCAGAGCCACCCCGACGAGGACTTCGCCGAGACCTTCGCGGTCTGGCTGCAGCCCCGCCACGTCTGGCGGCGGCGCTACGCGGACTGGCCGGCGCTGAAGAAGCTCGAGTACGTGGACGAGCTGATGGAAGAGATCCGCAGCGCGCGGCCGCGGGTGCGCACGCGCGTGCAGGTCGACCCGCTCTCGAAGCTGCGCAAGACGCTGCGCGAGCACTACGAGGAGAAGCGCGAGCAGTACGTGGTGAGCTACCCCGATACCTGGGACCGCGACCTCGCGCGCATCTTCTCCGGCGAGGCGCGTCATCGCCACCACGAGCTGGCCTCGGCTTTCCTGCGCCGCCATCGCACCGAGATCCGCCGCACCGTCGCGCGCTGGACCGGCGGCTACCAGTTCACGCTCGACCAGGTGCTGCGGGACATGATCGGCCGCGCGCGCGAGCTGCGGCTGCGCGCGGTAGGCTCCGAGCGGCGCCTGCTGCTCGACTCCGCGGGCGTGCTGGCGGTTCGCACGGTGCACACCCTCTACCACCGGCCCAAGGGGATCGCGCTGTGAGTCGTCGCGCGCGCAAGCGGCGCACGCTGCGCGTGCTGGTGCTGATGCACCCGGACTTCATGCCGCCGACGAACGTCGACGCCGCCAGCGAGCGCGAGGCCTTCGAGTGGAAGACCGAGTACGACGTGCTGCAGGCGCTGCGCTCGCTCGGCCACGAGGTGCAGGCGCTCGGGGTCTCCGACGAGCTTCGGCCGATCCGCCAGGCGGTCGACGCCTTCCAGCCCCACGTGGTCTTCAACCTGCTGGAGGAGTTCCACGGCCTCGCGAGCTTCGACCATCACGTGGTGAGCTACCTGTCGCTGATCCGCGTGCCCTTCACGGGCTCGGGCGCCCGCGGCCTGGTGCTGGCGCGCGACAAGGCCCTCTCGAAGAAGGTGCTCGCCTACCACCGCATCCCCGCGCCCGCCTTCGCGGTGTTCCCGCGCGGGCAGCGCGTGCGGATGCCGCGGCATCTGCGCTTCCCGCTGATCGTGAAGAGCCTCACCGAGGAGTCGTCCCTCGGTATCTCGCAGGCCTCGGTGGTCGAGGACGCCGAGCGGCTGACCGAACGGGTGCGCTTCATCCACGAGAACGTCGGCAGCGACGCCATCGCCGAGAGCTTCATCGAGGGCCGCGAGCTCTACGTGGGGCTGATCGGCAACCGCCGCGTCGAGGTGCTGCCGGTCTGGGAGCTGCGCTTCGACAACCTGCCGCGCGGCGCCCTCGCGATCGCCACCGCGCGCGTCAAGCACAACCCCGAGTACCAGGAGAAGCGCGGCGTGCGCACCGAGCAGGCGGAGCTGCCGCCCGAGCTGGCGGCGCGCATCCAGCGCACCAGCCGGCGCATCTACCGCATCCTCGAGCTCGACGGCTACGCGCGCATCGACTACCGCCTCGCCGAGGACGGCACGCTCTACTTCCTGGAGGCCAACCCCAACCCCGACATCGCCGAGCGCGAGGACTTCGCCGCCGCCGCCCGCGCCGCCGGCATCCCCTACCCCGTCCTCGTCGAGCGCATCCTAAACCTCGGCCTCGGCCGCGGAGTTTAGAAAGGGGACGGACTTAAGAATTTAGAAACGCAGCAACCGGCTCTCGAGGCGGTTTGGTACGTACGTTTCTAAATTCTTAAGTCCGTCCCCTTTCTAAACTACTCGGGAAGGTGGCAGACGGCTTCGATGTTGTTGCCGTCGGGGTCGAGGACGAAGCCGCCGTAGTAGTTGGGGTGGTACTGGGGGCGCACGCCGGGGACGCCGTTGTCGCGGCCTCCCGCGGCGAGGGCGGCTTTGTAGAAGGCGTTCACCAGCGCCCGGCTGGGGCTCGAGAAGGCGACGTGAATCGGCTCGGCCGGCTTGCCCTGGGAGAGCCAGAAGTCCGGCTTGGCCCCCACTCCGAGCCCGGCGGCGCCGTCGAACTCCATGATCAGCTTGTAGCCGAGGGGCGCGAGGGCCGCCTCGTAGAAGCGCTTGCTGCGGGCGTAGTCGGACACGCGGATGCCGAGGTGGTCGAGCATCGGAGGACCTCCGTTCGGGATCCGAGCCTACCATGCCGCCGAGCCCAGGCGGACCCTCAGGCGAGCTCCTTCCTCATCGGCACGAACTCGATGGTGACGCCGCCCGCCAGCGTGAACTCCTGGCGCGCTTCGCCGCGGTAGCCCTGCGCGTGGTACAGGCGCCAGCCGGTGAGCGTCGCCATCAGCTCGGCGGCCCGGAAGCCCTGGGCGCGCGCCTCCGCCTCGCAGCGCTCGAGGATCGCCCGCCCGAGACCGCGCCGCGCGAAGTGGGAGCGCACGAAGAAGGCGCGGATCCGTGCGGCGTCGCGCGCCGGGTCGAGCGGCTCCGGGCGGCGACCCGCCTGGGCATCTCCGCCGAAGAGCGTCGCGCGCCGGCTCCAGCCGCCACAGGCAACGATCTCGCCCGCCGCCTCCGCGGCGAAGTAGGTGCCGTCGCGGATCAGCTCGCTGTCGACGCCGAAGGCGCCGCGCAGCGCGGCCTCGATCTGCGCCTCGCTGTAGTCCGCGCGGCAGAGCGCACGCGCGGAGGCGGCGATCAGCGGCTCGAGCGCAGGGACGTCCGCGAGCGTGGCGACGCGCAGGGAGACGTGCGGGTCCACCGCCCCTCCTACCGGAACAGCTCCGACACGCTCTCGCCCTCGTGCACCGCCCGGATCGCGTCCGCGAGCAGCGGCGCCACCGAAACGATCTCCATCCACTCGCGCCGCTTCTCCGCCGGGATCGGGATCGAGTCGGTCACCACGAGGCTCTGGATCGGCGAGTCTCCGATGCGCTCGACGGCGTTGCCCGAGAGCACGGCGTGGACGGCCACCGCGTCGACGCGACGCGCGCCGCGCTCGAGGCAGAAGCGCGCCGCTTCGATGAGGGTGCCACCGGTGGCGACCTCGTCGTCCACCAGGATCGCGTCCTTGCCGCGCACGTCGCCGATCAGATCGACCGCCACGGCGCGGTCGTCGTCGCCGGTGCGGCGCTTGTCGACGATCGCGATCGGCAGGTGCAGCCGCTTGGCGTAGCGGCCGACGTCCTTGGACTCGCCCACGTCGCCGGCCACGAGCACGGTTTCGCGCAGGTCGCGGGTGCGCGCGAGGTGATCGGACAGCAGCGCCGTCGAGAGCATGTGATCGGTGGGCACGTGGAAGAAGCCCTGCACCTGCGGGGCGTGGAGGTCGAGGGTGAGCACGCGCCCGGCGCCGGCGACCTCCAGCAGGTCGGCCATCAGCCGGGCCGCGATCGAGATGCGGGGACGGTCCTTCTTGTCCGAGCGCACGTAGGGGAAGTAGGGCACCACGGCCGTCACGCGCGCCGCCGAGGCGTGGCGTAGGGCGTCGAGGGTGATCAGCAGCTCGAGGATCCCGTCGGAGACGGGCGTGCACGAGGTCTGGATCACGAACACGTCGGCCTCGCGCACGTTCTCGTCGATCTGCACCATCATGTTCTCGTTGGCGAAGCGCACCACTCGCGAGCGCGCGACCGAGAGCCCGAGGTGCGCGCAGATCGACTTCGCGAGCTCCGGGTGGGAGGAGCCCGCGACCACCTTGATCTCACCGTGCATCGGATTCCCCCCCGCGCTCCTCGTAGCGGTCGAAGTACAGGCACTCATCGATCGGCCGCCGGGGCGGCCGACCGTAGCGCCCGAGCGGCCAGCCGATCGGCAGCAGCGCGCAGCTCGGGCACTGCTCCGGCAGCCCCAGCCGCGCGTCCAGCTCCCGCCCGAAGCTCGTGTGCACCGTGGTGAGCGAGGCGCCGAGCCCGACCGCGCGGCAGGCCAGCAGCACGTTCTGCACGGCGGGCATCAGCGCCTGGAGCTGGGGCAGGCCGCGGCGCGTCCAGCCCGCCACGAAGAGGTGCACCGGCACCTCGTGGAGGTGCTCCGCCAGGTAGAGAGCCGAGCGCATCGTGCGCCGCTGGCTCTCGGGGTAGCGCGGATCCTTCGCGGCCTCGAGGGCGGGCGCGATATACGCCTCGAAGGCCTTGCGGTAGCGCTCGGCCACGAAGGCGCGTGTGCCGGCGTCGTAGACCGCGACGAACTTCCACGGCTGCCGGTTGCCGCCGCTCGGCGCGAAGGTGCCGGCCTCGCAGACTTTGCGGATCAGGGCGCGGGGCACCGGATCCGCCCGCAGCCGGCGGATCGCCCGGGTGGTGCGGATGCCCTCGAGGAGGGGGACGTCCTCCCCCAGCCGCTCGACGTCGATCTCCACGCTCCCTCCCCCGCCAGGCACGATAGAATCCGCCCATGTACCGAGGCAACCAGGGCGCCCGCGTGCGCGTGGGCGAGATCGAGATCGAGTACGAGGAGCACGGCAAGGGCGGCCGCCCCTTCGTGCTGGTGCACGGCTTCACGGGCTCGCGGGACGACTGGAAGGAGGTGCTGCCGCGGCTGGCGAAGCACGGTCGCACCCTCGCCCTCGATCAGCGCGGCCACGGCGGCAGCAGCAATCCCGGGGACCCGGCGGGCTACACCCTCGACCAGCTCGCCCGCGATCTGGCCGGCTTCCTCGACGCCGTGGGCGTGCCGCGCTGCGACCTGCTAGGCCACTCCATGGGAGGCGCGGTGGCGCTCCGCTTCGTGCTCGAGCACCCGGAGCGGGTGGCGTCCCTCGTGCTGATGGACACCGCGGCCAGTCCGATCGCGACGGGAGCGCGCCGATTCTTCGAGGAGGGCGCCCGGATCGCCTGCGAGCAGGGCATGGGGGCGCTCTACGACGTGAGCCGGAAGGCGGCCGAGCGCGACCCGAACCGGCCGCCCTCGGTCGAGCGCTGCATCGAGCGCATGACGCCCGAGCTCCACTGGGCGCGCATCGAGGCAAAGCTGCTGGCGATGGACCCGGTGGCATTCGGCGCGCTCGGCGCGGAGCTCAGCGGCTCCGCCGGGGTCGCCGATCGACTCGGCGAGATCCGCTGTCCCACCACGGTGTTGGTGGGCTCCGAGGACACGGCCTTTCGCCACCCCTCCGACGCCCTGGCCCGCGGCATCCCGGGCGCGCGCCAGGTGGTGATCGCCAACGCCGCTCACTGCCCGCAGCTCGAGAACACCGAGGCCTGGCTGGCCGCGGTCGAAGCGCACCTGACCCGCGCGCGCAGCGCCGCCTGAGCGCGTTCAGGGAGGCGTCCACGGGCGCAGCCGCGGGATCACGCGCGGCACGTTCCGGCGATACTCCCGATAGCTCTCGCCGAAGCGCCTCTCGAGCTGCGGCTCCTCGACCAGGGGAATGTAGACCGAGTTGATCGCCAGGAAGGCCGACGCCCACGCGAGGAGCGGCGGCGAGAGCAGCAGCAGCGCCTGCCCGAAGAGCGTCAGCGTGACGCCCGAGATCATCGGATTGCGCACCCAGCGGTAGGGCCCGCTCACCACGAGCCGCCGGGGAGGATCCCACGGCGCCAGCGTGCCCTCGCCTTCCTCCACGAAGCGCCGGAGCGAGGCCCAGAAGAACCCCTGGCCGACCGAGAGGACGGCCAGGCCGGCGATCTGCAGCAGCAGGTCGAAGACGCCGAGCTCGACCCAGGGAAACACCGGGTAGCGTCGCAGGATCCAGAGAGGAACCAGCGCCATCACCGTGAACGGCAGCACGGCGATCGCAAACAGGTGTCGAAGCACCGTCGCAAGGCGCATGAGACGGCCCCTTCAGCGGCGCGAGAGCACCTCGATTCGCGCGCCGACGCCCACCTCGCCGGGCTCGACGACCTTCCAGTAGATCCCGCGCAGGTTCTGGTCGCGGGTCGGCGGGGCCTGGACGAAGCGCAGCGCGGCCTCGCCGAAGCGCGCCTTGAACTTCATGCAGCCGTTGTGCGGCTTCGGCGTCACCTCGACCAGCGCCTCTCCCACGCGCAGCCGGCTCCCCGTCGGCAGGTTCGCGGCCGAGAGGTCGAGCTCCACGATCAGGTTGTCGCCGAACAGCGTCAGCGGCTGGCCGTGGGCGATCAGCTCCGCCACCTCCCGGCGCATCACGGCGAGCTGCGCCTCCGGGTCGCGGGGCGGCCGCCGGCTCCAGTCGTCGCCGGGCACGCCGTCCTCCCGCGTGAGCCGCGTGCGCTCGGGGGTCTCGCGCACGCCGTCGGCGCGCCGGCGCACGACGAGCGCCACGCGCCCTGCGTCGCGCGACGCCGCGGGCAGCGCGCGCAGCGCGGCCTCGAGCTCCGCGAGGGGTCGGTGGCGGGAGGGATCGCCCGCCGGCGAGCCGGCGGCGTTCGGGCCCTCCATGGCTAGATCCCGTAGGCGACGCCGGTGAGGCGCTCGGAGACCTCCCAGAGCCGCTTCGCCGTCTCGGCGTCCTTCGAGGCGTGCGTCGAGAACGCCGGCCGCGGCGGGCCGACCATCTCGAAGACGCGGCCCGGCCCGAAGTAGTCGCCGCCGCGCACGCCGGGGGCCGTGACGGCGTAGAGCGTCGGGAGCGCGCCGCCCGCGGGCTCCTGGGAGAACACCGCGACCAGGGCGCGGAAGAGCGGCGAGTGCTTCTGGAGGTTGGTGCGGGTCGAGCCCGGGTGCGCCCCGGCCGCGACGATCGCCTCGCCTCGCGCGGCGAGCCGGCGCGCGAGCTCGCGCACGAACAGCAGGTTCGCCAGCTTGCTCTGGCCGTAGGCGCGCAGCCGCCCGTAGCGCCGCTCCGACTGGAGATCGTCGAAGTCGATGCGGCCCAGGTAGTGGCCGACGCTGCTCACGGAGACGACGCGCGCGTCGCGGCCGCGCCGCAGCAGGGGCAGCAGGCGACCCGTGAGCGCGAAGTGCCCCAGGTGGTTCGTGCCGAACTGGAGCTCGAAGCCGTCGGCCGTGTGGCCGAGCGGCGGCATCATCACCCCGGCGTTGTTGCAGAGGATGTCGAGCTTGGGCTCCTCGGCGGAGAAGTCCTTGCAGAACGCCTCCACCGAAGCGAGGGAGCCGAGGTCGAGGGGCATGAAGCGCGCGTCTGCCTGCGGTACCGCGGCGCGCAGGCGCTGCTCCGCGTCTCGACCTCTTCCGGTGTCGCGGCACGCGAGCACCACCCGCGCGCCCTTCTGCGCCAGCGCCCGCGCGGTCTCGAAGCCGATGCCGCTGTTCGCGCCCGTGACGATCGCGACGCGACCTCCCTGATCGGGGATCTCGGACTCGCTCCAGTCCATCGTCGGCTGTCCTCTCTCGGGCGGCGCGGCGCGATGGTATCACGGCCGAGCGTCGGCGGGCGGAACGAGGACGCAACGAGTCCCCGAGTAGATCGTGGGCATGCACTTGTTGCAGTGCACGCAGAGCGAATCCCGCGCGTCGCCCTTGCGCCAGCGCTCGATGAGATCGGGCTCGCGCAGCAGCGCTCGCCCGAGGGCGACGAAGTCGAAGCCCTCGGCGAGGGCGCGCTCGACGGTCTCGAGGCGGCTCACGCCGCCGAGCAGGATCAGCGGCATCGAGAGCGCGGCGCGGAACTGGCGCGCGTAGGGCAGGAAGTAGGCCTCCTCGTACGGGTACTCGCGCAGGAAGCGCCGGGCCATGAGCTTGAAGCCCAGCCGGAGCGGCTGCGGAAAGACGTTCGCCATCTCGGCGATCGGCGCCTCGCCACGGAACAGGTACATCGGATTCTGGAAGGAGCTGCCGCCCGTGAGCTCGAGGGCGTCGAGGGCGCCGTCCGCCTCCAGCCAGCGCGCCACCTGGACGCTCTCGTCGACCCAGAGCCCGCCCGGCACGCCGTCCGCCATGTTCAGCTTGGCGATCACCGCCGCCCGGCTGCCGACGGCCTCCCGCACCGCGCTCGCCACCTGGCGCGCGAACCGAGCGCGGTTCTCGAGGCTGCCCCCCCAGCGGTCGGTGCGCCGGTTGAGGCGCGGGCTGAGGAACGCACTCACCAGGTAGCCGTGGCCGAAGTGCAGCTCCACCGAGTCGAAGCCGGCGCCCACCGCCAGGTCCGCGGCGCGCGCGAAGTCCGCCGTCACGCGGGCGATGTCGGGCTCGGGGATCTCCCGGGTGAAGCCCATCGCCTGGGGGGCGAAGACGCGCGAGGGCGCCATGCCGCGCCGCCCCGTTGCGGCCCCCACCGGGCCGGCGTGGCCGAGCTGGATGTTCGCCCGCGCGCCCAGCTCGTGGATCTCCTGCGCAAAGCGGCGCAGGCCCGGCACCGCTTCCTCGCACACCACGATCTCGCCCGGCGCGCCCTGCCCGTCGCGGGAGATGGCGCAGTACGCGAGCGTCGTCATCGCGACGCCGCCGGCCGCCATACCGCGGTGGAACGCCACGAGCTCGTCGCTGACGACGTGCTGCGGCGCCCGCCCCTCGAAGGTCGCGGCCTTCACGAAGCGGTTGCGGAGCTGGATCGGCCCGAGCTTCGCCGGCTCGAACGCATTTCGTGACCCGACGGCTGTGCTCATCGTCCCCGCTCCCCCGCTCGAGAGGCCGAGTGTAGGGGATCCGCCGGCCGCGCGAGGCCTCCGCCCGAGATGAGCGCGGCGATCTCGGCTGCGATCTGCTCCGGGGTCCCGTCCTCGGCCGGGACGTGCTCGGCGAACCCGGCCGAGCCGTGCGCGTCGTCGGTGCCCCGACCCTCGAGGGGAATCCACGAGGGCAGCCGGCGCAGCACGAGGCCGGCGAGCTCGGGATCGTAGATCGCGCTGCCGGGCAGCCGCCGGCGCAGGCGACGCGCGACGCTCGTCTTGCCGATGCCGAAGGCGCCGTTCAGGAGGACGACCATCGCCGGGGATGGTCGCGCGCTGCGGCGGCTAGGCCCAGGGCGCCGGGCGGGTGAGCTGCTCGAAGAGCTTGTAGTGCGTCTCCTCCATGCCGAGCGCGCGGTAGGTCGCCTGGGCGGCGGCGTTCTCGTGCTCGACGTAGAGGCGAAGACCGCAGACCCCCGGCGTCCGCTCGGCGAGGGCGCGCACGTGCTCGTGGAGGCGGCGGTAGTGGCCGCGCCGGCGGTGGGCGGGGGCGACGTAGACGTTCTGGATCCACCACAGGAAGCCCCCGCGCCAGTCGCTCCACTCGGGGGTGAGCATCAGCGCCGCGGCAGCCTCGCCGCCCGACTCGAGGACCAGCCAGCGGCCGCGCGTCGGATCGCCGAGGAACTCGGCGACGGCGGCGCGCACGGTGGGCTCGTGGAGAGCGAGCGACTCCGTCTCGCGCGCCATCGCCAGGTTGAAGGCCACCAGGGTGTCGAGGTCGGCGGGCCCCGCCCCTCGCACCCGCGCGTCCGGCTCCGCCGGCGCCGCCGGGCGCCAGGCGGCCATGCCCTCCAGGGCCCGCTCCAGCACCTCGCGGCCGCGCTCGCACACCTTCTCCTTCCAGTCGTCCTCGTCGACGAAGAACGCTTCGCGCATGCGCTGCGAGATCGCCCGCCCTTCCGCGCTGTCGCGCGCGCCGTGCTGCGCGAGCCAGTTGTCGGCCTGCACCGCCAGCATCACCTGGAGCATGTCGCGCGTGCCGAACTCGAGCACCAGCCCGACGCTCGGCGTCCCGGGCAGCGCGCCCACGAAGGCCGGGCCGATCAGGCCGCTGACCAGCGCCGAGTCGCCGCCCGCGGCGGGCTCGCTGCGGATCACGTCGGGCCAGAAGGCGCGCGCGAGGGCGGCGGCGGGGCTGGCCTCCGCCGCGGTCTGCAGCAGCAGGCCCGTGCCGCGGGGGCCGAGGCCGGAGTGGAGGTCGACGAACGCAGCGAGCTCGGCGCCCTCGGCGTGGCGCGCCCAGAGCGCGCGCAGCACGCGGTTCGACCAGACCGCCTCGCGCCCGCCGTACTGCACCCCGCGCGGATGGCGGTACTGGCCGCCCGAGAGGGCGCGGTAGGAGGCCGCGGAGCCGCGCTCGCTCTCGAAGAGGCGGAGCTGATCCAGGCAGCCTTTCAACGTGGCTTCGTCGAGGCGCTCGGGGTTCAGGGCGCCATAGAGCCCGTCGTAGTCGGGGTTCTCGGGGTGGGCCTTGGCGTGGTCGACGAAGTTGCGGTTGACGTCGACGTTGTCCTCGTTCACGCGGCGCAGCCAGGCGAAGCCCCACGGGTTCACGGCGTGCACCAGCACCAGCGCGACGCCCTCGGGCACGCGCCCCGCGACGCCTCCGCGCAGCAGCCAGGTCTGGATGCCGGATCCGCAGAAGCCCTCGACGCCATGGGTTCCCGAGGCGACGAACAGCACGCGCCGCGCCTCGGGCTCGCCGAAGCGCGCCGTGTCGAGGAAGAGCGGCGCGCCGTCCGGCCCGGGCAGCGGGTGGCGGAACGAGGCGAGCTCGGCGCCGGCGTCCGCGGCCGCGCGCAGGAAGGCGGAGCGTGCCGCGGCGTAGCTGGGCGAGAAGCACTCGGTGGGCGAAGGCGAGGTCATCGGAGGTCTCCGTCGGGGTCGCCGTGGGTAACGCGGCCGCCCGCCACGGTGCGCAGCACGCGCAGCGAGGCGATCCGGTCGGGGGGCACGGCGAGGGGGTTGCCGCTCAGGATGGCGAGGTCCGCGCGCTTGCCCGGGGCCAGCGTGCCCTTCTCGTCCTCCTCGAACTGGAGGTACGCGGCGCCGCGCGTGTAGAGCGCCAGCGCCTCGGCGGGCGCCAGCGCCTGGTGCGTCTCGAAGCCCTCTCGCGTGACACAGCACTGGATCGCGTGCAGCACGTCGGTCGACTCGACGGGCGCGTCGGAGGCCCCGGCCACCCGCACGCCCGCATCGAGCAGCGCGCGCAGCGGGTAGACGTGGCGCGCCCGCTCGGCGCCGAGCCGGCGGTGCAGCCAGCCCTTCTCCGAGTGGATGAAGAGCGGCTGGGTGGAGACGCAGAGCCCGAGCGCGGCGATGCGCGGGATCAGCTCCGGCGGCACCAGCGAGGCATGCTCGATGCGGTGGCGATGGTCCGGGCGCGGGCTCTCTGCGAGTAGCCGCTCGAAGAGCGCGAGGCAGCGCTCGAGCGCGGCGTCGCCGATCACGTGGACGCAGATCTGCAGCCCCGCCGCGTGGGCGGCGCGCATGCGCGCGAGGATGGTGTCCTCCGGCAGCGTCATGTACCCGCGCTCCTCCGGCCGGTCGGCGAAGGGCTCGCGCATGCACGCGGTGCAGCTCCCGAAGGTGCCGTCGGCGAAGATCTTGAAGCCGCCGACGCGGCGGCCGGCGGCGGGGTCGTGGAGCGGCGTTTCGCGCGCGGCGACGGCGGCCTCGACGTTCCTGCCGACGAAGATCGAGTAGGGCGCGAAGGGCAGCTCGCCGTGCAGCAGCAGCAGGGCGAGGGACTCGAGCCGGCCCGCCGCGCCGCCGGGGCCCTCTTCGTCCGTCTGCACGATCACGCCCGCGGAGGTGACGCCGCAGGCGGCGAGACGGCCGAAGGTGCCGGCGGCGGTCTCGCGCAGGCGCTCCAGGGAAGGCGCAGGCACGGCGCCCATCAGGAGCTGGGCGGCGTTCTCGCGGCAGGGCCCGCCCAGCGTGCCGTCCGCGCGGCGCTCGATGCGTCCGCCCGACGGGTCACGCGTGCGCGCGTCGATGCCCGCGGCGGCGAGCGCGCGGCTGTTGCCCGACGCGCTGTGGCCGTCGTGCTTCAGCACCAGGACCGGACGCTCGCTGCTGACGGCGTCCAGCTCCTCGCGGCTCGGCAGCCGGCGCTCGGCGAGGTCGGCGTCCTCGAGCTGGAGGCCGACCACCCACTCCCCGGCCGGCCGGCTCGCGGCGGCCTCCCGCAGGCGCTCCTGGAGGTCCGCAATGCTGCCCACGCCGCGCAGGTCCGCGTGCAGGTCGTAGTAGAGCATCGCGATGGGGTGCAGGTGCGTATCGATGAAGCCCGGCAAGAGGACCCGACCGGCCAGCTCGACGTGGGCGAAGTCGACGCCCGCGAGCGCGCGCCGGCAGGCTTCCTCGCTGCCGACGGCGACGATCCGGTCGGCGCGCGTGGCCAGGGCTGCGGGCGGCGGCCCGGGCTCGAGCGTAACGATCTCGCCGCCGGTGTAGAGCGCCGCCGCCGCGCCCGGCGCCGCTTCGTCCGCAGGCCGCGACACGCTCAGCGCCCCAGCACCACCGCGGGGGCGACCGCGTAGCGCTCGAGGGCCGCTTCGTCGAGCGTCACGCCGAGCCCCGGCCCCTCCGGCACGCGCACGCGCCCGCCGGCGTAGTCGAGACCCTCGAGCACCAGGTCGTCCTCCAGCATCACGTGCCCGAACAGCTCCATCGCGTGGCCGAGCTGCGCCGCGCGCGCGGCGCCGAGGTGCACCTGCGCGGCGGAGGCGATGCCGAGCGGCTGGTTGTGCAGCACCGTGCCGAGGCCGCGGCGGGCCGCGTAGTCGATGGCGCGCAGCGCCTGGGTGATGCCGCCCGGCCGCTCGGTGTTGACGCCGAGCACGCCGACCGCGCCGAGCTCGAGGAGGACGGTGAAGTCCGTGTAGGAAAAGCAGCCCTCGTGGGCCATGAGGGGCACCGGAACCGCGCGCTGCACGCGCGCCATGCCGAGCCAGTCGTCCGCGCGCACGGGCTGCTCCGCGCAGTCGATGCCGTAGGGCGCGATGGCCGCGATGGCGCGCACGGCTTCGTCGGGCGTGTAGGCCTGGTTGTAGTCGACGCGCAGGCGCGCGCCGTCGCCGAGGGCTTCGCGCGCGAGGGCGATGATGCGGCGATCGGCGTCGATGCCGCGGCCGAGCTTCAGGCGGAAGGTCGACGTGCCGCCGCGCTGGAAGGCGAGGGCCAGGTCGACCATCGCCTCCGGCGCGGAGAGCGGGATCAGCGCGGCGAGCGGCAGCGCCTCGGCGCCGCGGCCGCCCATGAAGTCGCACGCGGGGCGGCCGGCGCTGCGGCCCATCAGGTCGTAGCAGGCGATGTCGAGCAGGCCCTTCGCGACCTCGCTCCGCGCGACGTTCGCGTCCATGCGCGCGCGCAGCGGCTCCACGTCGAAGGGGCTCGCGCCGAGCAGGTAGCGGGCGAGGCCGCCCTGCACCGCGTCGACCACCTGCGCGGGCGACACGCCCGTCTCCGGCAGCCAGACGAACGCCTCGCCGAGGCCCTGGGCGCCGTCCTCCGCGGTGAGGCGCGCCAGCACGAAGTCGCCGCCGGTCCAGGGCTCCTCGGCGGGGATCGCCATGCCGAGCCCGCCCTCGGAGCGCGCCATCGCCTCCCGCACCGACTCCCGGAAAGGCACGTGCAGCCGGAACAGCTCGATGCGCTCGATGGCCGGGCCCTTCGCCATGGCGGGGAGCATAACACGCGTTCCATATGCTACAAACTGATGTAATGGACGTTTCGGAACGCCAGGTGCCGCGGGCGATCGCGGCCTCCCTCGGCCGGCTGCCGCCGGCGGAGCGGCGCGTCGCGGAGGTGGTGGTGGACGATCCCGAGGCGGTGGCCTTCGGGACCGTCGCCGCCGTGGCCGCGCGCGCGGGCACGAGCGGGCCGAGCGTGGTGCGGCTGGCCGACCGGCTGGGCTACGCGGGCTTCGTCGGGCTCCAGCAGGCGGTGCGCCGCGACCTGCAGCGGCGCCTGCGCCCGGCGGTGGAGCGCATCCGCTCGGCCGCGAGCGGACGCGGGGGCGCACTCGCCCACACCCTCGAAGTCGAGCTCGCCAACCTGCGCACGAGCCTCGAGGGCCAGGACCGCGACGCCTTCGAGCGCGCCGTCGCGCGGCTCTCCGCGCCGGAGCATCGCGTCACGCTGCTGCCGAGCGAGCAGGCCCGCGGCATCGGCCTGCTGTTCGCCGGCGAGCTCGGCCTGGTGCGCGACGGCGTGCGGCTCGTCGAGGGCTCGGAGTTCCGCGTGGTGAGCCAGCTCGCGCGGCTCGGCCGGGGCGACACCGTCGTGATGATGGACCTGCGGCGCCACGAGCGCTGGCTGCTCGAAGCCGCGCGCCGGGTCGCCGCCAGCGGCGCCGCGCGCATCGTGCTGGTCGACTCCGAGCTCTCGCCCCTCGCGGAAGGCGCGCTCGCCGTGCTGCCGGTGGCGGCGGCGGGCGCGGGGCCCTTCGACAGCCAGCTCGGCATGCTGGCCGTCGCAAACGCGCTGCTCGCCGGCGTCGCCGCGCGCCTGCGCCGCAGCCTGACGCGGCGCCTCGACGCGCTCGAGGAGGTCTGGGTGTCGAGCGGAGCGCTGGTGGACGACTAGGCCGGCGGCGCCGGCGGCTCTTCCAGCGCGACGCCCTCGCGCAGCACGATCGCAAAGACGAACGGAAGGTTCCCGAGCGCGCGGAACGCGTGGGCGCTCCCGGCGGCCCGCCGGCAGAGGTCGCCCGGCGCCCACTGCTCGCCCGTCGACTCCTCCTCCGCGGAGCCGGAGAGCACGAATACCCACTCGTCGCCGAGATGGCGATGGAGCGGGTAGCGCGTGCCGGCGGGCACGTGGACGACGCCGCAGTCCGCGCCCGCGTGACGAGATCCGCCCTCGAAGTGGAGCAGGCGCACGCCGCGCACGCGGTCATCCATCCAGGGAGCCGCGCCCGCATCGCCGACCGCGCGAAGCAGCGCCTCCGCGCGCTCCGCCGGCAGGTCGAGGAACGCGGCGAGCCGCGGCCCCAGGCCGGCGAGCGGCAGGATGCCGCCCCGCGAGGCCAGCACCGAGGCGCGCAGGCCGGCGCTCGGGGTCGGCGCTTCGGCCGCGATCTCGTCGAGAGCCAGGAAGTCGAGCTCGAGGGTGTCCGTGGGACGCGACGTCATGGTGCGGCGCACTCCGTGGCGGCGAGGCTCTGCCGCAGCTTGGCGACGGCGGCCGCGAGACGCGACTTTACCGTCCCAATCGGGATCCCGACGCGCTGGGCCATCTCGGCGCAGCTCAGCCCTTCGTAGTAGCCGAGCTCGACGAGGTGGCGCTGCTCTTCGGGGAGCGCCGCCAGCGCGGCCCGCGCGCGCTCCCGATCCGGTCCCTCCCAGAGCGGCTCGCTGCGGTCTGCTTCGGGTCCCGGCGGAATCATGGCGGCTCGGCGCGCCGCCTCGAGCGAGCGGAGCCGGTCGATTCCGCGGCTGCGCACGCGCACCAACAGCCAGCTCCGCACGCTGCCGCGGCGCGCGTCGTAGTCGCCCGCCCTCTGCCAGGCTTCGACGAACACGTCGTGCACCAGGTCCTCGGCGTCCTGCCGCCCGCGCAGGATGCGGCTCGCGACGCCGAGCATCGCCGGCGCGTGCCGGTCGTAGAGCCGACCGAGCGCGGTCACGTCGCCTCGCGCGGCCGCGACGAGCAGGTGCGCGTCGGACACGTCGCTCTCGGGTGTCGTCGGGGGGTCGAGCGCCAAGCCGCGGAGCCATCCCATGGGGCGAGCCGCTCGAGATCGTACCATCGGAAGGCGGTTCCGACACGCGCGCGAGGCTACGGCCGCGCCATGCGGTGCTCCAGGCTCGGCCTGCGCGCGCTCAGCATCTGCTGCGCGGCCGTGCGGCCGTCCGCCAGCGAGACGCGCGCGAGCACGCGGTGGCCGAGCGGGAGGCGCTCCAGCAGCGCGGCGGTGAGGCGCAGCGAATCGCGCGGGCCCGCGGACCAGGCGAGCCGCAGCCTGCGGTGCCCGTCCCAGCTCGAGCCCAGCTCGGCGCGCTCCGGCGCGAGACGCACGCCGTCGACCTCCAGCTCCAGCGCGGAGCCCGCCTCGGGCTCCTGCCCCAGGAGGTCGGCCGGGTCGATCGACCACTCGACCTCGACTCGCCCCGCCTCGACCGAAACCTCGAGCTCGCTGAGCCCCGGATCGTGAGCCCGCAGCGGCGCGGCGAGAACGCACGGCACGGCGAGCAGGCACAGCTGGAGCAGGCGTCGCATGGATCGGACTCCCGAGCGGCGGCGGCCCGGGCCGCCGCCGCTCACCCTGGCGCGCGTTCAGTGGTGGCCGTGGCGCCGGCCGTTCAGCGGCGTCGCGGCGTAGGGGAACACCTTGTTGTAGGCGATGTCGTTGGCGCTGACGTTGTCGATGCCGTCCGCGACCTGGATCACCAGGTTCTCGGGATCGCGCAGGTCCGAGAGGATCGCGCTGACCGCGATGTCGACGACGTCATCGCCGAAGCGCCGGCCGTTCGGCCAGCCGCCGGGCACCGTGCCGTTGCCGAAGCCCGCCTGCACCTGGCTCGTCAGCACGTCGTTGCCGAAGATCGAGAGGCGCGAGAAGCCGTCGTCGTCGGGATTCGTCGGATGCCCGGCGCCGCCGCCCGCGAGGCGCGCCGGGCCCGTCGACAGGTCGACCTTGATCAGGTCCGGGATGAAGATCCCGCGCAGATCGCTGCGGCCCGTCTCGATCGCCACGGTCTGGCCGCCGAACACGAGCTTGTTGATCAGCGCCGCGAGCTCCGGGCTCTCCGCGTACTTCGCGAACAGCGCCGCGTCCTGGCTCGGCTTGCTGCGGTTGTAGCGATCCTTGTCCTCGAGGGCGACGAGGCCCTCGCAGAACAGCGGATTGCCCTGGCGGCCCACCTGGACGAAGACCCCCTTCTCCGCGTTCCGCGTTCCGCGCAGCACGGTCGTGGCGCGCCGGCTGGTCGTGGCGTAGACGCCCACCACCTGCTGCTCGCCGCCGATCTCGGAGAGCGGGATCTCGAGCACGATCGTGTGCACGTTGAAGCCGCCCTGGCTGTCGAAGCGGTCGTCGCCGCTGCGCAGCCTCAGCAGATCGAAGATGGACTGGATGTCGGCGTAGAAGCCGTCGTCGCGCTGGCCGGCGAAGGCCCGGTAGCCGGACGCGAGACTGGCGATCGCCTGGCCGGTGTAGCGATCGAGCTGAGCGGCCGTGGAGACCCCGTCCTTGGCCGGGCTCTCGCCGTCGTCGCCCTGGTTGTAGAAGGGCGTGGCGATGCCCTGGTTGTTCGGCGGCACCACGCCGCTGCCGAGGAGCTGCGAGCGCTTGCCGCGCTCGAGCTTCCGCACGCTGTAGGTCTGCGTGAGGTTCTGGCTGGCGTCGTCGACGTCCTGCACCACGTCGAGGTACGACTGCAGGATCGTCGCGTCGTTCTTGAAGCGCGTCGCGAACTCGAACTGGTAGCTGACGCTCGCCCTGCCGGCGGCGAGGTCCGCGCCCCGGGCCAGGTGGATCTCGTAGCGGACCGAGTCGTCGAAGTTGTACTTGTTCGGCCCGATGCCCGGCTCCTCGAACGGGTAGACGGCGAAGGCCGCGGTCAGGTAACGCGTGCCGTCGCGCTCGCTCACGAAGGCGTAGACGTCGGTCGTGTTGGCGGCGTCGTCGAGGGTGATCAGCGGCGCGTCCATGTGGCTCGAGGCGAAGGCGGGGGCGGCGGCCAACGTGGCCGCTGCCAGCAAGGCGCGAAGCGGGGTCTTCATGGTTCCTCCTGGTTTCACGAATCGAGCGCGCGCGCGAGCGCACGGCGCTCCGAGGGAAGCAGCAGGGCGCGCCGGGCGTCGGCCGCGCGCAGCCAGCGGGCAGCGTCGCCGCGACCGGCCGCAGCGGCGACGAGCCCGGCGTGGAGCTGGAGGCGCGCGTCGGGCGTCCCCGCCGCGAGCGCGCGCTCCATCAGCGGCCATGCGCCCGCAGCGTCGCCGGCCTCCGCACGGGCGAGGGCCGCCGCGGCGAGCGTGAACACGTCCTGGCGCGCGGCGAGCTCGCGCTCGAGGAGCGCGATCGCGCGCGGCAGGTCGCGGCGGCGGCTGGCGAGGAAGATCGCGAGCCCGCGCGGGTCGGCGCCCTCGCCGGCGGAGACGAGGCGCTCCTCCGCGCGGCGCGCGTCCTCGCCGCGTCCCGCGGCCGCGAGGGCCTCGGACAGGCTCCAGAGCGTCTCCGGGAGCGGGCTCCGTCGGGCGGAGCGCTCCAGGGCGACCGCGGCGCCGGCGAAGCGATCCTGCGCCAGCAGGATGCGGCCGCGCACGAACCAGGCGAAGGCGAGCTCGGGGTGCGCGGCGAGGGCGGCGTCGCAGCTCCGTGTCGCCTCGGCGAGCGCCCCCGCGCGCAGCTCGTAGAGCGCGCGCTGCGCGAACGCCCAGGCGACGCCCTCGGGATTCCGCGGGCTCGCGGCGCGCGCGGCGATCGTCATCGCCTCCGCCGCGCCCTCGAGATCGCCCGTCAGCCAGCGCAGCTCCGCCGCGCGGGCGTAGGCGTGGCCGTCCGGGCGCAGGTCCATCATCGCCTGGTAGGCGACCGCAGCCTCCTCGAGTCGACCCTGCGAGAGCAGCGCGTCGCCGAGCAGACCGTGGTCGATCGGCAGCCCGCGGACCTCCGCGAGGGGCCGGGCCAGCGCCTCCGCTTCGGCGAAGCGGTGCTGGCTCAGCAGCGCGTGGCCGAGCAGCAGCCGGCCGCCCGCATCGCCAGGGGCGCGCGCGAGCAGCGCGCGGGCGGCGTGCTCCGCGAGCTCGTGGAAGCCGGGGTCGTCCTCGCTGCGCGCGCGGGCCACGAACGCCCAGCCGAGGCGCTCGAGCAGGACCGCGGGGCCGCCCGCTGCGACCTCCCGCTGGAGGCGAGCGATCTCGCGCGCGTTCGCGTCCCCGACCTCTTCCGGCACGGCGGCGAGGGCGATGGCGAGGGCGTCGCCACCCGCGTCGTGCCCGCGCGTGAGACCGATCACACCGGCGACGAACGCCGCGGCGAGTCCGAGGAGGAACGAGCTGCGAATCGACATGGCGGCGTTGATACGGCGCCGCCCCGGGAACGGTTCCGCCCACTCCGCTCCGCTCGGGGCCCGGCAGCTCGAGCGCTATGCTCGGCCCGATGTCCGCAGCCGCCGCTCCTCTCGAAGCTCCCCTCGCGCCCGGCGAGGTGGCCCGGATCTGGCTCCGGCACCTGGTCTCGCTCTACATCCCGGTCGCCAGCCTGCTGTTCCTGTGGACGGGGCCCCACGCCTGGTACACCGCCCTCGCCTTCATGTGGCCGATGGTAGTCGCCCACCAGCTCGACTGCGCGCCGCGCTTCGAGCGCCGGCAGCCCGTTGCGGACCTTCCCGCCTGGCCCTTCGACGCCCTCGTCTACCTGCTGGCGGCGCTCCAGATCGTCATCGTCGCCTGGACGGTCGTGCTGTTCACCCGCCAGGGGATCTTCTCCTTCGACATGCTGATGGTGCTGCTACTGGTCGGCGGGAGCTCCGGCTTCTCGATCATCACCGCCCACGAGCTGATCCACCGCAGGAGCCCCGCCCAGCAGGCGCTCGGGCGGCTGCTGCTCTGCAGCGTGCTCTACGAGCACTTCTACACCGAGCACCTGCGCGGGCACCACGTGCGCGTCGGCACGCCGGAGGACCCGGCCACCGCCCGCTTCGGCGAGCCTTTCGAGGCGTTCTTCCGCCGCACGGTGCCGGCCCAGCTCCGCAGCGCCTGGCGGCTCGAGAAGCGCAGGCTCGGCGACCCGGACATGAGCCTTCTCGACCGGCGCATGCTCGGCAACCGGATCCTCCACGGCCTCGCCCTCGAGTGGAGCGTGGCGTTCGGCGTGCTCGCCGTCTTCGGTCTGCCGGCCTTCGTCGCCTTCCTGCTCCAGGCGTTCATGGCGGTGCGGCTGCTCGAGGCCGTCAACTACTTCGAGCACTGGGGCCTGGTGCGCCGCGGCGCCCGGGTTCGGCCGATGGACTCGTGGGATACACACTCCTGGTTCACCTACTACGGGCTGATCGGCCTCTCGCGCCACGCGGACCACCATGCCTGGCCCGCCCGCCCGTACCAGCAGCTCCGCGTGTTCGACGAGGCCCCGATCCTGCCGATGGGCTACGTCGGCATGACGGATCTCGTGATCGCGCAGAACCGCGACTTCCAGCGCCTCGCCGCCGAGGAGCTCGGCCGGCGACGGCTCGGCCCCTTCGCGCCTGGCGACGCCTTGCCCGTCGGCGAGCCGCTGCCGCCCGTCTCGGCCGACGAAGCCCGCGCGCGGCTCGCTGAGGCGCAGGCGACCGAGCGCGCCGCGAGCCCGGGGGTGCGCGCCTGGCTCCGCATTCCGATCGCGGCGCGCCTGCTCGCCGCGGCGAGCGCGGTCGTCGCGCTGACGGCGCTCGGCGTGCACTGGGAGACGGGCGGCAGCCAGATGGGCCTGCCGGCCCGGCTCCTACTCCACGCGTGGCTCCTCGGCGCGATCGTCCTCGTCTTCGCAGGCGCGCGCCGCCTCCGCGAGCGCACCGACCACGAGAGCTTCGCCCTGGGCTGCGCCTTCGCGGCGCTCGCCTTGGTGGGCGTGCTGACGGACCGCGTCGTCGCCCTGCTCCAGGCGGCCTGAGCGCTCCGGAGCCTCAGTTCAGATACCAGACCCCAGCGTTCAGGTACGCGGCGAACGCCACCCAGGCCGCGTAGGGGACGAAGAGCCAACCGGCGAGCGGCCGGATGCGGAGGAACGTCGCGGTCGTCGCGAGGACGAGCGCGAGCAGCACGAGGATCTCGAGCAGCGCGAGGCCCGGGCGCTGGAGGCCGAAGAAGAGCAGCGACCACAGCGCATTGAGGGCGAGCTGGGCGCCCCACAGGCGGAGCGGGGTCCCGAGCTGCGGCCGGGCGCGCCACACCAGCCAGCCCGCTACGGCGATGCCGAGGTACAGCGCGATCCAGACCGGCGCAAAGATCCAGTTCGGCGGCGTGAGGGGCGGCTTGCGCAGCGCCGCGTACCACGCGCCGGGCTCGAACGCGGCGCCGAACAGCGCCGCTCCCGCGACGAGGACGACGAAGAAGCCCAGGGCCGGCATGGACCGAGCATAGCGGCGCCCGGGGCCCACGTTCGCGGGCTCACGTCCCGCGGCGCAGGATCATGAGGAACACGTCCTCGTTGTGACGGTTCCCCGCAGCGCGATGGTGTCGGTCGCGCTCCCCGGGCTCCGGGCGAAACCGCTCGAAGCCTCCGGCCCGATAGCAGCGCTGCCCGCGCCCCGCCCGGAATGCCCTCGGTCATCGGGCGGCTCCGAGCTCCACGACCCAGCGGATCTCTCGGCCTCTCCCCCAGATGCGCGCGCTCTGCGGCCGGAAGCCCTCGGACCGGTAGAGCACCTGGGCGGGCTCGTTGCGCTCGTTCGTCGTGAGCCCCAGGATCCGCGCGCCGCGCTCGCGAGCCCGCTGGAGCGCATGCCGGAGGAGCAGGCGACCCACCCGTCGGCCGCGCGCGGAGGGAAGCACGAACAGATCTTCCAGGAGCCCCTCGACTCCCGACGCCCAGAGCGAGGCGTAGAAGCGGGTCTGCGTGTATCCGGCCATCCGGCCGTCGAGCGTCGCAACCGCAAACTCGATCGACGGATCCGCGATCAGAACGGGGAGCCTCGCCCTCAGGTCGAGGTCCGTGGGAGGACCGACCTGCAGGTGATCTCGGAAGGCCGCCACGACGCTCGCCAGAGCGTCGGCGTCGCCAGGCTCGGCGACGCGGATCTCGGGATCGTCGAGCGGGCCGAGCGCTTCGATCATGGCGTTGCCTTCGCCGACGCGCGGCAGGCCAGGACGCCCGCTGCACCCAGCCCCATCATGAACAAGAGCAGGCTGAACGGAGCACCCACGCGATGCAGGTGCAGGATGATCCCGGCATTGCCAAACACCACCAGCGCGAGAGCCGCCGCAGACGCGAACCGATCTCCCCGCCGGAGCGGCCCGGCCGCCAGCAGGACGAGCGCAAGCCCCGAGCCGAAGAAGAATCCACCCTGACCTGCGAACACGGCCAGTACCATTGCGAGGACGGGCTCGGAGGGCACGAGCCGATGGCGATCGGCGTAGGCCTGGTGCATGGGCGGAAGCTCGGTCATGAGCACGTCGTCGACACCGAAGGCAAGGAACGCCAGGCCGACGAGGACGACCAGGCAGAGACCGACGACACGGAGTGCGGGCACGCTGTCCCCCGCCGCCAACGAATGGCCGCGTAGCTGCGGCCGCGCGTGAGGGTATCACGATCGGGTCGAGCGCCGGCGCTCCGCGCTGCGGCAGCTCGTGGTCGTCGACCTCAGCGGCTCCGTCAGTCGGGAGCGGAATCGACCCACGCGAAGCGAACGACCCCTCCCGGGCCCGCGCAGGCGGCGCCGGCCACTCGAAGCCCGCAGGCGGAGAGGATCGCCGCGAGATCGAGAGGCGCGACGCGCCGCGAATGGCTTCCGTAGGAGCCGACGATCAGGCGGCCGTCGGGCTCGAGGAACTCGCGCCGCACGCGCAGAAGGTGGGGACCCAGGTGGGTGGCCGGCACCACGTCGACCAGGTTGTAGACGTACGCGAAGCGTCGAGGGGGCGCCCAAGACCACGCGTCTCCGACGTAGAAGTTGGACCGGAAGTCGGGAAGCCGCTGCCGGGCGAGCTCGATGAGGTCCGGGCTGAGATCGAGCCCGAACGGAACGAGAGCGAGCCCACGCTCGGTGCCCCACGACCGAAGGCACTCCACGAGAAAGCCGTTCGCACACCCGAGGTCGAGGAGCGACCCGCTTCTCTCGACTGCGTCGAGGATCGGCTCCCTTTCCGCACGCCACCTCTCCGGACCGCCTCCGAACCCGGACTGGAGCCGGGGATCGGAGCTCTCGAGATAGCTGCGGGCGACTCGATGCATGTCAGCAAGGAAGCTCGGCGGGAGCTCGCGATCCTTCTCCATGGAGGTTCCTAAGGCCGCCGAGCCGGCTCGCTGCGCACGGCTCTCCTCAGCCGTTGCCCTTCTGAAACAACGCCGCGCCGGCCAGGACCAGACCCAGCCCCAACAGCTTCGTCGGGTTGAGCGGCTTCACCTGCATTCCGAAGGCGCCGAGCTGATCGGCGAGGATCGAGCCCAGGAGCTGCCCTGCGACGACACAGACGAAGAACAACGCGACGCCGAGCACCGGGGCGACGACGACGCCGCCCGCCACGAAGACGACGCCGACGATGCCGCCGATGATCACCCACCAGGGAAGCACCCTCGCCTGCGCGAAATCACCCGCTCCCTTGCTCCCCGTCAACCAGACGACGACCACGACGATCAGGCTGATCGCGATCGAGACGCATGCAGCCAGCAACGGGCTCCCCAGGATGCGTGCCATGACCGCGTTGATCGGCGGCTGCAGGGAAAGACAGGCGCCGATGGCGATGGCAGCGGCGATATAGAATGCGTCGCCCACGGTCGAGGCTCCTTCGGAGGCACACGTAGCCGGTTCGCAGGGGCTCGGCCGCGAGCCACAGCGCCTTCGTTGCTCGCTCGAGCGCCCACGCCCGACGCCTTACGGTACCACGGACCGAGCGGGACTCGTCGTGGATCGCCGGCTTCAGCGCCTCGTCAGACGGCGCGCGTGACTAGTGGCTGCAGGGCTTCGAAAGCTCAGGAGCGTGTTCCATGAGCTGGCGGGCGAAGTAGCTCGCATGAAGCTCGGTCGCTTCCTCGAGATGCTGTCGCGGATGCAACGCGATCAGCGGAACCAGCCAGCCGAACCAGCCGGTTGTGAGATAGGTGGTGTCGACCTCGCGGTCGCGGACAGAAGGGGGTGATTCCAGGCGGAACTTGTACCCATGCCACTCGTGCATCGGGTTCGGGACGAGCCCAAGGGTCAGCGCAGCGAGGTACGGCTCGTTCAAGGTGTTGGGGGAAGGCAACATCTCCAGGATGAAATCGGGGTGCCCGGACAAGTCCGCGAGAAAGCCGACCTCCCGGAACCACCCCGTCCGCCCCAGATCCGCGACGAGACCGTCTGCTTTGCGTAGGTACCAGTCCTGCAATTCGGACGGCCACGTGTCTGGCTCGCGAATGGCTACGGAGCATGAAGGCACAGACGGGGCGGCCACCGGGGTATGGGCGGGCGGACTACCGTAGGTGGTGCAGCCGACCAGACCGAGGACAAGCGCCAGAGCGATGCGCTGCAGGACGCCTCCTCTCCGCGCCGTCCGGAAGGGCCCTGCGGGAGTCGGCCCACCAGCTCCGCACCGGCAGCTTCCCGCAAGCGTCATACTCGTTGACTCGTCGTGCGCGCAAGAGGGGTCGCCGCGATCGGCGAGTTGCTTCGCGACCTGCGGATCCAAAGCTCTGCAACCGCCGAGTGCATCGCGAACGCGATTCCAAAGGAAACTACGGACAACCATCGGGCCTGCTCGTCTGTTGCCTCACCGAACGCGAAGAGGGCCGGGACGAAGATGAGACGCATCGTCGCGATGCCCGTGCCGATGGCGAATGCACGAATCATCCACTCCCGATGCTCCGGGTACCGCCCTCGTCGCGCAAGCAGAACGCCGCGTGCCAAAGAGAACACGAACAAGCACGCGAAGGGACCCGCCGCGAGCATTGTCGCGCTTCCCGAGAACGGAAACAGGTACATCATGATGAGCGCGGTAGTTCCCGCGACGATGCCGGCTGCAGCGGCGCCTCGGCCCAGGATTCGGTGCGCACCTGGCCGGCGTGCCCGAACGCCAGGGAGAAACTGGGGAATCGCTAGAGCCAGATAGGCGGCGCCCAGGACCACGTGGAGTCGCGTAACGGTGGGGAACTCGTAGAAGCCCGGGTTGTAGTGGTCTGTGTCGAGAAGGTGCTCGACGGACAGCGCGATTCCGAGGAGCGCCAAGAGGGTTGTCGTCGCGCCCATCGTTCGGTCGGGCATCTGGAGGCTCCAGCAGAAGCGTTCGGACGGAGCACCAACGTCCGGCGCCAGACCGTACCACGGCCCGCTTCACTCGCCGTGGATCCTCAGCTGCAGGATCCGAACGGCCGGGGCGTACCGCGACCGCGAACGAAGAGCTAGAGAGCGCGCTCAGCTCCGCGGTGCGAGCTCGTAGAGCCAGAGGTAGCCGGAGGTCACGGCCTCCATCGGGATTTCCCTGCCGTCAGCGTACTTGCGGCTCAGCTCCGCCAGGAG
>Ga0105106_10000525_pt1 | contig 27089 bp, 20 predicted proteins | sample PPLLaktember2015_5_FD_79109 | JGI IMG/M metagenome (GOLD analysis project Ga0105106, IMG submission 79109) | Freshwater sediment microbial communities from Prairie Pothole Lake near Jamestown, North Dakota, USA - PPLs Lake P8 Core (1) Depth... | ecosystem: Environmental > Aquatic > Freshwater >...
CCGATCAATTTAGCGCCACATTCCTGACAGAACAACGCCCCAGTGAATTCTTTGTGAGAACAAACCGGACATTCAATCATCGTAATATCTCTTCTATACCGGGCGGAAGGAGCAGTGAACGCGTCCCATATTTTATCCGTTTCTCGCCATCCTCACTGAATGACTTGTTATTTTGAATATGGGCAACCTCGCTCAGTACTGATTTCGCAAGGTCACGTTGACCTTGGGCCAGCAGGTGAGTAGCCAGGTATTGTAAGCGGCGGTTGGCATCTTTCACATTTCCTCGAGCCATATCTGCTCGGGCTTTTTCTTGCATACGATATAGGATAAGCCTGGACATGGCGTGCATAATTGCAGCTGGAGGAGGCGAGCTATCAAAATCCTCGCTGATCGGACGTTTTAAGACCAAGCGTTGGATATAGGAGATTTTCTCGAGGTGACCTGGCACAAGGTAAGATAACCGACCTTGAGCCAACACCACCTCTTCAGAGATGGCGGGAATGGATTTGACCAGGAACTCTAACAGGAGGGTTTGAGAAGACTCATATGGGACGGCGCCCATGACCAACGGTGAGCTGGTCCCCAAAGGAGTTATATCCGGATGGAGTCTGAAAGCATATGATAAACTCACTTCTGGTGGTGTCTCAAAATGGAAAGTGACCTGATCAGCATAAATATGTGCCAGTCCGACAACTTTTTCGATCGTGAATTGGCGGATATCTTCGCCTTTAATAATATAACCACTGCTGCCGCCCGTTTTAGCTGTAAGTGTGTCTAAAAAGCTATCATTCCACTTGTTGCCAATTCCCAAAGCACTGATGCCAACATGGAGCGATTGAGCCTGGTCAGCCAGCTGCAAGCAATTTTCCTCATCACCATAAGTGCGACCATCGGTAATCAAGATTATATGGTTTATCTGCTTAGTATTCCAAAACGTACGCACCTCTCGCATTCCGAAATCCAGCCCCTGGAAAATCTCAGTACCTCCACCTGTCTGGAGTAGTTGGATGCGTAATTCTGCGTTTTGATTATCTATCCGTCGATTGGCTGGCAGAACGACCTCAGCGCGATCGTTGAATTTAACTATAGAAAAGATATCTTTATCCTGAAGCTGCCTGATCAATTCGATGGCGGTGGATTTAACCGAATCCAGGCGGGCTCCTTGCATAGAAGTGGAGCAATCCAGGACCAGGCAGAGATTTAATGGTGGGCGTTCTGTATTTACTTCTTCAGGACGGATGCCCAGATTCAATAACAAGTAGATCAGCTGGGGCTCTGGGACGTTTGTTAGTGTTTTTTGACTGTAAATCGTTGAAACTATTATTGGATCGGACTTGATTGCCCAGGATGGCAGGTTACTATCATAATCAGCTTTACGATCGGGATCGGTGAGGATCTCAAAAGCCTCCTGAACACCCATAAATAGTTCGGTTTCTCCTGGATTGATATTCCGATCCGGATGGAAGCGCCGAACCATTTCGCGATATGCATGACGGATTTCATCGCTGGTGGCATCTCGGGGCAGATCCAGGCGATCATAAAACGTTTCAAGTTCCATAAATTGCTAATCGGGCAAACGAATTAATATCATGGTGATATTGTCCGGTCCGCCTGCCTCATTGGCTGCGTTTGCAAGGTATTGACAGGCTGTCTGAGGGGAGGTTGCAGAATTGATGATCCGGACTAACAATTCCTCAGGAACAACTCCCCATAAACCGTCAGAACACAATAACAAGTGACAGAGGCGCGGCAGTGGATAGGTGGCGATGTCTGGCTCAAATGGTTCACCCTGTCCCAGGGCACGAATTATGACATTCCGTTGGGGATGTACAGCTGCCTCTTCGACAGTGATCTGTCCCAACTCTACCAGCCGTTTGACCAGAGAGTGATCCTGGGTGAGTGCTTCAGGATGACCGTCCAGACTTATGGTATATGCCCGACTATCACCCACATGTGCAATGGTGAGTTTGTCGCCCATAATGAGTGCAGCGGTAAGGGTGGTGCCACCACCCTGGGCAACTTTGAGGATCATACGATGCGCCTGACTGATGCTTGTCTTGAGGATCTCTTGCACTGATTCTTCGGATTGTCCATCCTCCAATCCCATGTATGACAAATAGATTTTTTGGATCACATACTTAGCTACCTCGCGGATGGCGATACTGCTGGCTACTTCTCCATGCTGGTGACCTCCCATGCCATCCGCAATTATATACAATCCAAAAGGGATCACCCTGTCTTCTGATACCAGGTTGGTAGTCAGAGTGAACAGGGCGTCCTCATTGTGGTCGCGTTGTAAGCCAGCGGAATGACCGCATCCGACGATAAACTGGGGCAGATCAAGCTGGATGGGTTGACCAAATAAATCTGTTTTGGAATTGTTCGCGTTTTGATCAGGCCCAGCAGGTAGAGGACGCAGGGGTGCTGTATCAATTTGACTTGGAGATAGTTCTTCGGAGTTTTGTTCCTTACCGAACAATCGGTGCAAGAATTGCATAATAGGTTACCTCCAGGGCACCAAAGTATCAGAGGATAATAGCATAAACATTATGGTCTGTTGAGCCAAAGAAAAGCGTATCGTTAGCGACCACAGGAGTCCCGGTTATCGCTCCACTGGTCGGGAATTTCCAGCGGAGCCGGCCTGAGCGGTATTCCAAGCAATACATGTTTCCATCCACCGAGCCACAGTACAGGGAGTCCTTGTGGATGATCGGGGATCCGGTTACCTGATCCCCGGTTTGGAAGCTCCACACTTCCTTGGCCGAATGGATTTCCAGACAATAAATACTATTGTTAATTGAACCGGTAAAAACCAGATTATCTGCCAGGCAAGGCGTTGATATTGTAGCCCTGCTCATACGAAAACGCCAGAGGATGTATCCGGATTTAGCGTCCAGAGCGTATAGCAAGGTATCAACAGAGCCAACAATTATCACGCCATCAGAATATACGGGAGATGATGTAATTGCCCGCTTGGCATTAAAACGCCATTTGACATTTCCTCCCAGATCGACACAAAAGAGGTCGCCATCCTCGGTACCAAAATAGACACAATCATTGTGGATCATTGGAGAAGAACGGATCGAGGAACCAGCATCTGCCCGCCAGGCGCGTCTCCCGTTAAGGGCATTGATCGCATGCAGGAAAGCATCATCAGAGCCAACAAAGACATGACCTTCACCGATGATCGGTGAGGAGCGAATTGGACCATTGGTGGGATAAGTCCAGACTACTTTTCCTGAACGGGCTGAGATACAGTGCAGGTATTTATCTTCAGAACCAAAATATAAATTGCCTTCATAAAAAACGGGTCGACTGACCACGCCGCCATCGGTCGCATATTTCCAATTGAATTCTCCACTGGATGCTTTTAACGCATAAAGGTTGTTGTCGTATGAGCCAACATAGAGGAAACCATCGCGGTATAGAAGTGAGCCTCGTACTTCATCTTCGCATTCAAATTTCCACAGCGCATTGGCAGTCTCTGGATTTTCAGAGTTTTGAGCAAGGGTTGCGGCACCCGGGACACTGGGAAGCAATCCTGTATTGTGAGCCGCGCCCTGTAGTGCCTCCTTCATTTTTGTTATAGTTTCAAAACGCTCCGTGGAATTGTATTGGAGGGCGGTGTAAATAATGGCTTCTACTTCGATGGAGATGGCCGGGTTAATTGAACGGATCATCCGCTCTCCGAAGGAGAAGGGGGGTTCCACACGCGGATCGCGGCGGGTTAGCAGGTGATGTAAAGTAGCACCCAACGAGTAGATATCCACAAGTGGGGAAGCCTCGCCTTTATACTGTTCTGGAGGTGAATAACCTTCCGTGCCGATCATGGTGCCTTTCTGACCAGTCTGGAAGGTCTTGGCGATCCCAAAATCAACCAGCATAACATGCCCACGTGTGTTAAGCATGATGTTTGAAGGCTTCATGTCTCGGAATACGACAGGCTCTGGTTGAATATTATGCAAATAATTCAACACATCGCATAATTCGATTGCCCAACGTACCACCTGTGCTTCGGGCAGAAATCCATCCGTTTCGTTTACAACTGCTTCGAGATCTTTACCGTCGATATATTCCAGGATCAGATAGGAGTGCTGATCATGAGAAAAATAATCGAAGATGCGCGGAATTGAGGGATGGTCCAGGGTGGCTAAGATATTTGCCTCACGCTCGAAGTTACGCACGATCGTATCGTGGATGTTCGGGTCACGGGCAAGATTGACCATTTCTTTAACTGCTACTCGTTTGATAACATTTGGAAAGTGCAGATCGCGTGCCGAATACACAGCTCCCATTCCCCCAAAGCCGATAACAGCCTGGATCAGATACCGATTGGCAAGTGTAGTTCCTGGCTGTAAATGTTCAGATGTTCTTTTTTCTGCACCTGGCTCTAAACTTTGGGTGTTATGAGAGGTATCCAGGAATTAATCTCCGGTTTCATCCTAAACAATCGTCTGGTAAGATAATAGAATTCAGCTAATTATAGCCAGCTTTAGGAAAAAATGTAAATAGATGGACGGGAACATCCGCCACGGTAAGCAGCATGAGATCTACCTGGGAGATCCACGCAGAACTGCCCCGGAAAAACTGAAGACGGTCATCCGGCAACCGGTCCAAAAGAAAAGGATTGTTTCGAAGGATGCCTAACGGTGATCCGGTTCAACCTCAGGTTTGTTAGCCAGGATCGCCTCGATCCGCTCCATAACCGTTGGGGTCAGCTGCTCGGCGAATTCGACGGCTTTCATATTCTCTACAACCTGGCTGAGGCGTGAAGCGCCAGTGATCACTGTACTGACGTTAGGATTTTTCAAGCACCAGGCGAGCGCAAACTGAGCCAGGCTGCATCCGATCTCTTCAGCAATCGGACTGAGCTGCTTGATCTTTTCCATATTTCGCTTTGCTTCATCACCGGTAAATTCATCCACCAGCCATTCATAGCCGGGTAAGGTTGCGCGGGTGCCTTCTGGGATACCATTATTATACTTACCGGTCAGTAAACCACTGGCAAGTGGACTCCAGATGGTCGTGCCAAGCCCCAGTTCGCGGAAGAGGGGCGCATATTCACCCTCGAAACGCTGTCGGTTGAACATGTTGTATTGCGGCTGTTCCATTAATGGTGGCATGAGGTTGAGCTGGTGAGCGATGGCGTGCGCTTCCATGATCAGGGCAGCAGACCATTCACTTGTGCCCCAATAGAATGCCCAACCCTGGTCAATAACAAAATTCATCGCCCGGACAGTTTCCTCAATCGGAGTGTAAATATCGGGACGGTGGCAGAAGAGCAGGTCAACATAATCCAATTGGAGACGAGCCAGGGAAGCCTGGGTGCCTTCGATGATGTGCTTCCGTGATAAACCAGTCTGATTGGGTGTCCTACCGCCCCAGAAGAGTTTGGTTGAGATTACCAATCCTGAGCGTTTCCAGCCCACCTTTTTCAGCACATTACCCATTACGGTCTCAGCATTGCCATGTGCATAGGCTTCGGCATTATCGAAAAAATTAACTCCAGCGTCATGTGCGGCAGTCATGCATTCCAGGGCAGTTTCTTCACCGACCTGTCCACCAAAGGTGACCCAAGCGCCAAGGGAAAGCGCAGAGACTTGTAAACCTGAACGACCCAAGTAACGATATTCCACCTTAGTTTTCCTCCTTTGATTTTTGACGATTTTTCCTTATGATCTGACCCTGGGCAGTCTGCAATAAGTCACTTGTGGCTGCGGCAAGGGTAGGATAGCTGTGTTGGCTATAATCCTTCCCACTGAGTAGTGGAAATGGAAGCTGGTTTTCCAGAGCAGTAATTACACCACCGGCTTCCTGAACCAACAGCCATGCGCCGGCGATGTCCCATATCTTTGGGGTGGATTCGAAACCGATCAACGCTGCACCGCGCGCCAAAGAACAGAAGGTATAAGCTGAGGAGCCCAGGATGCGTGGTTTATATGGGATGCTGACATCATAACGGCGATGCGTGCGTGAACAGCACACAAAGAAACCATATGGCTGGGAAGGGTCGGGGGGATGGGTGTGTATGGTCTGATCATTCAACCAGGCGCCTTTACCAAGTTGGGCAGTGTACATCTCGTCCAACAGGGGAAAATATAAAGCACACAGGTCAGGCTCACCGTTCATCAGCCGCGTAATGAGTACCCCCCACACATGTAAGCCGAGAGCGAAATTGGTGGTGCCGTCCAGCGGATCAATGATCCAAAGAGCCTTAGCTGGTTTGCTCAGGCTGGTTTGCAATTCTTCACTTAGAATGGAGTCGTCTGGATATAGATCTCTGATTGCTGCAGTCAGCATGTGGTCAACCGCCACATCCGCCTCGGTAACAAATGAGTGGTCAGCTTTGAAAGAGGCTTTAGTGCCTGAGAGTTGAAATACCTCCCGCAGAAAATTGCCAGCCTGGCGGGCAAGCTGTGTGGCGAAATCCAGGGGATCAGCCATCATGTTTTGGATGGGAGTTCCAGCTTAGTTGGATAAGATCTTGGCAACAGCCAGACGAGTGGCGCAGAAATCAGGCTGATCCCGACCATGTAATAGAAAGCTGAACGCAGTCCCACACTGTCGCCCAACATCCCGATCAAGATAGCCGTGGAGGATTGGACGATGAAAGCGATAGCCATGAAGAATCCATTGGCGACAGAGCGGTGCCTGGGAAGATGGTCCTGAACCAAGGCCAGCATGATAGGTTGGGCGGATAAGCTTAGAAGCCCAGCCAATAGCAGAAAGATAGTTTGCAACCAGGCGGTTGTATTCAGAAAACCCAGCACCAGGATAGGAGAACACAGGGATACAAAGAATAATACAGGCTTTCGACCTAACCGGTCACTGAGCGTGCCACCGGCCAGCGCACCGAATACGCCGGCGAACTGATACACCGCCAACGCACTCCCGGCTGCCCAGAGAGTGGCGCCTTCGCTATTTAACAAGGTAGGCAGGTAAACCCCTAAACCAGTCACCAGAAAGGCACGCGAGAGGAGGATCAGCGAAAGCGGAATGAACAGATGGGTAGCAGCAGGGAACATCTCACGGAACCCCGACGGTTTTTTTAATCGCATGGCAAGCGTGCGGAAACGAAAGTACATAAAGATGGATGCCAACCAGCCCAGGATCGCTAACCGCCACATACCTTCAAGTGTCAGCAGGGTTACTGCCCAGGCAGCCAATAAGGGGCCAAGTGTGCGCCCAAGCTCACCCGCCGCCATGTAGAAGCTCATCCCTTTACCGTATTGGCGCCCTGAGACGCTAATCACCATGGCAGGGGAAGATGCATGGAAGGCAGCGATGCTCAACCCGGTAATGAGTAAGAGCAGTACGAGGGTGGGATATGAAGGCATCAGCCCCAGGCAGCTCATCGTTGTAGCGGTCACAGCCGGAGCGAATATGACCAGCAAACGCAGGTTGATTTTATCGTCCAGGTAGCCGATGAGCGGGTTGAGCAGTGACGGGAACTGCATAAATGCCGTCAGCGATCCAGCCTGGGTGTAACTTAATGATAATTTCTCGATCAGCAAGGGTAATATGGGTGACAAAAAAGCTGAGAACAGGTCATGCAGAAAATGAGTGCTGGTGATGATAGCAACCTGTCCGAGATGGAACGATTCGGATGTGAAACGATCTTCCAGAATGTCAGCGGAGACTGGCAGGTCAAGATGGGATTTCATAACGATAATTATTCCCGGGTACCCATAATTTCAACGTAATCCTGTGAAACAGTGGCATCTGGGGATACACTCAGGTACTGGATCAAGTCGCGTGTCAGGCTGGCCTTATGTTCGGCATCTCGGCGGCTCCAAGTGCGACTTTTAACTTCCAGGAAGTAACCGAGATTTGGATTGTCTACCCGGTCGAGGTTAACATAGAATTCTGTGCCGCGGAATAAAATCCGCCAGCGCAATCTGTCTTTATCTACAACCATCTCCCGGGAGGGTTTGAAGTACTCACGATAGAAGCGCAAGCTATGCGTTGCAGGGGCGATAAAGCGGCTGCGCGAGAGCAGCACCGAACTTGGGAAGCTGTACTCGCGGACGGGGCCGAGCAGCGATAGGCGATAACGAACATTGCTGACCTGGTCGTTCTCGTTGATGAATTCATCCTCCCGGTAGCGCAGGAAACCCTGACTGGGGTCAGCGAAGGAAAAATAGGTATCAAACTCATGGTAGTGACGAGAATGCAAGATCTCCAATTCAAGCCCCTTCAACGCCAGAAGCACGGGCTCGGGATCGGTAAGCGGGACCTTGGCTTGTACTTCGTAGCTTTCGCCCTCAGTGGCTCCGCCGATGGCAATTAATTTGGAAAGAACAGATTGCTCGCGCTGGATCAGAAACATATCAATCTGTCGGGCGTACTCGCTGGCTTTAACCAACAGTTCTGCCTCATTCAGGGTAAGGAGCTGACCTGCCTGCATCAGCCATTTACCGTTCACCATCACATCAGTGACATCCGTGGCATGCCCGGCATAGACAATCTGGGCATACAATCCGTTGGTGTCATGACGGAAGCGCGGGGCGTTATGAAGCGGGGCAATATTCACCAGGATCAGATCAGCACGCTTTCCAGCTTCCAGCGTGCCGGTCAGGTGACCAATGTGCAGCGCGCGTGCCCCTAAACGGGTACCCATGGCAAGCGCTTGCGGTGCCGGTAAAGCAGTTGGATCGCCGGTACTGCCTTTTGCCAGAAAAGCCGTCAGTCGCATCTCTTCGAACATGTCCAGGTCATTGTTAGAAGCTGGACCATCGGTGCCAATCCCAACATCCAGACCTGCTTCGAGCATCTTACAGACTGGCGCGATCCCAGAGGCAAGTTTCAGGTTAGATGATGGATTATGTGCTACACCGACATGATGATGTTTTAGGGTGCGGATCTCTCCATCGTCAATATGGACACAGTGGGCAGCCAGTACTTTGGCATCGAACAGATTCAGTTTCTTCAAATAAGGCACCACTGGCATATCGAATTCGGTGCGGTTGTTCTCAACTTCCAGGGCAGTCTCGGCAATATGGATGTGCAGTGGAACATCAAACTCCACTGCTAGAGCCGCGGTGCTCTGCAGGATATCCTGAGTGCAGGTGTAGACTGCGTGTGGTGCGACCGACGGCACAATAAGCGGGTGGTTGATCCAATCCTTGATAAATTGGCGGGCAATTACCAGGGATTCTTCGTAGTCGCGCGCATCTGGTGCAGGGAACTTGAGAACGGTTTGTGAGCACACCGCCCGCATTCCTGCCGCAGCCGTGGCACGGGCAACATGCTCTTCGAAATAATACATATCCGCAAAACAGGTTACCCCAGAGCGGATCAGCTCTGCACAGGCGAGCTGGGTGCCCAGGCGCACAAACTCCTCCGAAACGAATTGGCGCTCAACCGGCATCATATAACCCATCAACCATACATCCAGGCGCAGGTCATCTGCAAGGCCGCGCAGCAGGGTCATCGGGACGTGGGTATGGGCATTCACCATGCCGGGCATTAATACCTTGCCACCACAATCCATCACCTGGTCAGCCTGGATGCGGGCGCTCAGGTCAGACTCCTTACCGACTGCAAGGATGGAATCGCCGCGGATAGCAACTGCTCCGGGTTCGTAGAGGGTCATCTGATCGTCCATGGTGAGGACGACTGCATTCGTGAGAAGCAGGTCAGCGGACTCAGTCATAGTTTACGGATCACATCCAATGCGTGGTTTAATGCCCAGATCGGTGCGTATTCGGGTGGTCCGCCATACGGTCGCATGAATTGTTGGGTGCTATCGGGGGTGATCAAGGCAAAGTACACATCTACCTTATCACCAACTGGCTGAAGGGCGACCCCTAGACCGACATCACCAGATTGGGATTGGCGGTATTCATCGGTTAATGTAAGCAGCTCTGCAGGGGTGGGTAATATTGTGAGTACCTGTCCGCCGAGAAATGGACCCGGCAAAGATGCCAGGCGGCGGATCAATTCACCGCCGAGACCGAGTTCGATCACAGTCAGAATCCAGCCATTGCGTTCAATAGCCTTGAGGGCTATCTCTTCCAGGGTTTCCAGGTCTGCCCCATAGATCCAGTTCCCCAGCCGATCGCGGATAGTCCTTTCCACAGGCTTGATCAATTCTTCTGCAGCCTCAGGGCTATCTGCTTTCGCGGTGATCCGGATATCCACCTGGCCTGAATGGGCTGCCAATCCTACGGTGGGGTTGTTGAGCTCTTCCAATTCTCCGATGCGCTCATCGATTTGTGATTCGCCAGTACCAGAGGTGTGCAGAACTCTGGCTATAATGATCCCGTGGATCTGATAATGCTCTTTGAGGTAAGGCAAGATGGCATTCTGCATCAGGTACTCCATCTCACGCGGTACACCAGGTAACGAGATGACCACCCGCTTGCCGGATTCAATGAAAAATATTGGGGCCGTTCCGACGGGATTTTCGATTGCTACGGCTCCCTGAGGTATGTATGCCTGACGACGATTGTTTTCAGTGGGTGGGCGGCCAAATCTATGGAAGCGTGACTGGATCTGATCCCAGAGCTCGGGGCGGTATTCTGTCTGGACATGCATCGCCATGGCGACAGCTTCGCGGGTAGGATCATCCACAGTTGGTCCGAGACCTCCGGTAGTAATAACGATTTCACAACGTTCCAGTGATTGCTGGATTGCCTGCGCAATCCGTTTGGCATTATCACCAACGGTAGTCTTTCGGTATAGATCAATCCCCGCGTCACGCAGGGTGCGTGCCAGATAACGGGCATTGGTGTCGACGATCTCGCCAAGCAGTATTTCGGTGCCGATGGTAATTATTTCTGCAGATGGCATATTTTCCCCGCCATTGATAAAATATTAGACCACATTATATTCGTGGATCAAACGTCCTTCGGAAAAACGGGCGAGATCCAGCATGGAAACATCCAGAGTGTGCGCCTCACCATCCAGGATGATCTCAGCCATCAACTTACCCCCGATCGGTCCGTGCATGAAGCCATGCCCTGAGAATCCGGCAATCAAGTAAAAACCCTCGACCGGCGTCTTCCCAAAGATAGGATGGGCATCTGGTGTAACCTCATACAGACCAGCCAATTTCGAGACCAACCCTGCTTTCTCTAACAGCGGCAGACGAGCGATGGCAGCTTCCATATGCACAAGCTCCCAGTCCGGATCGATGTTCTGATCAAAGGAGGCCGGCTCATTCGGGTTGGACATACCGGTCAATAGACCAGGACCTTCTCGGTGGAAGTAAAGCGATTGAGCAAAATCAAGCACAAATGGAAAATCCTCTGGGATCTCTGGGATTGAGGAGGTTGTGAACCACTGCCGCATAATGGGGTCGATGGGGACATGGACACCTGCCAATCCACTGGTTACACCAGCCCATGGACCTGTGGCATCTACGATCACCGCTGATGTAATTTCTCCCAGGGGGGTTTGGACACCTTTGACCTTTCCATCTTTTACGGAGATAGAAATCACCGGGCAGGTTGTGTATGTTTTTACACCAAGCCGCTGAGCAGCTGAGATATACCCCATCACGACACCATTGGGATCCACCAGACCATCATCAGGATTAAATGTACCACCCAATACGTCGGCTAATCGCATCATGGGAAGGCGGTGACGAACTTCATCACCATTCAGCCACTGTGTATGGACACCCAGGCGGTTTTGCATACCCACACTGTTTTGAAAGGCGACTACATCCTCAGAACGGCTGAGCACGAAAAGATAACCACATTTACGGATATCGATGGCTTGACCGATCTCTTCTGCAAAACGATCCAGCATGGGCAGGCTTTCGATGGATAATTTTACATTTATCTCAGTGCCAAACTGGTAGCGCACACCCCCGGCACAACGCCCGGTAGCACCCAGCCCAAAGAAATCTTCTTTTTCGAGCAAGACAATATTCGTAAAGCCACGGGCAGCCAGGTGATAGGCAGTGCTTGCGCCCATCACACCGCCACCGATGACAACGATATCAGCCGTGCCTGGAATAGTCATAGCATATCCTTTGTATGCAAGGAATAAAGTGATACCTGGCAGGATTGAAAAAGGAAGCGCGTGGGTAATTCTACCACGCGCTTATAAAGAGCTAAAACCTCAAGCGGTTATTCGATCCCTAAGTAAGCCTTCTGCACCATTTCATTAGCACGCAGCTCTGCGGCATCACCGCTGAGAACGATGGTGCCTGTCTGCAAGACGTATCCCCGGTCAGCCACTGCCAGGGCAGCTCGCGCATTCTGTTCAACCAGCAGAATGGTTGTGCCCTGGTGATGCAATTCCTGGATGGTGTCGAAGATGCTGTCAACCAGCACAGGCGCCAGGCCCATGGATGGTTCATCTAGAAGCAAGATCTTGGGATCCGCCATCAAGGCCCGTCCTGTGGCAAGCATTTGCTGTTCACCACCAGAGAGTGTGCCTCCTAATTGGGTGCGGCGCTCTTTTAACCGGGGAAACATAGCGAATACTTTCTCCATATTCGCAGCGATCCTTCGCCGATCGTTGATTATATACGCACCCATCTCCAGATTCTCTGTCACCGTTAAACGACCAAAGATCCGCCGGCCTTCCGGAACCTGCACGATCCCCTTATTGACGATCTCGTGTGGTTTAAGCTTGGTAATATCTTCACCTGCAAGGCGCACTGATCCGTGCCGGGGATGGAGAACACCGCTGATCGTTTTCAGAGTGGTGGATTTGCCAGCACCGTTACCACCGATGAGCGAGACAATTTCAGCCTCTTCGACCCGGATGGAGAGACCTTTCAGGGCGTGAATGTTGCCGTAATAGGTGTGAACATCGTCCAGTTCAAGTAGTGACATGGTTATCTCTCCATCAGGCGGGTTCGGAAGAAGTTTGAGATTTCCCCAGGATGCCTTCAGCACTGCCCCGACCGAGATAGGCTTCTACCACGGTAGGGTTGCGTTGGATCTCTTCCGGCAATCCCTCTGCGATCATCGCCCCATAGTCCAGGACGGTGATCTTTTCGGAGATGCCCATCACCACCCGCATCTGGTGCTCGATGAGCAGGATGGTAACCCCCAATTCGTCACGTAATCGCCGGATCAGGCGCATGGTATCGGCGGTCTCACTGGGATTCATGCCAGCCGTTGGCTCATCCAGGAGCAGTAGTTTAGGTTTACTTGCCAGCGAGCGCGCAATTTCGAGCCGGCGCTGTGCACCGTAAGGGAGATTTTTCGCCAGCATATCGCCCTGGCCGCCCAGTCCCATGAAGCGTAATAGCCGGAGCGATTCTTCGACTGCGGCAGCCTCTTCCATATTTGTCCGTTTATCCCGAAAAATACTGCCAAACAAACCAGAGCGAAGATGAGGGTGCATGCCGACCAGGATGTTTTCCACAACGGTCATGTTCTTGAATAAGCGGATGTTTTGATAGGTGCGCGAGATGCCCAGACGGGTCACCCGATCCGTCGAGAGCCCGGTGATCAGCCGCCCATCCAGGCGGATATCACCGCTCTCGGGGGTGTAATAGCCAGTCACACAATTGAAAAAAGTAGTTTTTCCCGCGCCATTCGGACCGATGATGCTCTGAATGCCTTCGCGTTTGACCTCGAGATCTACATCACGGACTGCAACCAAACCACCGAAGCGTTTGGTGACTTTATTTGCAACGAGGATGTTTTCATCAGTGGTTGTCATGAGGTTCCTCCTAATCACCCACTTCAGCTTGAGCGGTGTCGTTCTCCGCCAGTTCTTCAATGGGTTCTTCCTCGTGTAATTCTAACCTGCGGCGAGCTTCAGGTAAGATACCTTCGGGTCGGATGAGCATCATGGCAACCAGCACGGCACCATAAGCCAGCAGGCGGAATTCAGCGAATTCTCGCAGCAGCTCAGGTACGCCAACCATGACCAGGGAGCCGACGAGCACACCGGGGATGCTACCCATACCGCCGATGATGATCAGGGACAGGACATTGATCGAGACCAGGAAATTGAAGCTATGGGGATAAGCCGAAGTAAGCTTGGCAGCAAAGATTGCGCCTGCCAAACCCGAGAAAAATGCACCCGTGGCAAAGGCCATCAGCTTGGTAGACATGGTATTAATTCCCATTGCCTGGGCGACATCCTCATCTTCTCTGAGGGCCATCCAGGAACGACCAAGATGTGAGTCTTTTAACCGTGTTGCGATAAAATAAGCGATCAGAATCCCGGCCAGGATCAGGTAGTAAAGGTCAGCCTGGTTATCCAAGGTGATCGGTCCAATCTTCGGCTGGGCAATGCTTTGAATACCCTGGGTGCCCCCAAGCCAGGGACGTAGCCAGTCGGAGAGGGCGAGGATACGAACGATCTCGCCGAACCCGAGGGTGACGATGGCCAGGTAATCACCGCGCACCTTCAGTACTGGCAGACCCAGGATCACACCAGCCAAGACCGAGCCGATCAGTGCGAACGGTAAAGCCTCCCAGAATGTCAGGTGGAAGAACCCCAGACCTGTTGAGGTGAGTACACCCATCACGTAAGCTCCGATGGCATAGAAGGCAACATAGCCTAAGTCCAACAAACCAGCAAAGCCGACGACGATATTAAGCCCAAGACCCATTAATATATAGATACCAACAGTATCCAATACCTCACTGAAAAAGATGCCTAGGATCTGCGGGAGCAGCAAGATCATGAGCGCAATCGCACCTAATCCCGAATATCGGATAATCTTATCTCGGCGAGTGAAAGTGGTCTTTTTCTGTGCGATTGGCCGGGTAGAACGCCAGTAAGCAAGTCCTACCATGACGATGAAGACAACAATGGCACCAATTAAGGACATTCCACTAAATGCGAACATCCACTTGAGTAAGACAGTCAGCGGCCCCCAGCGGGTAATCACAGCAACCAACAGATCTCGCATTAAACCCAGCAAGAGCACCACCCCCAAGCTTTGAATAACAGCAGACCGCCAGCGGGTGGGCAGGATATAGATTCCAGTAGCGATCAATCCAATCAGCAGAAATACTGCCAGAGGGACGATGTACCCAGTTGGGAATGGAACTTTAAAGGTGATAATCTGATAAAGGACTGGTGAGGCATTAATGAAGACGGAGCGCAGGTTGACCAGTTGACCCACCACCAATACGAATAAAACGACCGCACCGCCAATCAGACCCGTGACAGCTCCAACCATGAATTGCTCTAATTTTCTCGCGGTACCAATTTTACGTAAATTAAGGAAGCAGAAGATGAAGATGGGCAGCAGTAGAAAGACCTGACCCATCGAGATAAGCCCGCTGATAATAAAGCGTGGAGCAAAGGCTTCGACCATGCCGATCAGGGCTATCAAGACGGTGATCAATCCACCCAACAGGCTGAGATTGATCACTTGCTTCCAGGTTTGAGAAGTCAGATTTTTCATAGCGACCTCCCTAGGCCTTATCAGAGATTTTCTCACCCAAGATACCGGTTGGGCGAAAGATGAGGATGAATACAAGGATTGCAAAAGCGATGGCATCTTTTAACTGGTGTGGAGATTGGATGCCTAGCCCACCTAAGAACAAGTCTGGACCAAGACTTTCCAATAGACCGAGCACCATTGCACCAACAAAAGCGCCCGGTACACTGCCAATGCCACCAAGAACTGCCGCAGTGAATGCTTTCAAGCCTGGAAAGAAACCCATGAAAAAGTTGACCACTGGGAAAAGCAGCGCGTAAAGAATGCCGGCTGCCCCTGCAGAGGCACCACCCAGTGCGAAGGTAATCACGATGATTCGATCTACATCAATACCCATCAACGCAGATACTTCTTTGTCTTCGGAAACGGCACGCATGGCTTTACCGACTTTGGTCAACTGAACAATCCCGAACAGGATCAACATCATGACCAGCGAGCCGATAATCACCACCAGCTGCGTTCTCTGGATGTGAATGGGTCCCCAGTTGAGATCCCCAGCCAGGGCGGCGATATCTGGATATGCTCTGATTCCAGAGCCGTAAAGGCCGCGGAAAGTATACTGTAAGAAGAAGGATGCTCCAATGGCGGTGATCAGGGGTACCAATCGAGGAGCATTCCTGAGGGGACGATATGCCACCCGTTCAAGCAATAAGGCGATGCACATGGAAACGAACATGGATAGCGCTGTGATCAAGATCAGACTGATGACCGGTTGTCTGTTCAGGAAGCCTGATCTATTCAATGCATCGGCCAGGAAAACAGCCGTAAACGGTCCACTCATGAAGACTTCGCTGTGAGCGAAGTTGATCATGCGTAAAATACCGTAAACCACAGTATATCCAAGAGCGATCAGGGCATATACACCGCCGATAGCCAATCCGCTTATGGTAAGGTCGACCCAATTCTCCAGGTCATATCTACCCTTGCTCAGAGTGACAATCGAACCGTATACAACGACAACGGCAATGACAAGTCCAATAAGCCAAATAATTACATCTGTGGGGGTGATCCGCTGGCGAAAAGTCCGCAACATGGGTGCCTCCTGGTTCGTATTTACAGAGAGGGGCGAGACGAGCTCGCCCCTCCACTACGTGAGGTATATGAGGCTGAACTGTTACGGCCAGATCTTCTCAGGCGGGTAAGTGTCAGCGTGGTACTCGTAAGCTGCAATGCGTGGATCAGCGCAGTCACCTGTGTCTGAACAGGTCAGGTTGCCCGTCAGACCCTGGAAATTTTCGAGGCCATAGAGAGCATCCCGCAAGGCCTGGCGACCGATGTGCAGAGTTCCGTCCTCGTCCTGGATGGCGACCTGCTCGATGGCATAGAAGAATATCATCGCAGCGTCATACGCATGGGCATGGAAAATGGAGATGGGGGTTTGCCCGTAGCGCGCTTCATATGCCGGGACGAATTCCGAAGCATAGGCAGAACCAAACTGGGTGAAGTCAGGGCTGGAGACCATAAAGCCTTCAACGGCGGCGCCAGCAGCCTCGACAACATCAGGCGAGAAGAGACCATCTGCACCCATTAAGTAGGTTTCTTCAAGGCCGGCTGTATCACGAGCCTGGCGGATAATAAATCCGCCTTCCGGCAGGAAGATGGGGAAGTAGATCAGCTCAGGGCTGCCAGAAGCAATACTGGTCAGAACAGGACTCATATCGGTTTGACCAATTGACACAGCTTCTTGAGTAGTGATGGTTCCACCGAGAACCTGGAATTGCTCGGCAAAAACTTCCTGTAGTTTGTCCGCATAGATCGAGCCGTCATGGATGGTTGCTGCGGTGCGAACACCCAAGGAATTATAGGCGAAATCAGCGGCAGCCGCACCCTGGACAGTATCATTGTGGGCGGTGCGCAGGTAGCCTGGGTGGTTGTTTTCGTTACCAGCTGCGGTCAGATCGGGGGCGGTGTTGGATGGTGAGATGATGGAGAATCCAGCAGCCGAGAGCAGTGGAATAGCCACGCGGGCTTCGCTGGAGCAGGAGGTACCGATGACTGCCACGATGGAGGTATCAGCCGCCAATTTCGTGCCAGCAGCCTGTCCGCCTTCAGCAGAGCAGCCTCCGTCCTCACCGGTCAGTAGAATATCGTGACCCAAGACCTGGCCATTATCGGTGATGGCGATCTCGATCCCATTGCGGGAGTCGATGCCAAGGGTTTCATTTGCACCGGATACTACCAGCAGATAAGCAATATGGATGGGCTCATCAGCACCAACTGTGACACAGCCGATGGCATCTTCGCAGGTGAAGGCGGCCGGGGCTGCCTCGCAAGCTGACAACGCCATGCTTACGATTACCAGAACAGATAGAATTACAAACAAGCGATTTCGCATTTTCTCCTCCGAGAACGAATGGTTTGGCTATTTTTGTTTGGATTTCATTACGATTATTTAATTGTGTGTCTGATCAGCCTCCTTTCTTGATTAGGACGGTTAATAATCAATCAGTGACCCTTTTGAACGGGCGTTATTCCATTCGTCCATGCCCGTCGGGCAAGTCCCCCTTTGGAACTCTAAATTATAGAGCGCTTAATCAATACAAAAAAGGTCAGTTCTCTAGAAAACAGATTAGGGAATTCTAATGATAACATTGGCTGCCGTCAAGGGCAGATTACTTATGGTTTTTACCGTAGAGAAGTCCAGCACGGATGTGCAGGTCGGTGCTGTGCATCTTCAGGGCGAGATCAGATGCCAGGTTATACATCAGACGATAGCCGAGTTGTGGGTAGGTGTCGCTAAGTTGGATCAGCTTATCACGGGGGATAATGAGCAGGCGGGTCCTGTTCTGTAAAGCGCGGACGGTGGCTGTGCGGATACCTTTATCCACCAAAGCTATCTCACCAAAGGACTGCCCGCGCTGCAGAATAGCGACGGAGTGGGCGGTTTGTACAGCACCAGGATGGTCGCTGACCAGAGCAGGACTGACCTCTACATCGACTTCGCCTGAGACGATAACATAAATCTTATCCGTGTCCGTGCCTTCTTGAACGATGATCTCTCCAGCCTGGTAGGTACGTTCCTGGCAGATATGGCTGATCATCTCTAGTTGGGCAGGCGTGACCTTATTGAATATGTCCGCCAGTTTGAGAATGTTCACATAACTAAGGATTTCAGCCATTACACCGTCTTCCTCCAGGTAGTAGTGTAGCATAAAGCTATGGAAACGCAAGTTGATTTATCAGGGATTAGCGGTCACTGTCATGTTCCAAAGGGCGGACCAGGAATCCAGGAATTGGTCAATCGATAGGGTGACGAAGGATCCTCCATTGAGCACGGTGACCTGAGTCTCGGTATAACCGACCAGAATGACTGTATGTTCATAAGCAGCGACAACGGAATAATGCCCATTCGAGCTGGCAGTATAGTACCTTGGGATGCCATTGACCAGGCTGTGATTGGCTCCCCCAATGATCCAGGTAATGACCGGATCGCCACCGGCAATCTCCGCTCGCAGGGCATCCCAGGTCATTTCTCGCTGCGCGTATGCTTCCAGGCCAAAATGGTTCAGCAGCGTGGCGACCGGTTGGGCATGCACGCCATAATCGTTTGGAGGTATTTGCCCCCAAACACCCATGACATTCCCCACAAATCCCGCGTCGGGGTCATCTGAGTGCGGCAGGCTGTAATAAAAATTCAACTCACCGATCTGAGGTCCATAATAGGCTGCCCAATCAACGGCGGAGCGCGATTCGCAGTCCAGGGGCAGCTGCTGGTCCTCACCTGACATACCAGAGATGTAAGCGCTCGGGGGAAGTGTTACCGGTGGTGGGGTGGGGGTTGGTGGTGGCAATACGTCCGCGACAAGCGCATCCAGGCACCAACCATACAGGCTGCCGGTATCGTTGACGAAATGATCAATGACCTGGAGTACCCAGGGACCAGATACTGGCGCTCCACTGAAGTTCAGGAGGGCTTCTTCCGGTTGATAGGCGCCGGAGATAGCGGCTGGATACGAGTAGCATTGATTTTCAACTGCCTGCACTGCCCGGTCATCCAGGATTGAGATGAGGTTGTTGTTTTCGCAGCCATAGGTTGTTCCAGGATATCCCGGGCGTTCCACCAATGTTCGGCTTTCGCCACTGCTTAAGTTGGTCAGGATCACCTCGAGATCCCCAACCCAGGTGTGGCGGATATCCAGATAAACGCTTAGGTCGACTATTACGCGCCCATCGGATGGATTTATCTGATCGCTGACACCGCCAGGATCGTTGTCGGGGATGGGGAGGGGGTTGCTAAATGTGTCGCAATAGAGAACGTTCACCGGAGGTAACGGGGGAGTGGGGGTAGGTGTGAAGGTTGGTGTGTGGGTGGGCAGGATCTCTCCCTGGGGGATGTAAGGCAGGAATGCACGGTTGTTTGTTACTGTGGGTGTGGCGGTTTCAGTGGTAGTCGGACTGGCAGTCTCGGTGGAGGTCGGAGTGGCAGTGGCGGTATCCTGAGGCCAGGAGAATGGTGTTTGGGTTGGGGTTGAAGTGAAGGTGGGTGTGACAGTTTCTATGGGATATGTAGCTGTTATGGTTGACGTCTGTGTGCTAGTTTCTCCGGGTCTAGTAGTTGTACTGGTTGGTGTCTCAGTGCTGATTGTGATGGGTGTAGGAGTGATAAAGAATGTCGGAGAGCCACTGTTATCCCAAAGCAAAGGTGTATCTGGGGATGGGCGGGCTAATGCAGGTGTGACAATGAATAGTAGCGCGCCAATGCAAAACAGGCTGATCAATGTGAGGATGGATGTACCTTTGAGGGAAGCCACCTGCATATTTTATACGAGAAGTGTAAATTTGGGTATCAATATGTCATTTCAAGGCGTTTTTAGTTGTAATCCGACTTTAGAAATCCCCAGGAAAGGGCGGTATGGTAAAATTCTAGGTCGTATGATAAACGTGAAAAATCCAGGATTCCCGGCTCCACCAAACCTGATCACATCTTTAAGGGCAGGTTTTGATGCGATTGCCAACCATGTAGTGGTGATCCTGTTGCCATTGACTCTGGATTTATTCATCTGGTTGGGACCTCACATCCAGATTAAAACCGTAATCCTTGATGTACTGGCTTACCTGACAGCATCACCAGCCTGGGAAGCGACACAGAACACTACTGGCCTGGAAGATAATCTGGTCATACTGCAGGATTTTGCCGCCAGGGTCAATCTGGTTGCCAGCCTGCGTTCTTTTCCAGTCGGTGTATCGAGCCTGATGGCAGTGCGATTGCCAATCGATATTCCAGGTGGGCAACCGTTTTTTTGGGACATCACCAATCCGTGGGCAATCCTCCTGATCGGTTTAACTTTATTTATCCTGGGTTTAGGGGCAGGTAGTTTGTATTTTTCATTGGTTTCTCAGGCGGCACTTTCGAGCGGAGTCCACTGGCAGCAGGCATTAATTGATTGGCCTCGTTTCATGCTCAATGTCCTTTCGCTGACGCTGGCTTTGCTGATCATCCTACTTATAATGAGCATTCCTTCAGGATGTGTGTTCTCATTGTTATCACTGGGTGGTTTATCACTTGGGCAGGTCGGAATATTGCTTTACCTGGGCGTAGTATTATGGTTGGCTTTTCCACTGATCTTTACACCGCATGGTATATTTGCGAACCACTTAAATGTCGTCGTGGCTGCCCGTAAAAGCATCCGGGTAACCCGGATGACCTTACCCACTACCTCGCTGTTGTTTCTGGTGATCCTGGTGTTGAATGAGGGCATGAATATATTATGGCGAATCCCTGCTGAAGATTCATGGATAATGCTGATAGGGATAGCAGGCCATGCCTTCATTACTACTGCCTTGTTGGCAGCAACGTTTGTATATTATCGAGATGCAGACAGGTGGGTGCAGGAGATGCTAGCAAAGTTTTCTGGATCAGTGACCCAGAATAGGCCTTCGGTGTAAAATTTATTATCTCGTTGGTAATTAAAAACGAGGAGGCAGTTGTGGTAGAAGAGCGCGTTCCCCTCTCTTATGATGCGAAGGATATTCAAGTATTAGAAGGCCTGGAAGCCGTGCGGCGACGTCCGGGGATGTATGTTGGTGGTACGGATATTAAGGCTTTACATCACCTGGTATATGAGGTTGTTGATAACTCGATCGATGAAGCACTTGCTGGAGCCTGTGACCGGATCGAGATAACCATCAATCCCGACAGCAGTGTTACCGTAAAGGATAATGGTCGCGGAATCCCGGTTGATATCCATCCCCAAATGAAGAAGGCTGCCCTGGAAGTGGTAATGACCGTTTTACATGCCGGGGGTAAGTTTGGCGGAGGGGGTTATAAAGTATCCGGGGGTCTCCACGGTGTAGGTGTTTCAGCTGTCAATGCTTTATCAGAGTGGTGCGATGTAGAGGTCCGGCGAGACGGCAAACGATATTTCCAGCGTTATGAACGCGGCTATCCGAAAGCCCCGGTTGCTGTTATCGGCAAGGCGAATCCACACGATACTGGTACAACGACAACTTTTAAGTTCGATCCAGAGATCTTCAAGGGTGAATTGGATTACCGCTTCGATACATTGACACAGCGCTTCCGTGAGATGGCTTTTGTCACCCGGGGTGTCACGATCTATTTTCGCGATGCTCGCATAGAACGGGAAATGACCTTTTATTTTGAGGGAGGAATCACCTCTTTTGTCCGCTACCTCAATCGGAATCGTGAAGTCCTCCATCGGGTAGTGCATGTTGAGAAAGAAACCGAAGGAATTACCATTGATGCAGCCATCCAATATACGGATGCGTATGCCGAGTCAGTGTATTCGTTTGCAAACACAATTAATACAATAGATGGGGGTACACACCTGACTGGCTTACGGGCAGCCGTTACTCGTACGATCAATGATTATGCCCGTCGTAGTGGTCTGCTGAAGGATGCTGATCCGAATTTCACTGGAGATGATACCCGGGAAGGCTTGACTGCTATCATCAGTGTCAAACATCCCGACCCACAGTTCGAAAGCCAGACCAAGGTCAAGTTGATGAACCCGGAAGTACAGACGATGGCACAGCAGGTGATCGTGGATGCATTCACCAGCTTCCTGGAGGAGAATCCCTCCGCTGGCAAGGCAATCATCCAAAAGTGTCTGACCTCGGCACGGGCGCGCGACGCGGCGCGTAAGGCTCGCGACCTGGTGATCCGCAAATCTGCTCTGGAAAGCCTGACATTGCCTGGTAAGCTGGCAGATTGTTCGGAGCGGGATCCCGAAAAAACAGAATTGTACATCGTGGAGGGTGATTCGGCGGGCGGCTCGGCCAAGCAAGGGCGTGATCGCCATTTCCAGGCAATCCTGCCTTTGCGAGGCAAGATCCTTAACACCGAACGCGCCCGCCTGGATAAGATCCTGGCGAACAACGAAGTGAAAGCGTTGATTTCAGCTTTAGGCACGGGGATTGGCGATAGTTTTGACCTGAGTGGTTTACGCTACGGAAGGGTGATCGTGATGACCGATGCAGATGTAGACGGCAGCCACATCCGCACCCTTCTGCTGACATTTTTCTTTCGCTATATGCAGCCGCTTATCGAGGAGGGTCACCTCTACATTGCTCAACCACCGCTCTACCGACTGGCGTACAAGAACCAGGTACGCTATGCATATACCGAAGGAGACAAGGGGCGTTTGCTCAAGGAGCTTAATACTACCGCTGACAAAGCCTCCATTTCTCGTTATAAGGGATTGGGAGAGATGAATCCGGAGCAGTTATGGGATACGACAATGGATCCCAACTTCCGGACACTGCTGGTGGTGGCAATCGAAGACGCAGCAGAGGCCGACCGTACATTTGATATGTTAATGGGCTCAGCAGTCCCACCCCGGCGCCGTTTCATTCAGACCCATGCCCGGGATGTCAAGAATTTAGATGTCTAGGAATTCAATGAATGGGATATGATATAGTATCCATTGAGATCTTTTTTGGTTCTTTGGTCTCGCAAGCCTCAAAAATAATTAACAGGAGGAGTCATGGGCAAGATGAAACCGATGAAATCCAGTGGGGGTGGACCTAAATTCAACCGCCCTGTAAAACCTTCGCGTCCATTTGTGGCACCACGCCCGAATATCGCGCCCCGACCGGTATTTCGCCCACAGGTGCTTGCGCCACGCCCAATTTTTGGCCAACGCCCAACTGCAGTAACACCGCAGCGCGGCGCCAGCCAGAACCGGATCCAAGCTCGCGAAGTTCGCCGGGAGGCTTTTCAACAGCGCGCAGATCAGCAACAGGTTAAGCCACGATTTGGGGTGCGGCCAACCGCGCCGCCCCAGAAGATTATGCCCCGTCAGCCGCTGAAACCCGGGTTGGTAAAACCTGGTATTGCAACATTTGGTCAGATCCGGCCGAAGACTGGTCAGCCAACTCCCCCCGCTCCCCCGGTCGGGATGGGAAAGCTCGCGCCCAGACCTGGTCCGGTCCGCCCGTCTGCCTCTGTACCCGGTGGAAAAATTACCGGCAAACCCCAAGCGTCACCCCAATCCATCCGGCCAGGGATGGGAACATCCATGTCAGGCGCCAATGCTGTGGCTGCCCTGGCGAGTCTTGTTCTCAACACTTCTTCTGCACATCCACAGATCTCTATGGATACCAACAACCTGAGCTATTCGCTGGATAGTTTGCGCGATCGGAGCTCCCTCAGCCAGATACAGGCTAACATGGCCGAACTGGATTCAGCCCTGGCTCATGCGCTGAACCTGCTTGAGTCTGCCCGGGACAAGGGATTTGTTTACCAAAAAGACCTGGATGAGATCGGCTACCAGACAATGGATCGATGGCAAGGCATTCGCCAGCAGCTCATGAACAGCATCCCACAGCAGGCGGCAGCATTCCAAAGCCGTCTGAATCCACTTGGATCACAGGTTTCCAGCCTGAACTCGGTATTGAACAATCCGTTTACGGCTGCACCTCTCCTGTCGAATACCTCCTCACAGGTGAACGTCCTGCTGAATGAACTGGGTCAGATCGAAAATAATTTCCAGAGATCCTATAGTGACATCGAAGGACAGGCGAACCAGTTGACCGCGCGTCTAAACACGGTGCATTGGATGCTGGGACAGCTCAGTGAGGCCAAGTTCCGGATGGAAAATGGCGAAAACCTGGTAATGGCTGTGCAGGCACGTTGGGATAAAGAAGGCGATGATGACCCGGAGGGGATGCTCTTCTTATCCAATAAACGGCTCATCTTTGAGCGTAAGGAAAAGGTTGCTGTTAAAAAAATACTCTTCTTTACCACTGCGCAGGAGCTGGTTCAGGAGGTATTGATTGACCAAAAGCTTGGCAACCTGCAGAACGTCAAAGCGGTTAATAAAGGACTGTTTGGAAACCAGGATTTTCTGGAAATAGAATTCAGCGATCCAAAGCTTGGTACTATTCCTTTCCATATTAACGGACAGAATTGCGAGGATTGGGTGAATTGGGTGCGGAAGGCGAAATCAGGCGAGATCGAAAAAGACCACTCGACCGGTAGCGGCATCTCCCTGGCGGATCTGACTGGCCCGCTCACCTCCGCTGATCTGATGGCTGTTCAGAGTGAGGTGAATGCACTTCAGGATGTGGTCACTCTGAAAGCGGTTCGTGAGGATATGGCTGGAATCGAAAATGATATGCGCTCCTTGGAGCGCACATTGGCTAGCCTGCGGTCGCGCGGTTATTTGATCGAGAAGAGCCTGGAAGCGGACATTGCCATTCTGGCCACCCAGTGGGACCGCATCAAGGGGATTGCAGAAACTACCCTGGAAGCGCAGACCAGGCTGCTCAACGAACAAAGCACTGTTCTCCAAAAGTCCATGGCTGAGCTGCTTGGGATGTCCAACAACCTCAATGCAGCGCGCCCAATGTTCATGCAGGTCAAATCAGGGATTGCGTCAGCGGAAGCCCAGGCAGATGCGGCAGATGACGTCGTCATTGCCACGTACGACAACTATGCCGATGAAGTTGAGGCTGTCTCCGCGCACCTTCAATGGGTGGGATGGATGTTGGATGCTTTGGCAACTGCCAATTTCAAACTGCTGGCAACCGAGAGTGGTGTGGCAGCTACCGAGGCAACCTGGGAGCGACCTGGTTGGGAAGCGGAGAATGGTATTTTGTTCTTGACCGACCAGCGTTTGCTTTGGGAAGATAGAGTAGATACATTTGAGCTCAAACTTGAACAGCCTCTACAACGAATCAGCGAAGTGAAGAAAGAGATAGATGATGCCACAGGTCAGGAGTATCTGCACTTTGGATTGGAAGCGGGTGGTCCGTACCCCTCGGTGCGTTTTCCATTAGCGCTACCAGTTGCAGCTGCCTGGTTAAAAATGGTTGGGCGGGCCAGGTCTGGTGATTATGCAAAGGACCGGGCGGTGGAAATTGAACCGGCCGAATTAGAGCGCATCAGGAATGCTCCCAGGCAATGTTCGAACTGCGGGGCAGGGTTGACGGCTCCGATCTTACGAGGGCAAACCGAAATAATCTGCGAATATTGCGGTCAAGTCACCAGAATATAAATATTAAACCTAATAAATAGTGAAGCGTGAATGGGTTTTGTATTGTCTCTGTGAAACCCTTCACGCTTCACGTATAATATAGCCAATGACCATAGAGCGGGGTTCACTCGTCAATAAACGCTACCGCATTGTTGAAGTCCTCGGTCAGGGGGGGATGGCGGCGGTGTATCGCGCCATCGACGAAAATCTGGGTATGGAGATCGCCCTCAAAGAAAACCTTTTCACCACTGAGGAATATGCCCGCCAGTTCCGATTGGAGGCTACCATCCTGGCGAGTATGCGCCAGCCTAATTTACCGCGCGTCTCTGACCATTTTGTGATCGAGCAGCAGGGTCAGTACCTGGTCATGGATTATATCGATGGCGAAGATCTCAGGCAGCGGATGGACCGCCTGGGGCAAATCCCTGAGCAGGAAGTGATCGTGATCGGGGTAGCTATCAGTGATGCGCTGGGTTACATGCACACACGCAAGCCGATGGTGCTGCACCGCGACATCAAACCTGGTAACGTCCGCATCACCCCGAGCGGGCACATTTTCCTGGTAGATTTCGGCCTGGCCAAGGTTGTTCAGGGTCGCGAGACGACGGATACCGGTGCCAGGGCTATGACCCCTGGCTATTCGCCACCTGAACAATACGGTACGGCTCGCACTGACCAGCGCTCAGATATCTATTCTCTCGGTGCAACCCTGTATTCGGCATTGACCGATCAGCTGCCCGAAGATGCTCTGGCGAGAGCGATGGGTCAGGCCAAACTGACCCCAGTCATGGAGCATAATTCACGGGCTTCACAGTCTGTTGCACAAGTAATAGAAAAATGCCTGGAAGTTAGACCGGATGACCGCTACCAGAGCGCGGAAGAACTCAAAAATGAATTGTTGAACGCTCGCACAACTACCCGGCGCAAACATCCGATCGAGCTGGTATTGCCGCCTCCCCCGATCACACTGCATTCAAAATTCCCTGGGGATGAGGAAATGGATGAAATTGAGGCAGTGGGGAATCTGGAGACCGGCGATCCTTCCGAATGGCGTGAGGCAGGCGCTCTTCCGCAGCCTGGTCAGGTGAATCCAACATTTGTTGATCGATTAACTGTTAAGAATCCTCGTTCGTTAGGTTTGATATTTGGATTGGTTGTCCTGCTGGGATTGATGATGGCTGGGATCACTTTTCTGCGGGAGCCATTGTTTCCAGACCAGTCCCCGGAAATCATCGGCGTTTCCTCGTCTAGCTCTCCAGTAGATGTTGGTGGTTCTTCCA
>Ga0105106_10000530_pt1 | contig 26928 bp, 24 predicted proteins | sample PPLLaktember2015_5_FD_79109 | JGI IMG/M metagenome (GOLD analysis project Ga0105106, IMG submission 79109) | Freshwater sediment microbial communities from Prairie Pothole Lake near Jamestown, North Dakota, USA - PPLs Lake P8 Core (1) Depth... | ecosystem: Environmental > Aquatic > Freshwater >...
CGGGGACCACGTTGCCGGGCACGCTCGTGCGGTCCGAGGGAGGCCCGGCCACTGGCATCGTGGACGCGGACCAGGCCTACGACTTCGCGGGCGCCACCTACGACTACTTCTTCAACACGCACGCCCGCGACAGCTACGACGGCGCCGGGGCCGGAATCGTGTCGTCGGTCCGGTACCGGCAACCTTCGTTTCCTGGTGTTCCGTACCAGAACGCGTTCTGGAACGGCACCCAGATGGTCTACGGTGAGGGCTTCGCGGCGGCAGACGACGTCGTCGCGCACGAGCTCACCCACGCGGTCACGGAGTACTCGGCCAACCTGTTCTACTACTACCAGTCGGGCGCGCTGAACGAGTCGTTCTCCGACATCTTCGGCCAGACCGTGGACTTTGTCCGCAGCGCGGCCGACGACACGGGCATCGTCCGGTGGCGGCTCGCCGAGGACCTGTCTGCTTTCCCTGGCGGCATCCGCGACATGATGGATCCCACGCTGTTGAACGATCCCGGCAAGATGAGCGACGCGCAGTTCTTCTGCGTGAGCAACGGCTGGACCAACCCGAGCGGCGACAGCGGCGGGGTCCACATCAACAGCGGCGTGCCGAACCACGCCTTCGCGCTGATGGTGGACGGCGGCAGCTATAACGGGCAGACCGTCACCGGCATCGGTCTCGCGAAGGCGGGGTTGATCCAGTACCGCGCGCTGACGACCTACCTCACGTCGGGCTCCACCTTTCTCGACAATTCCACGGCCGTGAACCAGTCGTGCACGGACCTCGTGGGGACGTCGGGCATCACGGGCGCTGACTGCACGCAGGTAGCCAGCGCGATCCTGGCTGTGGAGATGCCCAACCCGTGGCCGTGCACCGGCGCCACGCCGCCCCCCGCCACCTTCTGTCCCACAGGTGGAGCGCCCGTTCCGGCGTTCTCGGACGGATTCGAAAGCGGCGGCGGCAACTGGTCCGTCTCGAGCACGAGCAGCACCAACTGGGGCCTCACCACGGGCTTCGCCAAGGGTGGTGACTTCAGCGCGTACGGCGAGGATGCGGAAGTCTCCTCGGACCACCGGATCGCCATGACCAACCCTGTCGTCATTCCCGCCGCGGGGCGCATGTACTTCGATCACGCCTTCGAGTTCGAGCACTTCCAGATGACGGACTACTACGACGGCGGCGTGCTCGAGTACAGCACGAACGGCACGACGTGGAATGACGCGAGTACATTCATCGACGCCGGTCAGGCGTACAACGGCACACTCGACGCGGGCAACGTGCTCGGCGCCAGGAGTGCCTTCGTCAGATCCAGCTTCGGCTACACGGGGACACGGCTGAACCTGGCGTCGCTGGCGGGTCAATCGGTCCGCTTCCGGTTCCGCGTCGGAACGGATACCTCGGTTGGCTCGCTCGGGTGGCTGGTGGACAACGTGAGCATCTACTCGTGTGGCGCCGCGGGACCGCCCACCACCGTCAACGACGCATACTTCACACCCTTCCAGACCGCCCTGAATGTCGCGGCCCCCGGCGTGCTGGCAAACGACAATAGCAATGGCAGCGGTACGATGACAGCGACGCTGGTCGGCGGTGTGTCGAGCGGAGTCCTGGCGCTCAACGGCAACGGCGGCTTCACCTACACGCCGAATGCCGGCTTCACGGGCGTTGACAGCTTCACCTATCGTGCGGTGAACGGCGGCGGGCCTGGCAACGTGGCCACCGTCTCGATCACCGTCAACCCGCCACCGACCACGGCACAACCGCCGACCGGGCTCTACGTGTCGTCGGTCGTCGGCAACATCGTCACGGTCCGCTGGACGCCCCCGGCGTCGGGCCTGCCGCCCACCAGCTACAAGCTGGAGGGCGGCCTCACGCCCGGCCAGGTGCTCGCCAGCATGCCGATCGCCGGCACGGCGCCCATCTTCACGTTCGCAGCGCCCACCGGATCGTTCCTCGTTCGCGTGCACACCCTCTCGGGCGCCAGCGCCAGCGGGCCCTCGAACGAGATCCCGCTCGTCGTCAACCTTCCGGTCGCGCCATCAGCACCGGCCAACCTGCTGGGCCTCGCGAATGGCTCGTCGCTGACACTGGCGTGGCGGAACACGTTCGGGGGCGGCCCGGCCACCGGTCACATCCTCGACGTGACCGGATCGCTCGCCGTCTCGCTGCCGCTGGGCCCCGGCAACAGCTTCAGCTTCAACGGCGTGCCCGCGGGCACGTACACGCTGAGCCTCCGAGCCGCCAATGGCGGCGGCGCGAGTGCGCCGTCCAACTCGGTCACGCTCTCCTTCCCGTCGGCCTGTTCGGGGGCGCCGGGGACCCCGGAGAACTTCCTCGCCTACAAGATCGGCACTACGGTCTTCGTGGTGTGGGATCCCGCGGCCGCCGGTCCGGCGCCGACGGGCTTCGTGCTGAACGTCACGGGAGCGTTCGTGGGGACGTTCGGGACCACGGCGAGGGCGATGAGCAGCCCCGTGGCGCCGGGGATCTACAACGTCAGCGTGGTCGCGAACAACCCGTGCGGGTCGAGCGCCCCGACGGCGGTGCAGTCCGTGACGGTGCCGTAGTGGGTCTTGGGGCTTGGGGCTTGGGGCCTGGGTTCTCGGGTTCCCGGGTTCGCAGGTTCTCGGGTTCTGCGCAACGTTGGAGCGCCGGGGCTTCGGTCCCGGCGTTTCTTTTTTCAGGAAAGCAACACATCCAGGGCCTCGCCTACCGAGCGGATCCCGACCAGCTCTGCCCTGCTTTCATCTCGACCGGCCGACGCAGTGTCGATGCCCGATTCGACGTTGGCCGATGGGAGCACGATGCGGGTGAAGCCCATCTGCTCCGCTTCACGGATGCGAAGGGCCGCCTGCGGGACGCCGCGGATCTCGCCGCCAAGGCCCACCTCGCCGAACACCGCCGTCCCCTGCTGAACGGGACGGTTGCGCAGGCTCGAGGCCACCGCCGACACGATGGCCAGGTCGGCCGCCGGCTCGTCGATGGTCATGCCGCCGGCGATGTTCACGAACACGTCGTCGCTCACCAGGTGCAGGCCGGCGCGCTTCTCGAGCACGGCCAGCAGCAGTGTGAGCCGGTGCTGGTCCAGGCCGACGGCCATGCGGCGCGCCATGCCGTAGCTGCTGGTGCTGACGAGCGCCTGCACCTCCACGAGGATGGGGCGCGATCCCTCGAGACAGCACAGCACCACCGATCCGGGCGTGGCCTGCGGGCGCTCGGCCAGGAACAGCGCTGATGGGTTGGGCACGGGCTTGAGGCCGGCGCCGGTCATCTCGAACACGCCCAGCTCGCTGACCGCACCGAAGCGGTTCTTCACGGCCCGTATCACCCGGTGCGAGTGATGGCGCTCGCCCTCGAAGTAGAGCACCGTGTCGACGACGTGCTCGAGGGCCTTGGGGCCGGCGATGTTGCCGTCCTTGGTGACGTGGCCCACGAGGAACGTCGGGATGTTGTGCCCCTTGGCGGTGAACAGGAACTGCGTGGCCGCCTCGCGCACCTGCCCGATGCTGCCGGGCGCCGACTGGAACCTGAGCGAGAAGACGGTCTGCACCGAGTCCACGACGAGCAGCTTGGGCTTGACGCGGCCCACTTCCTCGAGAATCCGCTCGATGCAGGTCTCCGCCAGGAGGTACAACGGCGCGTCGCCCACGCCCAGCCGATCCCCGCGCGACTTGATCTGATGCTCGGACTCCTCACCAGACGCGTAGAGCACGGGGCCGACGCTGTGGGCGAAGTTGGCCGTGGCCTGCAACAACAGCGTGGACTTGCCGATGCCCGGCTCGCCGCCGAGCAGCACGAGCGATCCGGGCACGATGCCGCCGCCCAACACGCGGTCGAACTCGCCGATGCCCGTGGAGATGCGCTCGGCGTGACTGGCCTCGATGTCCGCGTAGCGCACCGCGCCCTGCGAGGTTCCCCCGAGCGCGTAGCGGTGCCCCGCCGCCGAGCCCACGGCCGCGGGCTCGACGGCGCGCTCCTCGACAAACGAGTTCCACGCGCCGCAGTCCGCGCAGCGCCCCTGCCATTTTGGCGACTGCGAGCCGCACTCCTGGCACACGAATACGGGCTTCGGCTGCTTCATCGGGATGCCTTCATTGTCTCATCGTCGGGTCCTGGGTCGTGGGTTCGGTTCCCGTCGCATTTCAGCCCCGGCGCCGTTCCCTCCCGGCGGAATTCCTTCCCGACCCGATCAGTACTGCCGTTCCACCCGCGCCCCGAGGCGGCAGAGGAGCTCGTAGGGAATCGTGCCGATCCAGCTGGCCATCTCGCGGGCGTCGATGCTCTGCCACGACTCCGCTCCCTGCGTGCCGAGGAAGACGACAGCGTCGCCCGGGTTCACGTCACCGAGGTCGGTCACATCCACGGTCAGCATGTCCATGCTCACGGCACCGACGATGGGGGCGCGGCGGCCGCGAATGAGGACGACGCCCCGCCCCTCGAGGCGGCGATCGAGGCCATCGGCATATCCGGCGGGGACCACGGCCAGGGCCGTCGGCCGTGCCGCGGTGAACCGCGCGCCGTACCCGACCGCCTCCCCCACCCGCACACCCTTCACCGCCACGACGCGGCTCGCCAGCGACATCACGGGCCTCAGTCCGAGCGCGGCATGGAGCGGTGGCGGCACCAGTCCATACAGCAGCAGCCCCGGCCGCACGAAGTCGTACCAGACGCGCGAGTCGCGCACCAGCGCCGCCGAGTTCGCAGCGTGGCGCAGTCGGGGCCCGCCGCCCAGGTCGTTCACCACGAGGCACGCCGCCTCGAAGCGGCGCCGCTGTTCGTCGAACAGCGGCGACTCCGGCTCGTCGGCCGTGCCGAAGTGCGTGTGCACGGCCTCGAGGCGCAGGTGAGCACATGCGAGCAGCTCGGGGAGCGTGCGCGGCAGGTTGTCGTGACGGAAACCCAGGCGGTTGAGGCCGGTGTCGATCTTGAGGTGGTAGCCCAGCGTAACGCCTCGCGCGATCGCCGCTGCCTGCAGGGCCCGTCCCGCAGCGGGGCTCGAGATGGTCGGCGTGAGCTGGTAGTCGAACACGCCGGACACATCGCTCACGCTGAGGGCGCCGAACACCAGGATGGGCGCCCGGATGCCGGCCTGGCGCAGGTCGACGCCCTCCTCGATGTCGGCCACGGCCAGCATCGCTGCGCCGGCTTCCTCGAGCGCTCGTGCGACGGGCCGCGCGCCGTGGCCGTAGGCGTTGGCCTTGACCACCGCGATGATGCCCGGCGCGCGAGAGACGCCCGCGCCGGTCGCACGATTGAGCGCGGCCTCAGACGCGAGATGATCCTGGATGGCGCGGAAGTTGGCGACGAGCGCGTGGAGATCCACTCGCGCAGCAGTGCAACGAATCACGTGAATATCTTACGCGGGGTCAAATTCACAATCGGCCCCCTGCAGCCGAAGCCACTGGCCCCCCGATACCAGTTGCTCTCGAAGCGTGCCGCCACGCCTGGCATCTGCGTTCGTCTGCGGCCCCTGCCCAACGCCTCTGCGCCATCTGTGGCGGCCGTGATCTGCGCTCTCTGCGGCTCGGACTCGGTATCTGCGGCCCTACTCCGTGTCCCCGCCTCCGTGTGCCATGTTGGCGAACCGCGTCTGCTCGCGCAGGAAGGCCAGCTTGATCGTCCCCGTCGGGCCGTTTCTCTGCTTGGCCAGGATCAACTCGGCCACGCCGTCGTTGTCGCTGGGCTCATCGCCCAGCTTGTACATCTCCTCGCGGAAGATGAGCACGACGACGTCGGCGTCCTGTTCGAGGGCGCCGGACTCGCGGAGGTCCGAGAGCTGCGGCCGCTTGTCCGACCGGGCTTCCGGCGCGCGCGACAGCTGCGACAGCAAGACGATGGGCACGCTCAGTTCCTTGGCCAGGCCTTTCAGCGACCGAGAGATTGACGCCAGTTCCAGCGTGCGGTTCTCGAAGCGCCCGCGGCCCGTCATCAGCTGCACGTAGTCGATGGCCAGCAGGCTGAGGCCGTGCTCCGCCTGCAGGCGGCGCGCCTTGGCGCGCATCTCGAGCACGCCGATCCCGGCCGTGTCGTCGATGAACAGCTGCGCGTCGCCCAGCGTCTCGAGCGCGTGCGTGATCTGCCCGTACTCGCGCTGGCCGATCTGTCCGCTCAGCAGGCGATAGGTGTCGATCTTCGCCTCGGACGCGAGCATGCGCATGAAGAGCTGCTCCTTCGACATCTCGAGGCTGAAGAACCCGGCGATCCCGCCGTGCGTCGCCACGTGCTGGCAGATGTTCAACACCAGGCTGGTCTTGCCCATCGAGGGGCGCGCCGCCACGATCACCAGGTCGCCGGGCTGCAGCCCGCGCGTCTTCCGGTCCAGGTCGTCGAAGCCCGTGGGCACGCCCGTGATGTAGGTCTTGTGCTCGAAGAGCTTCTCGATCTTCGGGAAGCTCTCCTTCACCAGCTCGCGCATGGGCATGAAGCCCTGCTTGACGCGGTCTTCGGCGACGGCGAAGATGGCGCTCTCGGCGTCGTCCAGGATGAGATCGGCTTCCTGGTCGGCCTCGTAGGCGTTCGAGAGGATCTTGTTGGCCGAGAAGATGAGCGCGCGCAGCGTCGCCTTCTCCTTGACGATCTGCGCGTAGTACTCGACGTTGGTGGAACGCGGAACGCCGTCGACGAGCGAGGCGATGTAGGCGGGGCCACCCACGTCCTCGAGCTCGCCAGACCGCTCGAGCGTCTCTTTCAGCGTCACCAGGTCGATGGGCTGGCTGCGCTCGGCCAGGTCCACCATGCGCTCGAAGATGCGGCGGTGCGCGTCGCGGAAGAATGACTGCGACGTGATGGTCGCGGCCGCGACGTTGAACGTCTGGTTATCGATGAGGATGGCACCCAGCACCGACCGCTCCGCCTCGAGGTTGTGCGGCAGCGTGCGGGCGGGTGAGGCGACGGACTCGGCCACGCGCGAATCTTAATACGGAGAGCGCGGTGAGATGTCAGCGGAGATCGCGAACCGGGGCCGGGAAGCGCGAGCCGTCTTGCGACTCCCGACTCCCGGTTCCCGGTTCCCGACCTATTTCCTAGGCTTCCTTCACAATCGTCACGCGCACCTGCGCCGTGACGTCGCGATGCAGCTTCACGGGCACCGAGCTTTCGCCCAGGGTCTTCAGCGCATCGGGCAGCAGGATCTTCCGACGGTCGATGTCGAAGCCCTTGGCCTTCAGCAGGTCGGCGATGTCGCCGTTGGTCACCGACCCGTACATCTGGTCGTTCTCGCCCACCTTGCGGGCGATCGACAACTCGAGCGCCTGAAGGCGCGTGGCGATGCCCTCGGCAGCCCCGCGCTCCTCCGACTCGCGCGCCTCGACGATTTTCCGCTCGCGCTCCACGCGTTTGCGGTTCGCGTCGGTCGCCTCCAGCGCCAGCTTCCGCGGCAGGAGGTAGTTCCTGGCGTAGCCGTCCGCCACCCTGACGATCTCGCCCCTTTGGCCGACGTGCTCCACGTGGTCTCGAAGAATCACTTCCATTGGCTGGCTCCCGCTAGTCCGAGGCGTACGGCAGCAGCGCGAGCTGCCGCGCACGCAGAATCGCCACGCGCAGCGCGCGCTGGTGCTTCGCGCACGTGCCCGAGATGCGGCGCGGCAGCACCTTGCCACGCTCGGGGACGAAGCCGCTCAGCAGCTTGACGTCCTTGTAGTTGATGTCGTCGATGCGGTCCGCGCAGAACTTGCAGACCTTGCGACGACGAAACAGGCCGCGGCGCTGGCCGCCCTGCTTGTCTCCGGCCGCCGCGCTCTTGCCCCGGCCGCCGGGACCACTCGGTTTCCTGCCACCAAATGCCATGACTTTAAGCCTCCACGTCCACGCCGTCGTACGTCATGTCGCCGTCGTCATCGCTGTCGCGCTGCGGGCCTTCGCCCGGCTGCCGCTCCGGCGGCAGACCGCGCGCCACACGGCGGCGCCGCGACTCTTCCTGCCGCTTGGTGCGGGCGCGCTCGGCCACGATCTGGCGCTCGTCCACGCGCACCACCAGGTGGCGGATGAGGCCGTCGGTCACCTTCAGGCGGCGGTCGATTTCCTTCATGAGCTCGCCCGAGCCCTGGATGACGTGGAGCACATAGAAGCCTTCCTTGTGCTTCCCGATCTCGTAGGCGAGCTTACGCCGGCCCCACGGCTCGGTCTTCTCGATCGAGCCGCCCAGGCGCTGGACGATGCCCTCGACCTGGGCCTGGAGGTCGGCGACTTCCTGCTCGGTGGCCTCGGGCTTGAGGATGTAAATCAGTTCGTACGTGCGTGCACTCATCAAAGTCTCCTTGTGGACCCGCCTTCGCCCTCCGGGCTTCGGCGCGGCTGCGCCGGGCTCGTGAACGAAGACGATGGCCACCGCAGTGGCAAGGAGGCGGCCCGCCTCAATTGGCGGGGTCCGATTCTTGCGTTCCGTCCTGCTTCCCGTCTTTCGCTCCTGCGTTGAACGCGTTCATCACGCGCTCGATCCCCTCGGCGATGAACAGCTCCGAGGCATCCGCGGCCCGCAGGATGGCCGCCGATATCGTGTCGCGCTCGTCCGGCCGGAACCGGCCGAGCACGTGGTCAGCCCTCTCGGGCCGTCCCACGACGCGCCCTTCGGCCGATTGAATGTCTCCCCGCCCCACCCCGATTCGCAACCGGGGATAGGCCTGGGTGCCCAGCGACTGCGCCACCGACCGCAGCCCGTTGTGGCCGCCGTCGCTGCCGCCGCGCCGCGCCCGCAACCGCCCCAGCGGCAGCGCCACATCGTCGGTGACGACGAGCACGTCGGCCGGGTCGATCTTGAAGAAGTTCGCCAGGCCCGCCACCGACCGGCCGCTCAGGTTCATGAATGTGAGCGGCTTGGCCAGCAGCACCGGTTCGGCGTCCCGCGTGGTCTTCGCCGCGAGCGCCTCGAACGACTCCCGCCATTGCTCCACGCGCCAGCGGCGCGCCAGCTCGTCCACCACGTGGAACCCGACGTTGTGCCGGGTCTCGCGATACTCGGCGCCGGGGTTGCCGAGGCCGACGACGAGCTTCATCGCTACTTCTTCTTCTCGGCCTTCTCGTCTTCCTTGTCGGTTTTGCCCTTCTTGATGACCTCGGGCTCGCTGCCCGCCGCCGGCGCCGCCACGGCGGTCTCGGCGCCCGCCGCCGGCTCTTCGACCGCGCGCGGCGTCACCACGTGGACCAGCATCGTGTCGAGGTCGGTGACGGGCGTCCAGGTGACGTCCTTCACCAGGTCGCGCAGGTGGACCGCGTCGCCCACGCCGAGCGCCGCCACGTCCACCTCGACGGAGTTCGGAATCTCGGCCGGCAGGCACTCGACCTCGATCTCGCGGTGCAGAAAGTCGAGCACGCCGCCGTCCACCTTCACGCCGCGCGGCTCGCCCCTCAGGATGATGGGCACGGTGACCTGGATCTTGCGATCCATGTTGACGCGGTAGAAATCCGCGTGCAGCGGGTGGTGGGTGATGGGATCGAGCTGCACTTCCTTCACCAGCACGCGCGCGTCGGCCTCGCCCGGCACCTTGAGCGTGATCAAGGTGTTCAGCCCCGACTTCGAGTGCAGGATGCGCATGAACGGCTTGGGATCCACCGACACCTGCACCGGCGCCACGGCGTCGCCCGCCTTCTGGGCGCCGTAGACCACCGCGGGAATCTGCCCCGCCATGCGGGTGCGATTGTTCTCGTTCTTACCGGTGCTGGTGCGCTTGACGACTTCGAGTACGGCTTCCATGGGTTCCTTCGCTCTCGGGCTTTCGATCGGGACTCAGACGAACAACGACGATACGGAGGTCTCTTCGTGGATGCTCCGGATGGCCTGGCCGAGAAGTCGCCCGACCTTCAGCGGGACGATCTTCTTGCACTTCTCTTTCTCGGGGGACAGCGGGATCGTGTTGGTGATGATGAGGCGCTCGATCGGCGCCTTCTCGATGCGCTCGATGGCCGGGCCCGACAGCACGCCGTGCACCGCGCAGGCCATGACGCGCTCGGCGCCCGCGTCCTTCAGCGCCTGCGCCGCCTTCTGGATGGTGCCGGCGGTGTCGATGATGTCGTCCGCGATCACGCAGGTGCGTCCGCGCACCTCGCCGATCACGTTCATCACCTCCGCCGTCCCATCGTCCGGACTGCGGCGTTTGTCGATGACCGCCAGCTCGGCGTCCAGGCGCTTGGCGTAGGCCCGCGCGCGCTCGGCGCCGCCGGCATCGGGCGCGACGATGGTGAGCTTCGCGAAGTCCTGGCGCGACAGGTGGTCGATGATGACCGGCGCCGCGAAGAGGTGGTCCACCGGGATGTCGAAGAAGCCCTGGATCTGCGCCTTGTGCAGGTCCATCGTCAGCACCCGATTGGCGCCCGACGCGCTGAGCACGTTGGCCACCAGCTTGGCGGAAATGGGCACCCGGGGCTTGTCCTTGCGGTCCTGCCGCGCGTAGCCATAGTAGGGAAGCACGGCCGTGATGCGGGCCGCCGACGACCGGCGGAACGCGTCCACCATGATCATCAGCTCCATCAGGTGCTGATCGACCGGCGCGCACGTGGGTTGCACGATGAACACATCGGTGCCCCGGATGTTCTCGTCGATTTGGAACGAGACCTCGGTGTCCGGAAACCGGCGCAGCCGGGCCTGGCCCAGGCCACAGCCCAGGAACTCCGCGATCTCCGCGGCCAGCTGGGGATGCGCGCTGCCCGAGAACACCTTCAATTCGCCAAATCCGCTCGGTCGCATGGTGAAACTGGTTGGGGCGGAAGGATTCGAACCTTCGAATACGGGTTCCAAAGACCCGCGCCTTACCGCTTGGCCACGCCCCAACACACCGGGGCAAACCCATATCGTATATGGGATTGCACTCAGAGGCAATTACCGCCGCAGATCGCGCGGATGGGTGCCGCGGATTTCCACAGATGCGGAAGGCCGCAGATTGCGCAGATGACACAGATTCACAACTCAGGAACCCGAAAACCTCAGAACCCCCGGAACACGGCCAGGAGCCCCAAGTCCCAGGACCCAAGTCCCAAAGACCTCGAGACCTCGAGACCTCAGAATCCCAGTCTGGCCGCATGCTCCCGCCGCGTCACGGTCCGCGTGACCACCACCTTCCAACCTGGCTGGGCGAGGTCCCGGGCGGTCCGGCGGGCGGCGTCGGCCCGCTCGAACAGGCCGAAAACCGCCGATCCCGACCCCGACATCGCCGCCAGCACGGCGCCCGCATCGAGCAGCGACTGGCGAATGCGGCCGATGGTCGGGTGGTGCCGGACAACGGGGGGTTCCAGGTCGTTGCGGAGCGAGACCGCCCAGGCTGGCCACCCGGTGGGCGTGGGCCGGCGGGCCGGGTCCTTCCGGGCGCGCCGGGGTTCCTCGTCGTACCACCGGTAGGCCTCCACGGTTGAGACGCCGAATCCGGGGCGAATCAGCACCACATGCACCCGTGGCAGGTCGGCCAGGGGATAGATGTCGTCCCCGCGGCCCAGGCCAAGCGCCGTGCCGCCGACCAGGAAGAACGGCACGTCGGCCCCGATGGTGGCGCCGAGGCGGCTCAGGGTCGGGGCATCCAGGCCCAGCTGCCACAGCCTGTTCAGTCCGATCAGCGTGACGGCGGCATCGGCACTGCCCCCGCCCAGGCCCGCCTCGGACGGGATCCGCTTGCGCAGGTCCACGGTCACGCCGCGCGGTTCACCGCGGCCGCGCCGCGCCGTCCGCCACAGCAGCGACGCCGCCTTCCATGCGAGGTTCCGCCGGTCCGTGGGCGCCGACGGGTCGTCGCACGTGATCGCGAACGGCCCGCGCGTGGTGCTGAGCGTCACCTGGTCGGACAGCGCGAGCGACTGGAAGACCGTGCGGAGGTCGTGATACCCGTCGGCCCGCATGCCAAGAATGCGCAGGTCGAGGTTCACTTTCGCGAAGGCGGGCAGCGAGAGGGTCATGGCGTGCGGAGCGGCGCCACCGATCGCAGCTCGTCGATGGTCATCGGGTCGGTCTCGGGCGGGACGGTCACCTCGAACGCAGCCGCATCGATGGGCGTGTTTACTTCGAGTTGCTGGACGCGGGCGGTGAGATCCACCGTGCCGTCAGCGGATCGGAGGCGAACGGTGCGGGGGTAGGCGCTCACGACGTCGGCGTAGTCGGCGCGCCATCCGCCGCTGTCCACCGCGACCACGCCCCACGTGCCCGACTGCTCGCGCAGGAACACCGTGCGGTCACCCGACGCCGTCACCGCGCGCCACCCGCCGGGCCACTCGCGGCCGTTACCCACCTCCCCGCCGGAGCCGAGGCAGCCCGAGAGCGCGCGCAGCAGATCGTCGGCGCCCAGAGGGAGACCCGTCAGCCGCTCGATGACCTCGGCTACCGACGTGGACACGAGCACCCGCCGGTCCCGCGGCAACAGCAGCGTGGCACGCTCGTCACGCGCCGCGAGAATGAAGAGCGGGGCGCCAAACGGGGCCAGGCCTTCGAGGCGGGCGGCGCCGCCTCGCTCGAGGCCGGTGATGACGCGGCCACGGAGCTTCTCGTCGCCGGCCCGGCCCGACAGGCCGAGCTCCATGGTCATCGTTCGAAGGCCGGTGCAGTGTGCGGTGGCGCGCTCGAAGATGGCCGGGGCATCCGCCGATGACGCCGGTGCGCCGGATGGGCGTGGCGGGAGACGCGCCGCGCATGACGCGCCCATCAGCACCGCAGCCGCCAGGAGCGTGAGCCTGACGCTACCGCCGACGCCGGGCATCGCTGATCTTCTTGCCGATGGCGTCACGGTCGATCGACTCGCCGTCGCCGTCGAGCGCGCGCTGCCAGGCCGCCGTCGCCTCGCTCCACTTGCCCTGCCTGGCCAGCAGATCACCGTGGTGATCCTGGATCACCGAGTTGGCGGGCAGGGCCGCGGCGGCGCGTGACAGGGGATCGGCTGCCTCGGCCAGCTTCCCCTGCTTGAAGAGCGCCCAGCCCAGGCTGTCCAGGTAGGCGGGGTTATCGGGCTCCACCTTGAGCGCGCGCTCGATGAGCGCGACGGCCTCGGGCGCGCGATCGGTCTTGTCGGCCAGCAGGTACCCCAGGTAGTTGAGCGCGTTGGCGTCCAACGGATCGCGCTCGATCATCGCGCGCAGTTCGCGTTCGGCATCGGCCAGGCGCCCGGCCTCGTCGTAGAGGCTGACGAGCCGGAGCGTGGACTCCGCGTCTTCACCAAACGCCTCCTGCGCCTGTGCCACCACGCGCACCGCGTCGTCGTAGCGTTTGTCGGCCGCGTACGCGTCGGCGAGCGCCAGCGCGAGTTGGGGGCTGCGCGGCTCGGTCTTGACGGCGGTCTCGAGGAACGAGATGGCCTCAGAGGCGCGACCCAGGCGGGCAAGGGCCTGCGCGCGAAGTCGGATGAGGCGCGCGTCGTCGGGCGCCCGCTTGAGCCCCTCGCCCGCGACCGACGCCGCGCGCTCGAACTGGCGAGCCGCCAGCAGCCCCTGCGCGAGGTACAGATCGGACACGGTGTCGTCGGGGGCCAGCGACCGGGCCTGGGTGAAGGCGGCGATGGCGGCGTCGTAGGCGCCCAGTTGCTGGTGCGCCAGCCCGAGTTGCGCGAGGGTGGCGGCGGCCTCGGACTCGCGGCCCTTTGCCCGCTTCGCGGCGTCCTTCGCGAAGGGCGTGAGCAGATCGACCACCTGCTTGTACTGGTAACGATCCGACAGCGTGCGCGCCAGCGCGTTGAGGCCCGCCACGCTCGTGGGATCGACCGCGAGCATCTTCCGCGCCGCCGCCTCCGCTCCCTCGCTGTCGTTCAGCTGTCGCGCGGCGGTGGACATCAGGTAGAGCAAGCGCGTGTCGTCCGGGCTGGCCTTCAGCAGCTCGGTGAGCGCCTCTTTCGCGCGCGCGGCGCCCATGCCTCCCGGCACGTTGAGAAGCGCCGACACATGGCGCAGGCGCAGGTCGCGGCTGGGCGAGCGCACGCCCTCAATGGCCTGGCCGAAGGCGCCGGCGGCCGCGGCCCAGCGCCCCAGCCGCTCGTACAGGTCGCCGAGCGACACGTAGTAGCGCGGGTTGATCTCGGCGGCCTGCGCCAGCGCCTCGGCGGCGTCGGCCATGCGCCCTTGCGAGGTGCGGGCCTCGGCGAGGAGCACAAACGGCTCGGCCACGTAAGGGGCCTGCGCCGCCACCTTCTCGAGCTCGGCAATCGCTTCGTCTGTGTGGCCCGCCCTGAGCAGGAGGCGGCCGAAGGCCAGCTGCAGGCTGAGATCGGTGGCCATGGCTGGCGTGGCGCGGATGGCCTTGAAGTGCTCGAGGGCCTTCGCACGGAGGGTGGCCTGCGTCTCGCCGGTCGGCGGCGGTCCGCCGCCTTCGGACCACGCGGAGTAGACGAGCGCGAGAATCCGGTGAGCCTCGACGTTGTCCTTGTCGATGGCGAGGGCCTTGTCGGCCGCGGCCTTCGCCTTCTCGCCCTCGTTGGTGCGGGCGTGCAGGGCCGCAAGCTCGGCGAGGATCTCGGCAGATTTGGGATCCAGCTTCTGCGCGCGTTCGAGCGCGGCGAGCGCGCCGGCGGTATCGCCGTCGGCTTCGAGCCGACGCGCCATCATGAACTCGTAGTAGGCCTGCCCGGAGGGCGTCGACGCTTGCGGCGGCGCCGGAGGCTGCCCCAACACGGGTCGCGCGAGCAGGATCAGGAGGAGGGCCGCCACTGCTGGCGTCACGCGCATGAGGAGATTCTGACCGGGTCCCCCCAGCGGTGTATAGTCCTTTTATGCCCGTCGACAAGGAGCTGCTCGAGATCCTCGCGTGCCCCGCCTGCAAGACGCCGGTGACGCTGGTCAAGGACGGAGCGGCGCTCAAGTGCGAGACCTGTCACCGCGTGTATCCGATCAAGGACGACATCCCGGTGATGCTCATCGACGAGGCCACGGTCGAGCCCTGACCCCACGCCGCCTGCTGCTGGTTCGCCTGCGCCTCATCGGCGATGTCGTCTTCACGACGCCGATCGTGCGCGCGCTGAAGCGCCGCTTCCCGGAGGCGCACCTTACGTATCTCGTGGAAGCCGCCGCCGCCCCGGTCGTGCGGCACAACCCGCACATCGACGAGCTCATCGTGGTCGAGCGCCCGCGCGGCTGGGATCGCCTCCACTACGACTGGGCGTTGGCCCGGCGTCTTCGACGCGGGCACTTCGACGTGGCCATCGATCTGCACGGCGGCCCGCGTGCCGCGTGGCTGACACGCGCCTCGGGCGCGCCGCTGCGCATCGGCTACAAGATGCCCGGGCGCGCGTGGGCCTACACGAGACGCGTGACCTGGACGCCGTCGCTCGTGCCCCCTCGGCACTCGGTGTTGAACCAATGGGATCTGCTGGCGCCGCTGGGCATTGGCCCGGCCGACCCGGCCCTGGACGCCGTCGAGATGCCGCTGGACGTGGCGGCCGCGGCCCGCGTGGACGAGCGCTTGCAGGACGCCGGCGTACCGGCCACCGCCCGGCTGGTCGTGCTGCACGTCAGCGCCGGCAACCCGTTCCGGCGCTGGCCCGCCGAGCGCTTTGCCGAGCTGGCCGCCGCGCTCGCCACCCTGCCCGCGCCCCTGCACGTGGTCATCACGTCGGGCCCGTCGGAGGCCGAAGCCGCCGTCCGCGTGGCCACCGCGGCCCGGCGCCTGGCCTCGGACGACGGCGAGCGGATCGTGCGGGCGGGTGAGTTCGACCTGGAAGAGCTGGCGGCGCTGGTAGACCGGTCGGCCCTCTACATCGGGGGCGACAGCGGCCCGATGCACATTGCTGCCACCACGCGGACACCGGTCGTCGCGCTCTTCGGGCCCACGCTCGCCGAGCGATCTCTACCGTGGCGCGACCCCGCCATCCCGTCTCTCGGCGTGGATGTGGGGCCCCTGCCCTGCCGCCCCTGCCACCAGCGCACCTGCGTGCCTGGCGACTTCCGGTGCCTGACCGGCATCACCGTGCCGATGGTGCTCGAGGCCTGCCAGCGCGCGCTGGCGTGGAAGGCGCGCCCGGGCTCCTGACGCGCGTTTCGGCCCATGTGCCCGTACGGGGTAAGCTGAACGCTCCGACCCGCATGCTGTCCGTCCCCCTTTCGCGGAGCTCCGCGCTCGGCCGCACCGAGCTGGCGGGCCTGGTCGCCCTCGTCGGCCTGGTCGCCACGATGCAGTTCTCCATCGCGGCGGCGCAGATCTTCCTGGGCGTTTCGGGACTCTGCTGGCTGGCGCTCCACCTGGCGCGCGGCGCCGAGGTCGAGGCGCCGACGTTCTTCTGGCCGCTGGCGGCGTACGGGGCCGTCACGCTGCTCTCGGCCGGGTTCTCGCTGGATCCCGCCATCTCGGTCACCGACTGCAAGCAGCTCTTCCTGTTCCTGCTGGTGCCGGTGGTCTACGACTTCGCGCGGGGATCGCGGGCCGATACGATGCTGAGCATCATCATCACGGTGGGCGCGGCCAGCGCGCTGGTCGGCATCGTGCAGTACGGGGTGCTCAACTACGACAACCTCGGCCGCCGCATGCAGGGCACGCTCTCGCACTGGATGACCTACTCGGGCACGCTGATGCTGGTCATCTGCGCCAGCCTGGCGCGCCTGCTGTTCGGCTCGCGGGACCGGCTGTGGGCCGCCTTCGTGCTGCCGGCGCTGCTGGTCTCGCTGACCCTCACGCTCACGCGTGGCGCGTGGCTGGGCGCGGCAGCCGGCGCGGGGGTGCTGCTGCTCATCAAGGACGTGCGGCTCACGCTGCTGGTGCCGATCGTGGCGGCCCTCGTGCTGGTGGTGGCGCCGGACGAGCTCTCGAGCCGCGTGAACTCGCTGGGGAACATGAGCGACCCGACCACACGCGACCGCGTGGCCATGCTGGAGGCCGGCGTCGCCATCATCCGGGACCACCCCTGGACCGGCGTCGGACCCGACATGATCGGCACGGTCTACCCCGACTACCGCACGGCCTCGGCGGTTCAGGCGAACAACCCGCACCTGCACAACGTGCCCCTGCAGATTGCGGCCGAGCGCGGGCTGCCCGCACTGGCCGTCTGGATCGTCTTCGTCGTCTCGGCCATCGTGGGCTTGTGGCGGCTGCTCACAGATCGGCGGGCGCGCCCGCTGGCTGCGGCCGGCCTGGGCGCCATGACCGCAATGCTCGCGGCCGGCTTCACCGAGTACAACTTCGGCGACTCCGAGTTCCTGATGTTGCTGCTCGTGATGATCACGCTTCCCTTTGCCGCCGCGCGCGAGCGCGGTCGCCACCGATGACCCCGGCCACGCTGCCCTCGCCGGATTCGTCGCGGGCGCAGCACCTCATCTCGCGCTTCGGCATCGGCCACGTGCTGGTCGTGGGCGACGTGATGCTCGATCGCTTCCTCTACGGGCGCGTCAGCCGCATCTCCCCCGAGGCGCCGGTGCCCGTTGTCGTGTTCGACCACGACGAGTACCGCCTGGGCGGCGCCGCCAACGTCGCGCACAACATCGCCGCGCTCGGCGGGCCGGTCACGCTCGTGGGCGCCGTCGGCGACGACGAGGACGGGCGGCAGCTGTCGGCGGAGCTGGCCGCGCGGGGACTCCTGGCGGCGGCCCTGGTCACCACCCCCGCTCGCCGCACCACCACCAAGATGCGCGTCGTCACCAGCCGCAACCAGCAGGTGGCGCGCATCGACTACGAGACCGATGGCGATCTCGACAACACGTCCGAGGACGCGGTGATGGACGTGGTGGACCAGTACCTCGACGCCGCGAAGGTGCTGCTCGTCTCTGACTACCAGAAGGGCGTGGTCACGCGCCGGGTGATGGCGCACATGGTGGGGCGCGCGCACGAGCGGGGCCTTCCCCTGCTGGTGGATCCCAAGGTGCCGCACCTGGACTTCTATCGCGGCGCCACGCTGGTCACGCCCAACCACGTCGAGGCCGAGAGCGCGGCGAACCGCCGCATCCGCACGATGGACGATGCGCGCGAGGCGGCGCGTGCCATCATCGGCCGCTCGGGCATGGAGGGCGTGCTGATTACGCTGGGCGAGCGCGGCATGTGGCTCTCGCACGAGGGCGTCGATGGATCGCTCTCGGCCACCGCGCGCGAGGTGTCCGACGTGACCGGCGCGGGCGACACCGTCATCGCCACGTTGGCCCTGGCCCTCGCCGCAGGCGCCCAGCCGGCCGAAGCTGCAGCCCTGGCCAACGAGGCCGCAGGCATCGTCGTGGGCAAGTTCGGCGCCGCGACCGTGACCGCCGACGAGCTCCGCAAGCGCTTCGCGGTCTAAACGAAACCACGAAGACACGGAGAGCACGAAGATCGGCACGAAGGACACTGGGAAAAATTCAGGCCGCTGCCGTGGTCCAGCGCCGTCGCAGCGCGACAGCGGTAGTTCCGGAATATTCTTCGTGCCGATCCTCGCGTCCTTCGTGCCTTCGTGGTCTCTTTTGTTTAGTGCCGGAAGTGTCGTCGCCCCGTGAAGATCATCGCCAGGCCGTGTTCGTCGGCGGCGGCGATCACCTCCGCGTCCTTCACTGACCCACCGGGCTGCACGACGGCGGTGGCGCCGGCGGCGGCCACGGCGTCGAGGCCATCGCGGAATGGGAAGAACGCATCCGACGCCGCCACGCTGCCCTTCAGCGTGGTGGGCGCTCCGCTCCAGCCCGCGGCCTTCGCCACGGCCACCTTCACGGCATCCACGCGGCTCATCTGGCCGGCCCCCATCGCCAGCGTCCGCACCGCATCGGTGAAGATCACCGCGTTCGACTTCACGTGCGCCATGACGCGCCAGGCAAACCGCATCGCCTGCCACTCGGCCGGCGTCGGCTGCCGCTTCGTCACGACGCGCAGCCCGTCCATCGGCCAGGGCGCGCGCGCTTCCATGACCTGGTCCCGCTCCTGCACCAGCAGCGCCCCCAGCACCGATCGGATCTCGCGCCTGAGCGACGCGGGGCCGTCCCCCCGGCCGAGTGCCGCGAAGTCGCCGGTCACCACGCGCATGTTCGCCTTCGTCGCCAGGATGGGCCGCGCCGCCTCGTCCACCACGGGCGCGATGACGGCCTCGATGAAGGTGGCGACAATGGCCCTGGCCGTATCTTCGTCGATGGCGCGGTTCAACCCGACGATGCCGCCGAAAGCAGCCAACGCGTCGGCGTCGCGCGCGCGGACGTACGCTTCGGCAATGGTCGCGCCAGTGGCGGCGCCGCACGGGTTGGTGTGCTTGATGACGCAGGCGGCCGGCTCGCTGAACTCGAGGACGATGCGCGCGGCGGCATCGAGGTCGAGCAGGTTGGTGAACGAGAGCTCTTTGCCCTGGAGCACGACGGGCGCGCCGAGCCCGATGGCGGGATCCAACGCGTACCAGGCCGCGGGCTGGTGGGGGTTCTCGCCGTAGCGCAGATCGCGAATCTTGTGCGCGTCCACCACCAGTTGCCCGGGTGCCAGCGGTGCGGCCGACTCGCGGTGGAACTCCGCGCCCGAGACCGTGACCTCGGCCAGCGTGGAGGCGATGGCGGTGTCGTAGCCGCCCGTGTGTCCGTACGCGCGCCGTGCCAGGTCGAACCGGAACGCGGGCGCCGGCCCGCCCTCGCGATCCAGTTCGGCGAGCACCGCCGGGTAATCGCCGGGGGAGACCACGACGAGCACATCCCGGAAATTCTTGGCAGCCGCGCGCACCAGGCTGGGACCTCCGATGTCGATCTGCTCGATCAGGTCGTCGAACGCGATGCCGGCTTTCGCCGCGGTTTCGACGAAGGGATAGAGGTTCACCACGACCAGGTCCACCAGGCCGATCCCGTGCGCCGAAGCCGCCGCCAGGTCCTCGGGATGGTGCCGTCTGGCCAGGATGCCGCCGTGAATCTTCGGATGCAACGTCTTGACCCGGCCGTCCATCATCTCGGGGAACCCCGTCACGTCGGACACATTGACGACCGGCAGGCCGGCCTCGGCCAGCGCCCTGGCCGTGCCCCCGGTGGACACCAGCTCGAACCCCCTGGCCACGAGCCCGCGACCGAACTCCAGCAGACCCGATTTGTCCGAAACGCTCAGGATGGCTCTTTTCATGATCCTCACGTCAGCAATTGACACCAAATGTAACGGGCCGGTATGATGCGCGTGCGGTCCAGGTTACCGGACCCGGGAAGGCCGCACAGCGCGGCCTTTTTTTGTGCCCGCGTCAGGTCTTCGGACCTGGGGCAGGTAGGACGACTCGGTGGCAGCGCCACCGCCAGCAGGAAGAAACACGATGCGCATTACAGGCAAGGTCAAGTGGTTCAACAACGCCAAGGGCTATGGATTCATCGAGCGCGAGGGCGGCAGCGACGTCTTCGTGCACTACTCGGCGATCCAGGGCTCGGGCTTCCGCTCCCTCGAAGAGGGTCAGCCGGTGGAGTTTGAAATCGTCGACGGCCCGAAGGGACCGCAGGCGGGCAACGTCACCCGCGTCTGAGCCGCTGAAGACCACTGGTGCCGGGCGACCCCGCTCGGCACCAGTCGCTTAGGACTCCCCCACTTTCTTCGCCGCCAGCTTCACCTTCCCGTCTTTCATCTCCACGCGAAACGCCACCTCCTGGCCACCGGCGCCCAGCTTCTTGACCTGCGCCTGCACCAGCTCGGTGAACCGCTCGTACTCGACCGGCTTCTCGCCCACCTGGCGACGCGCCTCGGTCATCTGCTCGTAGAGCGCCTGGACTCTGTCTTCCTGTGACTTGGGATCCTTGAGGCTGGTCACCGCCACGATGCGATCCCGTGGCGCGGCCGGCTCGGGCGGCGCCGGGGGAGGCAAGGCGTCGGGCTCGGACGAGTGCGGTTCGGGCGAGTGCGGTCCGGGCGTGGGTGGCGGGCCGGCAGAGGCACGCGGCCGACCGGGGCGGCGCCCCATTTCCTGGGCCTTCAGCTGGCGCTCCCACAACTCGGTGAACGCGGCCCAGCGCGCCTGCACGGTCTGGAACCGGAACCGATCGCCGGTGTTCTGGATCTGCATGCGATCCAGGCGCTTGACCAACCCGTCCACGCGCGCGCGCTGATCCCAGGGCAGGCGGGGCAACCGCCCCGCGAAGAACATGTTGTACTCCGCCTCGAGCCGTTTCAGCTCAACTTCCAGGGCGTGCAACTCGCGTTCGAAGTCGGACCGTGAAGGCGGCATCGGGCGGTGTCAGGGCAGCAGGAGAAACCAGACGAGCGGCAGCCATAGCTCGCGCGCGTGCGGGAGGGGCCGATCGTCCACCAGCACTTCGCAGCTGGGTTGCGCGTTCACCACTTCGTACAGGTCGCGCATGCGCAACGCGTCGCCAGAGAAGAATCGCGCACGGTGCCGTCGCTCGACGCCCTCGCCTACCTCGCGGTACTCGGCCGACGCCTTGGCCATCTCCACCGCTCGCGCGTAGTCCGGGCCGTCGAACGGGCCGAACACCAGCGTGACCGAGAACGGGAGGTTGCGGGGGCCGAAGAGGGCGGCGTGCAGGTCGGGGTCGAGTGCCGCCAGCTCGTCGGCGGTAGGCTCTTCCGGCTTCTCGACATACGGCCAGAAGCGCTCCAGGGGGCGGGTGGTACGGGCAGCCTGCGACATGGAAACTGGGATCGTAGCAGGTTCAAGGGGGTTCAGGAAGCATCCGAAGGGGGATACCATCGGGGCCATGCCGTCGCCCCGGGATATCCCGTCCATCGATCAGCTGAGGAAACGAGACGGGGTGCAACGCCTCGAGGGGCAATACGGCCTGGACGCCACGCGCGAGGCGCTCCGCGGCGCGGCCGACGCGGCACGGCAGCGGCTGCTCGATGGTGGACGCGTGGACCCGGCACCGGATGCCGACCTGGCGGGCGCCATCGAGACCGACGCGACGGCCAGGCTGTCACAGCGCTTCCAGGGGTCGCTCCGGACGGTCATCAATGCCACTGGCGTCGTCATCCACACCAACCTGGGCCGCGCGCCGCTGGCGCGCGCGGCCATCGATCGCCTGTCGGCCACGGCGGGTGGTTACACGAACCTCGAATACGACCTCGTGCGGGGCGAGCGGGGCTCCCGGGCCGTTCATGCAGAGGCGCTCCTCACGGCGCTGACCGGTGCCGAAGCCGCGGTGGTGGTGAACAACAACGCCGCGGCCACGCTGCTGATGCTGGCGGCGCTTGCGCGCGGGCGCGAGGTCTTGATCTCCCGGGGCGAGCTGGTGGAGATCGGCGGCGGCTTCCGGGTGCCAGACGTGATGGCGCAATCGGGCGCCGAGCTCCGCGAGATTGGCACGACGAATCGCACGCGCGTCTCGGACTACACCGTGGCAGCCGGCCCACGTACCGCGCTCATCCTGCGGGTGCACCCGTCGAACTTCCGCATCGAGGGCTTCACCGAGCGGCCATCACTGGCGGCGCTGGTCGAAGCCGGTCGCGCGCTGAACATCCCGGTCGTCGAAGACATCGGCAGCGGCAACCTGGATGAGGGCCTCGCCGATGAGCCCTCGGTGCGTGGGTCGCTGGCGGCCGGCGCGGACCTGGTGTGCTTCAGCGGCGACAAGCTGCTGGGCGGCCCGCAGGCGGGCATCCTGGTGGGACGCCGCCCGTTGGTGGATCAGCTCCGAAGCCACCCGCTGATGCGGGCCTTCCGCGTGGACAAGCTCACCTACGCCGCGCTCGAGGCCACGCTGCTCGAGTACCTGGCCGGCCGCGCCGACGAGACCGTGCCGGTGCGCCGGATGCTGGCGCTGGACGTGGAAACCATCGAGGATCGCGCGCGCGGGCTGGCCGAGCGTCTCGTCGCCCAGGGCTGGGACGTGAGCCTCGTCAGCGGATCGTCCGCCGTCGGCGGCGGCAGCGCCCCTGGACTGGCGCTCCCCACCGTGCTGGTGGCCATCGAGCGAGAGGGCCTCACCGCCGACGCGATCGAGGCCCGCCTGCGCGCGCTCGCCACACCCGTGATTGCGAGAATCGTGGACGACCGCGTGGTGCTCGATCTGAGGACCGTGCCAGAAGAATCGATCGAGCAGCTCACCTCGCTGCTGCACTTCCCCGATGTTCCATGACGAGGCCGACCGCCGTGCCGCGCTTGAACCCTTTCCAGTAGTTGTGCGCCGGTAGCGGCTTTCCCTCGCGGTCCACGGCATAGACCGCATCCTTTCCCGCCGGCACCACGTCGAAGTAGGCCTTCTTCGCGTCGTCGGCCTTCAGGTAGCGATCGAACCAGGCTGTCGCGAAGTGCTGGAGGATGTTGTTCATCCGGGCGGTATCCCACACGGGATCCGCGTAGTGGGCATAGGCCGACGAGCCTGAGTTGCCGTTAGTGCCGAGCACCTCCATCGGAGCCGGGTAGGGCGCCGCGGCGTTGTGGTTTGCGTTCACGAACGTCAGCAGGTAGCGGTCCGCGTTCACCGCGCCCGCGAAGATGGCCCGCGTGCCGTTCTCGTACCCCGACACATCGTCCACGCTGCCGGCCACGAACAGCACCGGCGTGCGGATGCCCTGCAGGCCCTCCGCGTCCCAGAACCCGTTCTGCATGCCCCAGGGCCCGATGGCGATGGCCGACTTGACGCGTGGGTCGATGCTCTTGCGATAGGCGGGGTTGTCGGCGCTGCGGTCGGCGAGCAGGCGGTTCGGCGGCGCTGAAGACAACGTCTGGCTGGCCGTGCTGTAGCCGCCGCCAATCACGTTCACCACGCCGTAGCCGCCCATCGAGTAGCCGACGATGCCGGTGCGGTCGGCATCGAGGACGCCGGCCAGGAAACTGCCAGAGGCGGCACGCCCGAGGCGCGCCATCTCGTTCAGCACGAACAGCTGATCGAACGGGCGATTGTAGAGCGTGCTCCCGAACGCCTTCTGATCGTCGTAGGTGCTGTCCTTGTGGTCGATCGACACGGCGACGAATCCCTTGCTGGCGAGGTTCTCGCCGAGGTGGCTCAGCAGGTAGCGGTTGCCGGGGTACCCGTGCGAGATGATGACCAGCGGAAACGGCGCGCCCGTGGCCATCGGCTGCGCGTCGCGCACCGCCTGGCCGTGGAGGGCCGCGGTGACCCCAGGGTCGCGCGTGACCACGCGGTACTCGCCGCCGGGTGACTGCCCCGTCCCCAACACGGCCGGGTACCACACCTCGAGCGTCAGGGTGCGGTCGTAGCGGGCCGCAGGCGTGCCTTCCCTGGTGTTCAGGATGTCGGGCCGGTTGCGGTCTGTCGCGGTGATGGTGCGCACACCGACCGCATGGGGGCCGTAGGCCGCCAACTCGGGCGCGCTTGGGGTGATGATGTCGATGTGATTCGGCTGCGCCAGGGCGCCCGCACCGGCGAGTGCGAGCCCGACGATGATTCCGGCCGACTGCGGACGAAGCATGGTGGTTCCCTCAGTTGCGGCGCGCGCCTGGCGTCGCGCCGGAGCGCATTATGCGCGAGTGCGGCCCCGCCTGTCCGCCATCATGCGGCCCGCCAGCTCCTTGACGATCTTCGCGGCCACGCTCGCCGTGACACCCTGCACGTCCTGCCGGGGGTTGTACTCCACGACGTCCGCGCCGACGACAGGGCCCGGCACGGCGTGCACGAGATCGATCACGTCCCGCACCGAGAGTCCCCCCGGTTCCCGGTGAGACACGCCGGGCGCGAATGCCGGGTCGAGGCCGTCGAGATCGATGGACAGGTAGACAGCGCCGCTCGAGGACGGGCGATCGCCGCAGCCCCAGCGCCGCATGTCGAAGACGTCCGCCTCGAATCGCCGCATCTGATCACGCTGGTGCGGCGTGATGGTGCGCAGGCCCACCTGCACCAGCCGAGCGGCGAGCCCTTCTTCCATGATGCGCGCGAAGGGACAGGCGTGCGAGAAGCGATCGCCTTCGAAGACGTCGTAGACGTCTGCGTGCGCGTCGATGTGAAGGATGGTCACGCCCGGGTGCGCCTGGGCCACCGCGCGCAGGATGGGATAGGTGACGGAGTGATCGCCGCCCAGGGCGATGGGGCGATGTCCCGCCACGTAGACGGCCGAGACACCGGCCTCGATGGCCGTACGGGCTGATGCGGGGTCGGCCAGCGCCAGCTCCAGGTCGCCGTGATCGGAGAGCCCATCCGCAGCGGAGATGTCCTCGCCCATCTCGGTCCAGGGATTGCCCTGCGGCGACCACAGCGCCTCGCGAATGGGCGCGGGCGCTTCGGCCGCGCCGCGAAGGAACGACGAGCTCGCGTCGTACGGCAGGCCGATCAGCCCGGGCGAGCCGAGGAGCGCGGCGGTCATGAGGCGCCCACCGGCGCGCGTGGGGCACGATGCCGTTCGATCCACTGCGCCCAGGGCGGGAACAGCCAGAGCGCCAGCGCGCCAAGGGCGACGGCGGTGGCCGAAGGCGGCGGCGGTGACCACGGCTGCGTGATCCAGATGACCGTGGCCAGCGCGATCATTCCGGCCAGCGCCCATCGCCCCACGCGGTCACGCGGAGACGTGGCGCGAAGGTAGAGCCACACGCCGACGGCGAGCAGCGTGCCCTCGATGACGATGGTGACCGGGATGGAGTACCAGAGGCCGAGGCCCACGCGCGGCCCTCCGGGCCAGAGCGGCAGGTCGGGCCGGTGCGTCAGCGCGTCCAGCACCCAGTGGCTGACGACGAGCGCGCCCACCACGATGCCCGCGCGCACCGAGAGCAGGCCACGCCGCGCCATCGATCCGGCCAGCGCGGCCCACACCAGCACGAGCAGCAGGCTGTGGCTCCAGGGATAGGAGTCGAACGCGAGGTTGGTGAACGCGGTGTCACCGGGATTGACGCGGACCGACTCGAGGCCGAGGAGCAGGAGCAGGGGCCAGAGCAAATCGAGTCCGAACGCTGCGGCGACCGCAATGCCGAGCGGCACCCGCGGTGCGGCGGGCTTGGCGGCAAGGGCCGCGGCCAGGTGGCCAACGAACATGACCACAGTCTAGCCGGTCGCGCGCCGGTGATAAGCTCCCGCGCATGTCCACGCGGCTTCCTGTCTTGACCCTGGCGCTGGCCCTGGCCGGCTGCTCCTCTGCCCCGAGCTACGACATCATCATCCGCAACGGCACCATCGTCGATGGCAGCGGCTCGCCCGGGGTGGCCGGCGACGTGGCCATCCAGGGGCAGAAGATCGCCGCCGTCGGCGCGCTGGGTTCGGCGACGGCGACCACCGACGTGGACGCGAAGGGCCTGACCATCGCGCCCGGGTTCATCAACATGCTGAGCCACTCGGAAACGTCGCTCATCGCCGATGGCCGCTCGATGGGCGAGCTGAAGCAGGGCGTGACGCTGGAGGTATTCGGCGAGGGCTCCATGGGCCCGATGAACGACCGGATGAAGCAGGAGTCGAAGGCGCGCCAGTCCGACATCACGTTCGACATCGGCTGGACGACCCTCGGGCAGTACCTGGACTGGCTGGTGGCCCGCGGCATCACCCCGAACATCGCGTCGTTCGTCGGCGCGGCCACGGTCCGCGTGAACGAACTGGGCTACGCCGACCGGGAGCCCACGCCCGAGGAGCTGGACCGCATGCGCGCGCACGTGCGTACCGCCATGGAGGAGGGCGCCATGGGCCTGTCATCCGCGCTCATCTATGCGCCTGGCTTCTACGCGAAGACCGGCGAGCTCGTCGAGCTCGCAAAGGTGGCGTCTCAGTTCGGCGGCATGTACATCTCGCACCTGCGCAGCGAAGGCAACCGGCTCGTCGAAGCGGTGGATGAGCTGATGGCCATCGCCCGCGAGGCGAACATCCGCGCCGAGATCTACCACTTGAAGGCGGCAGGGGAATCGAACTGGCCCAAGCTGGACGAGGTGATCCGCCGCGTGGAGGCCGCGCGCAAGGACGGCCTCGAGATCACGGCCGACATGTACACCTACACCGCGGGCTCCACGGGCCTCGACGCCGCCATGCCGCCGTGGGTGCAGGAGGGTGGCTATCAGGCCTGGGCGGGGCGGCTGAAGGATCCGGCCACGCGCGCGAAGGTGATGAAGGAGATGCTGACGCCCACCGACGCGTGGGAGAACCTGATGCTCGCGGCCACGCCGAAGGGCACGCTCCTGGTGGGCTTCAGGAACGAGGCCCTGCGCAGCCTCATCGGCAAGACGCTGTCAGACGTGGCCGCCATGCGGGGCAAGTCGCCGCAGGAAACCGCGATGGACC
>Ga0105106_10000531_pt1 | contig 26902 bp, 23 predicted proteins | sample PPLLaktember2015_5_FD_79109 | JGI IMG/M metagenome (GOLD analysis project Ga0105106, IMG submission 79109) | Freshwater sediment microbial communities from Prairie Pothole Lake near Jamestown, North Dakota, USA - PPLs Lake P8 Core (1) Depth... | ecosystem: Environmental > Aquatic > Freshwater >...
ATGGAAACCCTTTTGGTTTTCATAGTTTTATTATAACCCGGGGTCCCGGAATGTCAAGCCCCGGCCCGGGCCGGGCATCGGGGGCGCCCTATGGCCTTATGGCGTCGGGAGTGCTAACATTCCATCCGTGGACGCGAGCCCCCGACTCTTCAGGACGAGAAAAGCTTGGAGGGCCTGGCTCCACCGGAACCACGACCGGTCCAAAGGCATCTGGCTCACCTACTACAAGAAATCTTCCGGTAAGAAGTCGATCACCCACGAGGAGGCCCTGCGGGAAGCCCTCTGCTTCGGCTGGATCGATTCGGTCATCGCCCGCATCGACGCCGAGCGCTACAAGCAGAAGTACACGCCCCGCAGCGACAAGTCGATCTGGTCGTCCGCCAACAAAGCCCGCGTGGAAAGGCTGGCCGCCGAGGGTTCGATGGCTCCTTCCGGTCTGGTCAAGGTCGAGACCGCCAAGCGCAACGGGTCCTGGAACAGGCTGGCCGGCATCGAGGCCATCGTCCGGACGACCGACGTCCCCGCCGACCTCCTCGGGGCCCTGGACGCCGATCCCAAAGCCAAGGCGATCTTCGAAACGCGCCCGCCGTCGGAAAAGAGACTCTGGAGCTTTTGGATCGTCAGCGCGAAGAAGCCCGAGACGCGGACCCGACGGGTGGCCGAGACGGTCAAACGCGTCTTGGCCGGCCGCCGGCCCGGGATGTAGGGCGGTTCAGGCCTCGATGATCCCGAGAGGCGGGTTGGTCTTCCACTTGCCCCGGGTGAAGTCGGGGATGTCGACCGGCCGGCCCTTGGCCGCGACGCTCCGGATGCTCGCGCCGACGATGGCGCTCCAGGCCGCCGCGTCGTAGACGTCCTGATCGAGCGGCTCGCCCCGGCGGAGCGATTGGATGAGCCGGTAGTCCTCGATGTAGTCCATGCCGCCGTGTCCCCGCCCCTCCCCTTTCGCGGCGATGGCCTTCCAGAGCGGGTGCTCGAACTCGGCCGCGAACTTCTCGAAGTCGTCCCACTCGTGGGGCTTATCGGCCTTGCCCTCGATATAGATCCGGTCGGGCCACTTGTGGGCCAGGCCGCGGGTCCCCTGGACGAGGTTGATCCGCGTGTAGGGGCGCGGCAGGTTGGTGTCGTGGATGAGGATGATGGTCTTGCCGAGCTTGGTCTTGATCAGGCTGGTGTTGACGTCGCCGAGGGCGTAGCGCTCCTTGGCTTGCGGGGAATCCGGCCCGAACGTGTCCACGGCGTATTCGTGGAGGCCCCGGGTGGGGCTGCTCAGCGAGACGAGGTAATCGAACGCGTCGCCGCGGTTGACGTTCATGCATTGGGCCACGGGGCCGAGCCCGTGGGTCGGATAGAGATTGCCGTTGAATTTCTGCGACCAGGCCCGCCGCCACAGTCCTTCGCCCTCGCTCCCGAACTTGACGCCCCGCAGATCGTGGAGATAGCCGGCCTCGGCGTGGAGGACCTCGCCGAGCAGCCCTTTGCGGATGAGGTTCAGCGTCATGAGCTCGATCCGGTCGTAGCAGCAGTTCTCCATCATCTGGCAGTGGCGGTGGTGCTTTTCGGCCGCTTCGACGAGGGCCCAGCAGTCCTCGATGGACATGGCCGCCGGCACCTCGGTCGCGGCATGTTTGCCGTTCCTCATGGCGGCCAGGCAGACGGGCACGTGCCACTCCCAAGGCGTCGCCGTGAAAACGAGATCGATGTCATCGGACGCGCAGAGCCTCTCGAAATCCCGCGGCCCGTTGGCATAGCCGGCCGGCTTCGGCTGCCCGGCTTCGACAACCCATTTCTGGGCCCGCTCGACCTTGGCCGGGACGATGTCGCAAACGGCCCTGATCTCGACGCCGTCGATGTTCAGGAGGTTCATGACATGCGCCGACCCCATCCCGCCGACGCCGACGAAACCAACCCGGACGGTCGGCATGGCCGGGGCGGTGAACTGCGACCTGGCTTCGCCCGGAGCGCCGGCGAGGCTCTTGGCCTCGAGGCCGAACCCGGCGGCCGCGGCGCCCAGACCGGCCGCCGCCCCGATCTTCAGGAAATCTCTCCGGCTCCTGTTTTTGCTCTCTTCGCTCATGGGTCCTCCTGCTCGATCGTGTTAGGGCGGTCCTCAGAAGATCCGAAAGGCGAGGCCTCCGGCGATCTGGAAGCCGCCGACGTTGACGTTGATGGAAAGGGCCGAGCCCTCCCCCGTGCTGACGGATTCGTAGCTCGCTTGGCCAAAAACGGAGATCCTCTCGACGGGCGCCACGGAGAAAGTCAGGACGAAACGCGGCGCGATCTTGCGGCCTTTGAAATCGAAGTCGACGGTCTGCCACGTCTCCCGGTATTGATGGATCCCGGCGCCCGCGCCCAGGCGGATCGCGACCGGGCCGGCGTCGAGCTGGTAAAAGACGGTCAGCGGGATGGTCGTCCGCCGGAATTCGACGGGATACATCTCCTCGCCTCCCTTCAGAGCCACCGCGACGCCCTTGTCGGACAGGCGGCCGAAGCCGGCGGCGAATCCGACGGGGCCTTCGAGCTTGAGCCAGATGTCCCCCGCGATCGAAAGCCCGGAGCCGTAGATCCGGCGGTAAGCCTCGCCGGCCGGGAAGAACCCGCCGGCGCCGAAAGACAGCGACAGCTCCTGGGCGAGCGCGGCCGGGGCCAGGATCAGAACGAAAAGCGCCGTCCCCAGGACGAGGCGCGACGCTCTCATCGGAGACCCCTCCAGATCAGGGCCAGGACATTTTGAAACGGCGGAGACGAAGATATCGCCGCCGTCGACCAGGTCGAGGAGAAGGACACCGCCGCTTCCCGCGAACGATTGCTTTCGAGCCCGGTCGGGCCGAAGGCGGTGACGACATAGTAATACGACACCGCCGTGCCGATCGCCTGGTCGGTAAACGCAGCCCCGGTCACGGGAGCCGGGTTGATCTTGACATAGCCGGCATGCGGGGAGGCCGATCGATAGATGTTGTAGCCCTCCGCATCGGTCTGGGCCGTCCAGGCCAGCCGGACGGCTCTCAGCGTGTTGAAGAGGGAACTGTAAACGACCGTGCTGCCAGCCAAGCCGACGGGGGTCCGGGGATAACCGTCCTTGATCGGTTGAGCCAGCTCGGCGAGAAGTCCCACGGAGGCCCTCGCCGCCCGGGTGAGGAAATCCAGATCGAGCGTCGCGAGCGTGTCGGTCGTCCTGTGATAGTAAGGATTGGTCAGCGGCATATCCTCGATGGCCAGCAGGGCCGGGTAGCCGCTGTCCCAGAATGGCGAGTGATCGGAGTAGACCATGGACGCGTCGACGGTCCTCGTCCCTCCGATGCCGCCGTAAGGCGCTCCGGCGGCGAGGAACAGGTCGCCCAGCCAGACCGAGCCGGGATTGACGATGATCTGGAGGTCCTCGGGCGGGACGTCGGCGTAGCCGATCATGTCCAGGTTGATGACGCCGAGGATCCGGTCGCCCGCGGTCCGGGCTGCGGCGGCATGGAAGCGGCTTCCATAGAGCCCCCACTCCTCCGCCGAAAACACGATGAAGCGGACGGTGAAGTCGAGCGGATGGGGCGCCAGGATCCGCGCCGCTTCGAGGACGGCCGCCGTCCCGCTGGCGTTGTCGTCGGCGCCCGGGGCCAAGGTCAGCCGTGAGGAAGATGTCGAATCATAGTGCGAGCAGATGATATAGATGTCGTCGGGGTAGGTTTCGCCGGTCTTCTCGGCGATGATGTTGCGCGAAGCGTACGAGCCCGAGAACGTGAACGGCTCGAACCGGACCTCGTCGAGACCGAGGGCCGAGAAGGAGCTATAGAGCGCCTCTCCGGCAGCCTCGCAGTTCGTCGTCGAAGCATAGCGCGTCTGGAAATCCTGAAGGGTCTGGACGTGAGCAGCCAGGCCGGGCGAGGAGACGAGCGAGACGATCGTCTCGATCAGGGGGTCCTGGGCTGAGGCCGCCGCCGCGGGCGAAACCGCGACGGGGCGGACCGCGAGATAGGGCAGGACGGAGCGCGGGGCAAGCGCCTTGCGCGGCAGGCCGTCGGGGACAAGACCCGAGAGGCTTCCCTGCTCCGTCCAGAAGACCGCCATACCGGGCTCGACGGCGACGGCATGACCGGCGGCGCGGAGGGAGGCGAGGGCGCCGGGACTGCCGGTCCCCACGATCAGGAACTCGCGCCCGGCCGCGCCCCTGTCCAGCACCGTGAAGCGGACACGGTGCTTGCGCAGGGCTTCGAGATCGGCTCCGCCGGCCAGGGCCAATAGGCAGGTCGTGAGCTCCTGGCGGACATCGATCTGAAGCCTGGCCAAGGTCCGGACCGTCGAGGCCGAATCTCTGGGGATCCGGATGAGATTGACCGCTCTCCCGGCGTCACGGCCGGCCGAGTCATGCGGACGGGTGCCGGCCGCGAAAAGACCGCCGGCCAGGACGGCCGCGAGGATGATTGCGGGCCGCTTCATGAGCGCCTATTTAATCAAATTTCCGTTGCGGCGGCAACAGAGTATAATCGGCTCCGGAGGGACCGCGATGTCGAAGCCGGCCAAGCCCGAAGGACGTTTCATGATGAGAGCCATCCGGGAGGCGCGAAAGAACCTCATCCGGCCGGACGGCGGGCCGTTCGGCGCCTGCATCGTCAGGGATGGGCATATCTTGGCGACGGCCAGGAACACGGTCCTCCGGGACGATGCGACCTGCCACGCCGAGGTCAACGCCATCCGCAAGGCCTCGAAAAAGCTCGGCACTTTCGACCTCACGGGATGCGATATCTATTCGACGACCGAGCCCTGCCCGATGTGTTTCGGGGCGATCCATTGGGCCCGGATCGGCACGGTCTATTACGGCACCGGCATCGGCGACGCGGCCAGGGCCGGTTTTCACGAGCTCGAGGTCTCGAATGCCCGGATGAAAGCGCTGGGAAAAAGCCGGATCAGGCTCGTCCCGGAATTCCTGCGGGCCGAATGCCGGGAGCTTTTCGACGCCTGGTTGGCGATGCCGGACAAGAAGCGGTACTGATCCCGGTCGCTTGACAAGCTCCTGGTTCATCCTTATAATGCGACAATCATGGACAGCGCGATCGATCGCCGGAACCTCACGCTAGCGCTGTCCTCTCTTCTCTGGAACTGGCGGGCGGTCCCAGCCGCCCGATAAGTCCGCTCCCCCCGTCCCATTCCCTTTTTGGGGACAGGTGCGCGCTTCTCAAGAGGGACACCGCCCCGCGGGACAGTCCCTTTGGAGGAAAGCCCCTCGTGATCATCGCCTGGCGTTCACGCGCCGACCCCTGAGCCGAGGACCCCCGTCGGACGACGACGGGACAGATGTTGAGAAAGGACTCTGACCATCATGCGCTTCGCATCGCGAAAAACGGATTTCCTTCCCCGGGCCTTCTACAATATCAAGGCCGACTTGCCATCGCCCCCCAGGCCGCCGTTGCACCCGGGGACAAAAGAGCCTCTGAAGCCCGAAGACCTCGAGCCCATCTTTCCCAAAAGCTTCATCCGCCAGGAGGGCGTGACCGCCCGGGACATCCCTATTCCCGGACCGGTCCTCGAGGCTTACTCGGTCTTCCGGCCGACGCCGCTCATCGAAGCGACGGCTTTGAGAAAGGCCCTTGGGACACCGGCCCGCATCTTCTACAAGTACGAGGGGGTCGGTCCGGTCGGAAGCCACAAGACGAACACGGCCCTCATGCAGGCCTACCTGGCTTCTGAGGACGGGGTCACGACTCTAGCCACCGAGACCGGCGCGGGGCAATGGGGTTCGGCCCTCGCCTTCGCGGGATCCCGTTTCGGCATCCAGACCCGCATCTTCATGGTCCGGTCGAGCTTCCGGCAGAAGCCCGGGCGGAGGATCATCATGGAGATGTTCGGCGGCTCGGTCCTCGAAAGCCCCAGCCCGACGACCGCAGCGGGTCGCCTCTTCCATGATCAGGATCCCGACCACCCCGGCAGCCTCGGCATCGCCATCGCCGAGGCGGTCGAGGTCACGGTCAAGACCCCCGGCGTCAAGTACGCCCTCGGCTCGGTCCTCGACAGCGTACTCATGCACCAGACGATCATCGGGCTCGAGGCCGAGAAACAAATGGAGGAGATGGGCGTCGTCCCGGATACGATCATCGGCTGCGTCGGCGGCGGCTCGAACTTCGCCGGCTTAGCCTTCCCTTTCGTCCGGCACGATCTCGCCGGACGCCGGAAGACCCGCTACCTCGCCGTCGAACCGGACGCCTGCCCGTCCCTGACGCGGGGCGAGCTGCGCTATGACTTCGGCGACAGCGTCGGCTCGACGCCGCTCCTGTACATGCACACCCTGGGCATGGATTTCGTGCCGCCTCCGCTTCACGCCGGCGGCCTCCGCTATCACGGCATGGCCCCGCTCGTCAGCCATCTCACGGCCATGGGGATCGTCGAGCCCCGGGCCATCGACCAGAAGACGGTCTTCGACGCGGCGGTGTTGTTCATGAAGACGGAAGGCATCCTGCCCGCTCCGGAATCCTCCCACGCCATCGCCGTGGCCATCGAGGAGGCCCTCAAGGCCAAGGAGGAGGGACGTGAATCGGTCGTCCTCTTCAACCTCTCCGGGCACGGATTTCTCGATATCAGCGCCTACAACGGACATCGGCCGGAAAGCTCCTGACCGGCGGCCAGACCCCGGCCCGGGGCGGGAAAACCAGGGCGGCGTGGGCCCGAAAAAAAGGGGAACATCGCCGGAAGCCCCCGCGTATAATGGGGAGACGAGGAGGCCCGATGAAGCACCAAACGACTCTGTGGCTCGCAGTTTCCCTGACCGTCTGCGCACTCGTGTCATCCGCCCCGGGCGAAGCCAGTCCGTCGACCGCGGACGAAGCCCTGGCCAAGAGGATCGACGCCGTCATGGCCGAGGTCTACAAGCCCGGCGAACCGGGGGCAGCGATCATCGTCCGGAAGAACGGGCGGACCATCCTCCGCAAGGGCTACGGGATGGCCAACATCGAGCTCGGCGTCCCCGTCGAACCCGACATGGTCTTCCGGCTCGGGTCGATCACCAAGCAATTCACGGCCGTCTCCATCCTCCTTCTGGCCCAGGAGGGCAGGCTCATGCTTCAGGACGAGATCACGAAGTTCCTGCCGGACTACCCGTCCCAGGGAAGGAGGATCACCGTCGAACATCTGCTGACCCACACGTCCGGCATCCAGAGCCTCACGGACATGCCCGAGTGGCTTCCCCTGTGGAGAAAGGACCTCACCCTGAAGGAGCTCATCGACCTGTTCAAGGACAAGCCCATGCAGTTCGAGCCCGGCCGGAGCTGGGCCTATAACAATTCCGGCTACATCCTGCTCGGGGCCATCATCGAAAAGGTCTCGGGCCAGACATACGAGGCCTTCCTCGAAGAGCGGATCTTCAAGCCCCTGGGCATGAAGAGCTCTTTTTACGACAGCACCGATCGGATCATCCCCCGCCGCGCCGCCGGATATCAGGAAGGGAAGAACGGCTTCGTCAACGCCCCCTATCTCAGCATGACCCAGCCCTATGCCGCCGGGTCGCTGATGTCGACCGTCGACGATCTGGCCGTCTGGAGCGACGCAGTCTTCGCTGGGAAGCTCGTCCGGAAGGAGTGGCTCGACAAGGCCTTCGCGCCCTTCGAGCTCGCGAACGGGGAATCCTCCGGATACGGGTACGGCTGGTTCGTCGCGGATTTCGCCGGCCATCGGTCGATCGAACACGGCGGGGGCATCAACGGCTTCTCGACCTACGAGATGACGCTCCCCGAGGATCGGATTTTCGTGGCCGTCCTGACCAACAGCGCCGTCGGAGGCCGGGATCCCGAGCCCCGGGCGGTCAAGATCGCCTGGCTCGCGCTCGGGATCACCGAACCCGAACGGAAGGTCGTGGCGGTCCCGGCCGGGGCCATCGACGCCTTCGCCGGGGTCTACGTGGACGAACGGAAGCAGGAGTACTACTTCAGCCGCGAGGCGGACAAGCTCTTCGCCCAGAGACAGGGCGGCTCGAAGAAGGAGCTCTATCCCTCTTCATCGACCGAGTTCTTCCTCAAGGACGATCCGGCCCGATTCGCCTTCGTCAAGGATGGCGGCGGCCGGGTGTCCGGCCTGAGGATCAGCTCCCGGATCGGGCCCGGCCAGATCTTCACCAGAACGGACAAGCCCCTGCCCCAGCCGCGCACGGAGGCTCCGGTCGATCCCAAGCTCTATGACCGCCTGACCGGAGATTACGAGCTGGCTCCGGCTTTCATCATCACGATCCTGCGCCGCGGCGACAAGCTCATCTCGCAGGCCACCGGCCAGCCCGAGGTCGAGCTCTTTCCAGAATCAGAAACGAGGTTCTTCCTCAAGGTCGTCGACGCCCAGGTCGATTTCGTGCTCGATCCAGCGGGCAAGGCGACGGGACTCGTCCTTCACCAAGGCGGCCAAGACCTGCCGGCCAAGAAGATCAGGACTCCCTGAGCGAGGGAACCCTGGGGCCGCCGGCTCCGTATACAAGAGAGAAGGTCCAATTCTCATCCAGGGAGGCCCCGCCATGTCATTGACGCGAGCGAAGATCGGGATCGCTGTTCTCTGTCTGATCGGGTCTCTGGCCGCCTGCGACGACGTCGGCGACACCCGCAACAGGATGACCGAGACGAGCCTTGTCGCCCTCCAGGGGGCCTCGCGGGCCGAGGTTCGCCTGAACATGGGGGCCGGGGAGCTGAAGCTTCGGGGCGCCGATCAAGAGGCGCTCCTCGAGGCCTCATTCGAGTTCAATCGGGAGCGCAACCGTCCCGTGGTCGAATACCGCCGCTTCGGCGACAAGGGCATCCTGGAGGTCCGCCACGCCCGGCGCCGCGGGATCAATTTCGGCACGACCAGGAACCGCTGGGACCTCGTCCTCGGCAACGCCGCCCCGCTCGACCTCAAGATCGACCTCGGGGCCGGCCGGAGCGAGATCGACCTCCGCGGGCTCAAGCTCGATCGGGTCGACATCGATATGGGCGTCGGCGAGACCGTGATCGATCTCCGAGGTCCTCACGCGGCGGGTTTTCTCATCAAGATCGACGGCGGCATCGGCAGCGGCAAGCTCGCCCTGCCCTCCGGAGTCGGCGTGCGCGTCAAAGTGGACGGCGGGCTCGGCTCGGTCGACGCCCACGGCATGACGAAGCAATCCGGCGCCTGGGTCAACGACGCCTACGGCAAGAGCCCGGTCACGATCGAGGTCGACATCGACGCCGGCATCGGCAGCCTCGATCTGCGCGTCGAACCCTCCGGCCAGGTCAAGATCTAGACTTCTTCGAGCCTGGCGGTGAAGTGCCGCAGGAACGGCGATTCCCTGACGATGCGCAGCCCCTTGACCTTGTCCCGGTTCTTGTAGAGGTCGATGAGGGCCTCGGCGACGTACCGGAGGTGCGAAGCCGTATAGACGCGCCGGGGGATGGCCAGCCGGACGAGCTCGAGCGCCGGAAACGCCTCCTCTTTCCCCTTGCCCGTCTTCTGACCGAACATGACCCCGCCGATCTCGACGGCCCGGATGCCGTACTCGCGGTAGAGGGCCACGGTCAGGGCCCAGCCGGGATATTGGGCCCGGCGGATGTGCGGCAGGAACCGGTCGGCCAGGAGGTAGACCGCATGGCCCCCGAAGGGCTTGAAGACGGGCACGCCGGCCTGGTCGAGAAGCCCGCCGAGATAGGCTACCTGGCCGATGCGGTGCTCGAGGTAATCCTCGTCGAGAGCCTCCTTTAGGCCCCGGGCCATGGCCTCGAGATCGCGGCCGGCCAGTCCGCCGTAGGTCGGGAAGCCTTCCCTGATGATGAGATCGTTCTTGATCTTCTCGGCCAGGGCGTCGTCGTCGAGGGTGACGAAGCCGCCGATGTTGACCAGGGCGTCCTTCTTGCCGCTCATGGTCGCCCCGTCGGCGTACGAGAACATCTCCTGGGCGATCTCGAGGACGCTCTTCCTGGCGTAGGCTTTCTCCCGCTTCTTGATGAACCAGGCGTTCTCGGCGAAGCGGCAGGCGTCGAAAAAGAACGGGATGCCGTAATGGGCGCAGAGCTCGCTCGTCTCCTTGATGTTCTTGAGCGAGACGGGCTGGCCCCCGCCGCTGTTGTTCGTCACCGTCATCATGACCAGCGGGATCTTCTCCGCGCCCCGCTTGTCGATGAACTTCTTCAGCTTGGCGATATCGATGTCTCCCTTGAAGGGCAGGTCCGCATCGGGATCGTAGGCCGCGGCCGCGGCCATGTCTTCGGCCCGGCCTTCGCGGACCTCGATGTTCGCCCGGGTCGTGTCGAAGTGGATGTTGTTCGGGACGCTGTCCCCCTTCTTGAGGATCGAGCCGAAGAGGACCCCCTCCGCCGCCCTCCCTTGGTGGGTCGGGATGACGTGCCGGAATCCGAAGATCGAGCGGACCGACTCCTCGAGGTGGAAGAAGTTGCGCGCCCCGGCGTAGGACTCGTCGCCGGTCATGATCCCGGCCCACTGGTCGTCGCTCATGGCCGAGGTGCCGGAATCGGTCAGGAGGTCGATCGTGACCTTCTCGGCCGGGATGCCGAAGGGGTTGAAGCCCGCCTGCTTGAGGAGCGACTCCCTCTCCCGGCTTGATGTCGCGCGCAGCGGCTCGACCATCTTGATGCGGAACGGCTCCATGGGGGGCTTGATGTCTGCCATTCGAATCCTCCTCGCGGTTCCGGCCGGGCCGGGGACCGAACGCGCTTCAGAATGTCGTCAGCTTGCGGAACTGCCGGAACCGGGCTTCGACCAGGTCCTGGTCGAGCCCCAGGAACCGGCCGATCCCGAAATCCTCGATCGCGAAGGAGGCCATGACGCTGCCGTAGACGGCCGCGCGGCGGACGTCCCGGGCGGACAAGGCCGCGGTCTTGTCGAGGTAGCCGAGAAAGCCGCCGGCGAAGCTGTCCCCCGCTCCAGTCGGATCGATGACATGCTCGGAGGGATGGGCCAGGACGCCGAAGACGAAGTCGCGGCCGAAGACGAGCGCGCCGTGCTCGCCCTTCTTGACCACGACGAGCGACGGGCCGAGCCGGGCCAGGGCCTTGCCGGCCAGGATGAGATTGGCCTCGCCGGTGACGAGCCGGGCCTCCTCATCGTTGGCGAAGTAGATGTCGACCCGGCCGAGCTCCTTGAGCAGGGCCTCGCGCTTCGTGTCGATCCAGAGGCGGATCGTGTCCATGGCCACCAGGGCCGGCCTGCGGAACTGACTCAGGATGAATTCGTGGTGCTCCGGGTTGAGATTGGCCAGGTAGACGATGCGCGAGCCGCGGAAGGACGCCGGGATCTCCGGGCGGAAGCCGGCGAAGACGTTGAGGTCCGTCCGCACGGTCGTCCGCCGGTTGGGGTCCTCCTCGTACTTCCCTTCCCAATGGAAGGTCTTCCCGGCTTTGACCTTGAGACCGGCGAGGTCGATCCCGCGCGAGCGCAGGAGGGCCAGCGTCTTCCTCGGGAAATCCCGCCCGACGACGCCGACGACGCGAGGGCGGGTGAAGTAGCTCGCCGCGAGCGAACAGTAGGTCCCCGAGCCTCCGACGATCTTCTCCCGGTCGCCCCAGGGGGTCCGGATGGTGTCGAAGGCGACCGAGCCGATGATGACGAGACTCATGGGTGCGGGTCCTGCGCTCTCAGCTCAGATACTTGTCGACGAGCAGACCGAGCTTTTTCCGCGCCGCGGGCGGTATCGCGGCGGGGCTGGTCACGATCGTATTCTTGAGCGCGGATCCGCAGCCGCAGCCGGGCGCCGCGTCCTTGCCTAAGGCCGCCAGGGCCTTCTTGATGACGGCCTTGGCGTTGGTGATGTTGTACGACATGTTCTGGAGGATGAGCTCGACCGTGACCGGCTCCTCCGTCTCATGCCAGACGTCGTAATCCGTGGCTAGGCTCAAGGTCGCATAGCAGATCTCGGCTTCGCGGCAGAGCCTGGCCTCGGTCGCGGCGGTCATGCCGATGACGTCGCCGCCCCAAGACCGGTAAGCGAGCGATTCGGCCTTCGTGGAAAACGCCGGGCCGTCGATGCAGATATAGGTCCCGCCCCGATGGGCCCTGAGCCCCAGCCCGGCGGCCGCGGCGTAGAGGAGCTCCGCGAGCTCCGGACAGACCGGCTGGCCCAGACTGACGTGGGCGACGATCCCCCCGCCGAAGAACGTGTTCGGCCGGCGGGTCCGGTCGAAGAACTGGTCGGGAAGGACCAGGTCCCGCGGATGGATGGCCTCGCGGAGCGAGCCCACGGAGTTGACCGAGATGAGGCGCTTGACCCCTAACTTCTTGAATCCGTATATATTGGCCCGATAATTGACCTCGGCCGGAAGCAGCCGGTGACCCTTGGCATGGCGGGCCAGGAAAGCCACGCGGCGGCCCTCGAGCGTGCCGACGACATAGGCGCAGGAGGGATCGCCGAAGGGCGTCCGGATACGGACCTCCCGCGTGTTCCTGAAGCCGTCGATCTCATAGAGGCCTGTGCCGCCCAGGATGCCTGTCGCGGCCTGCGGACGTTCGGATTTTTTCTTTCCGGCCATATCTCCACCTCGACTCCATATACCTTTTTCGCCGCGGCCGCGTCAAGCGCGGTCGGGGCGGCGGTCGGCTTTGCTTTTTTCCGATGAAAACGATATTCTAAATAAACCATGAAATACGTCTATCTCGACGCTTCGTCGGGCGTGAGCGGCGATATGACCCTCGGCGCGCTCATCGACCTTGGCGTCGAACCGGCCCTGTTCAAAGAGAGGATGGCCGGGCTCCGGCTGCCCGTCGAGATCGCCGTCCGGCGCGTGCGCCGGGGCGGTTTTGCCGCGGTCAAGGTCGACGTCGAGATCCACGGGCACGAGGCCATCGAGCGGACCTTCGGCGATATCGAGCGGATCGTCCTCAAGAGCCGCTTCGCCCCCTCCGTCAAGGACAGGGCCCTCGCGGTCTTCAAGCGGCTTTTCGTGGCCGAGGCCAAGGTCCACGGCCGCCGGTTCAAGGAAGCCCACCTCCACGAAGCCGGGGCCGACGACGCTCTCGTCGACGTCGTCGGGACCGCGTTCCTCCTCGACGAGCTCGGCATCGCCGATGTCTATTGCTCCCCGCTCAACGTCGGCTCGGGCTGGGTCAAGACCTCCCACGGCCGCCTCGCCGTCCCCCCGCCCGCCGTGGCCGAGCTCCTGAAGAACGCGCCGGTCTACGCGGCCTGGGTCGAGTCGGAGCTCGTCACCCCGACGGGCGCGGCGATCGTCGCGGCGCTCGCCAAGCGGTTCGCCAAGCTCCCGGAGCTCGTCTATGAAAAGATCGGCCGCGGGGCCGGTTCGAAGGAATTTCCCGAGATCCCCAACATCCTGCGCGCCTATTACGGCGAGGCCCAGGCCTTCGACGAGGCCAAGAGGGTTTTCGTGGTCGAAGCGACCGTGGACGACGCCTCTCCCCAGCTTTTGGCCCACTTCCTTGAACGGGCCTTCGAAGAAGGGGCCTTGGACGCCACCCTCTCCCCCGTGGTCATGAAAAAGAACCGCCTGGGGACGAAGCTGACCCTGCTCGCGGCGAGCGAACGGATGGACGCCCTCATCGAGGCCGTGTTCACGGAGACGACGTCGATCGGCGTCCGCTATTATCCGGTCGGCCGCCGCGTCCTCGAACGCGAATTCCGGACGGTCCGGGTCGGCGGCGAGAAGATCGGCGTCAAGGTGGCGGCCCTCGGCGGGCGGACGGTGAACGTCCAGCCGGAATATGAGGACCTCGTCAAGGCGGCCCGCAAAACCCGGCGTCCCCTCAAGGAGATCGCCCATCTGGCCGTCAGCGCGTACAGACGGAAGCGCTAGCGGCGGCGCGGCGGAGAGGCCATCATGGACATCAAGAAGATCGAAAAAGGCGTCACCCTCGTTCTCGAGGGGGTCGGCGAGGACCCGCGCCGCCCCGGCATCCGGGCGACCCCCAGCCGGGTGGCCCGCATGCTGGCCGAGGTCCTCGGGGGCTCGGAGCGCGAAGCGGCGCAGAACCTGCGCGTCATCGAGGACGAAAAGCACGACGAAATGGTCCTCATCAAGAACATCCCCCTCTACTCGATGTGCGAGCACCATCTCCTCCCCTTCGCGGGAGTGGCCCACGTGGCCTACATTCCGAAGTCCGGGCGCATCGTCGGCCTGAGCAAGATCGCCCGGGTGGTGGAGGCCCTGTCCAGGCGGCTCCAGGTCCAGGAGCGGTTGACGAAGCAGATCGCTGACCTGCTCGACAAGCACCTCGAGCCCCTGGGCGTCATGGTCGTCATCGAAGCCGAGCACATGTGCATGTCGATGCGCGGGGCCAAGAAGCCCAAATCGATCACGGTGACCTCGGCCGTCCGCGGCTCGTTCCGCAAGAATCCGGCGACGCGGGCCGAGGCCATGATGCTCATTCGGGGAGGACTGAGCAATGTCAACGAGCTCTAAGAAGACGTTCTACGTCACGACACCGATCTATTACGTCAACGACGTGCCTCACATCGGGCACGCCTATACGACGATCATCGCCGACACCCTGGCCCGCTTCCACAAGCTCGCGGGCCGGGACGTCTTCTTCCTGACCGGGACGGACGAACACGGCCAAAAGATCGAGAAGGCGGCGGCCGAGAAGGGCCTGACGCCGAAGGCGCTGGCCGACTCCGTCGTGGGCCGGGCCCAGGACCTGTGGAAGGCCCTGGACATCGAGTACGATTTCTTCGTCCGGACGACCATGGAGGTGCACGAGAAGGGCGTCCAGAAGCTCTTCCAGCGGCTCCTCGACAACGGGGATATCTATAAGGGCGAATACAAAGGCTGGTACTGCGTCTCCGACGAGAATTTCCTGCCGGACGATGTGGCCCTCGATGCCGACGGCTGCAAGACCTGTCCCGACTGCGGTAAGAAGGCCTCGGTCGTTTCCGAGGAGACCTACTTCTTCCGTCTCTCGGCCTTCCAGGACCGGCTCCTGAAGCTCTACGAGGAGCACCCCGAGTTCGTCCGGCCGCAGAGCCGGCTGAACGAAGTCTCGAGCTTCGTCCGGGGCGGGCTCAAGGACCTGAGCATCACCCGGACGACGGTCAAGTGGGGCATCCCCGTCCCGGGCGATCCGAAGCACACGATCTACGTCTGGTTCGATGCCCTCCATAATTACGTCACCGCGATCGGCTTCGACTGGAACACGGAGCGTTTCGAGAAGTTCTGGCCGGCCGACATCCAGCTCGTCGGCAAGGACATCCTCAGGTTCCACGCGGTCTATTGGCCGGCGTTCCTCATGGCCGCGGGCCTGCCTGTGCCGAAGACGGTCTACGGGCACGGCTGGTGGCTCAAGGACGACACCAAGATGTCCAAGTCCAAGGGCAATGTCCTCGACCCTCACGTCCTCCTGAATGCGTTCGGGCCGGACCCCCTGCGCTACTTCCTCCTCCGCGAGATCCCCGTCGGCCAGGACGGCAACTTCTCCCACGAGGGCTTCCTCCACCGGGTCAACTCCGACCTGGCCAACGACTTCGGCAACCTCGTCCAGCGGACGCTGACGATGATCGGCAATTACTTCGGCGGCGAGATCCCCGCCCCGGCCCCGGAGACGGCCGAGGACGCCAAGGTGCGGAACGATTTCGACGATCTCAAGGGCCGCGTCTCCGGCCATTACGGCGCCTGCGCCCTCAACAAGGCCCTGGAGGAGATCTGGACTTACATCGGGATGGTCAACAAGTACCTTGCGGAGAACCAGCCTTGGATCATGGCCAAGAACCCGGACCTGAGGCCCCGGCTGGCCCGCGTCCTTTTCCAGGCCGCGGCCGCCATCCGGGGCGCGAGCTACCTCGTCTATCCCGTGATGCCCCGGTCGGTCGAAAAGATCTGGGGCTTTCTCGGCGAAACACAGAAGCCTGCGGATATCCTCTGGGAGACGCTCGCTTTCGGTGATTTCGGACCCGGCCGGAAGGTCGGGATGCCGCAAGCGCTCTTCCCCCGGGTGGCGCTGAAAGATTTTCTGGCCGAGGAGGCCGCAACGCCGGCCGCCGCTCCGGCCGCGGAGACCGAACCGACGACGAAGGGAGTCATCGCCATGGACCAGATCACCTACGACGAATTCAAGAAGATGGACCTCCGGGTCGCCCAGATCATCGAAGCGGAGCGCGTCGCGGGCGCGACCAAGATCCTCAAGCTCAAGATCGATATCGGCACGGAGCAGCGCCAGATGATCGCCGGAATCGCCGAGACCTACGCCCCCGAGGACCTCGTCGGCAAAAAGCTCATCGTCATCGTCAATTTGAAGCCGGCGGTCATCCGGGGGATCGAATCCCAAGCCATGCTGCTCGCGGCGATCACTCCCGACAACAAGGCCGTCGTCCCCTTCTTCGATCGGGAGATCGCGGCCGGCGCCGTCGTCAAGTAGATCCGGGAAGGGGACATGTCCCGCAGGGACGTGCCCTTCGGCCTTCAGCCGCCGACGAGCTCGACGATCCGGGACGCCGGTATCCGTCCCTCCCTGAGAATGCGGGGGCTGTCGCCGGAAAGGTCGACGATCGTCGAAGGCAGACCGCCGGGCGCGGCGCCGCCGTCGAGGAGGTAATCGATCTTCCCGTCGAAAAGAGCCCTCACCTCGGTTGGATCAGCCAGCTCCTTCTCCCCCGCCAGGTTGGCGCTCGTCGCGGTCAGGGGCTCCCCGAGCTCCCTGACGAGGCCCCGCAGCCAGCCGATCGGAGGGATCCGGACGGCGATCGTCCGGCCAGGCCCGAGGAGGCGCTCCGGCAGCCCCGGAGCGGCCGGAAGGACGAGGGTCAGGGGGCCCGGCCAGAGCTCCCCGGCCAGGACCAGGAAGGACGACGGAAGCGAGGCGGAGACCTCCCGGGCCATGTCCATATCGGAAACGATGAAAGAGAGAGGCTTGGAGACTTCCCGCTTCTTGAGCTGGAAGACCCTGTCCACCGCCGTCCTGGAGAAAGCGGCCGCCCCTAAGGCATAGAACGTCTCCGTCGGATAGGCGGCCACGCCTCCGGCCAGGAGATCCTGGGCGATGTCCCGGGCTTGGGGCAGCCCCGCTTCCCCGGGGTCGAGACGGACGACGCGTGTTTCGGTCAATTCTAGTCTCCCGGCGGGGATGGTATCCGGCCCATGTCCAAAAGTCAAACAGGGCGGCCGGCCTCGCCGGGAGGACACTTGACCTGTTTTGGGCACATCCCCCGGCCGGCTCTCCCTGAAGAGGGACCGGGGCCGCCTGGCATGGATTTTGCTATAATGTGGGGCGAACAGGAGAAATGACATGAAAAAAACCACCGTTCTCGCCGCTGCGCTGCTCCTACTCGTCCCGTCCCTTGCTTTTTCCGATTCGTTCTCCCTCCGAGCCGGTTACTTCATGCCGAAGGCCATGACCGGTTCTTATCTCATCGACCATCCCGACAGCCTCTGGACGATCGAGCTCGACCAGATGAGCTTCGGTCCGAAGGATTACCGGGGCGCCATGATCGGCTTTTCCTACGATCGCTTCCTCGGGCCCAACTTGAGCCTCGCCCTGGCCGTGGATTTCTACAACCGGAGCCAGGTCGGCTTCTACAACGACTGGGTCCTCAATTCGCTCGAGGAGGGCGATTTCGCCTTCCCGTATGAACTTTACCTGGGCGATGATATCGTGCACTCCATGCGGGTCCAGATCACGCCCGTGCAGCTCTCGCTCAAGTTCCTCCCGCTCGGCCGAAGGATCAAGCTCATCCCTTATGTCGGCGGCGGCGCGAGCCTGACCTTCTTCAGCGTCAGGATGTTCGGCGACCAGGTCAACTTCAGCGATCCCTGGATCTACCCCGACCCCGAGGGCGACGTCGACATCTATCCGGTCGAGCTTCTCAGCGCCCACGAGAGCGGTATCGCTTTTGGTTGGCACGCCTTCGGCGGGCTCCAATTCCCGGTCAGCTACAGGGCCACGATCGAGGCCGAGGCCCGGTATCACGGGGCCAAGGGCCGGTTCGACGACCTGTTCGTGGATTTCGACGACTTCGAGCTCGGCGGACTCGCGCTGACCGTCGGCCTGAGCTACTGGTTCTGATCCCGGGTCGCTTCTCTCGAGACGATAGGGCTGGCTCTTCGCCAGCCCTTTTTTTGGTTCTTCTCCCATTTCTGGGAATCCTCTCGAGGCGGCGAGGGATGTTGCCTCGAAGATCTAGATCTTCTTGTCGAGGGCGAGGGCCTGGGCCCTGTCGAAGCGGATGACCAGCGGCCCCCAGACCGACGCGATCACGATGCGGCCCGTGAACCGGCAGGGAAATTCGTCCTTGGCGAAACCCGCCCGGACCTCCTCCCCCGCTTCGAAAAAATCGACCAGGAACGGCAGGGCGAATGATTTTTCGCCGGTCCGCGGCAGGCTCTTGTCCCCCTCGATGGCCCCGGCGAGGACGCTGTGGCCGCTGAAATGGACATCGAATTCGATCAGGTCGACGATGAGCTCATAGCCGTTGGGGTTCTTGAACCGGGGGCGGAGAACCACATCGGCCCCCCCCACGGTCAGGTCGAGGACATCGAGGGGAAGCAGGTCGACCTCGGGGTCCCGGAAAATGGGGAACTCGCCGCTGTAGGCGAACGAGGCCTTCTGGTCCTTTTTGCGCTCGTTCTGGAAGTACATGTCGCCGGCGATATCGCAGAGAGCCTGGCCCTCGATCGGCCCGACGGCCTGCCGGAGCAGGTCGTAGGTGATCTTGACCGGCAGGGCGATGAGCGTCTTTCCCCCCGCCGGCACGGTCAACGGGGTCTCCAGGGAAACCTCCGTGTCGATGTACTCCTTCTGGTCGATCCGGACCCTGTACCGGTATCTGACGAGATCGCGCGGCGACCCGGCGGGATTGGCCACTTCGATGTGGAAGGCCAGGACGAGCCCCGAGGAGCTCAGGTTCTTGATGACCTTCTCCCTGAGGGCCAGGGTGATATCGTCCTTCGCCGCGGCGGACGCCGGGGAGGCGGTCCGGAGGGCCGGCCCGCTCAGGAACACGAGGCAGAAAACGCCTAGCGCGGCCGCGGGCGAGCATCTTCGGTCGTTCATATCTACCTCACAGGATACTCAAAACACGGCCGCCTGACAAGGCCGCCCATTGCAGTTCGGGGCCGCGGGCCATATAATGAGTGTCCGCGTCACCGCACGTTCCCCGTGAGGAGGGATAGAGATGAACAGGCGCCGTTCGGCCGGGCTCGGCCTCGTCTCGATACTCATCGGAGGGTTCGCCGTCTCCTGCGGCCGTCAGGGCCCTGTTCCGCCGGGAGCAGCCCCGGACCAGCCCAAGCATGACCAGGCTGTCTACGCCCGGGAAACGCCCACGAGCCAGGATCCGACATTCCTCGCGGCCGACCTCTCGGCTTTCCCCCATCCCACCGACCCCCTCGAGTTCACCAAATTTTCCCATCAGCCGCCCGTCCAACAAGGGAATACGGGGACGTGCTGGTCGTTCGCGGCCACCTCGCTCCTCGAGTCTGAGCTGAGGCGTCAGGGAAAAACCGAGGTCCGGCTATCCCCCCTGCATGCCGTTTATTGGGAATATGTCGAAAAGGCCCGCCGATTCGTCCGAGAGAAAGGGAATTCCTTCCTCGGCCAGGGCTCCGAGCCCAATTCGGCCCTGGCCCGGATCAAGCAATACGGGATCGTCCGGGATTCCGACTACACCGGTCTCCTCGACGGCCGGACCGCCCACGACCACGCGCCCCTCTTTCGCGAATTCCGCGACTTCCTCAACGGTCTGGCCGCGAAGAACGCCTGGGACGAGACGGCCGCCCTGGCCGGGGTGCGGGCCATCCTGGACAAGCACCTGGGCCGCCCCCCGGCGACGATCGTTGTCGACGGCCGGTCCCTCACGCCCCTCGAGTACGCCGCCTCGCTCGGGCTCGAGCCGGACGACTATGTCTCATTCATCAGCTTCATGTACCTCCCCTTCTACAGCCGGGGCGAATACCGCGTTCCCGACAACTGGTGGCACAGCGGCGAATACCGGAACCTGCCGCTTTACGAATTCTCCCTGGCCCTCCTGCGGTCCCTGCGCAAGGGCTTCACGGCGACGTTGGCGGTCGATTTCTCCGAGCCGGGCTACAACGGCGAGAACGACCTGGCCATGGTGCCGACCTTCGATATCCCCTCGGCCCACATCGACCAATCCAGCCGCGAGCTCCGTTTCGCCAACGGGACCTCGACGGACGACCACGCCGTCCACTGCATCGGTTATCTCGAGTCCGGCCCGGGCAGCTGGTACCTGATCAAGGACTCCTGGGAGAACGCGTGGTGGGGCAAGCATAAGGGTTATTTCTTCTATCAGGACGATTACGTCCGCCTGAAATGCCTGATGTTCATGGTCCATAAGGACGCCGTCAAGGAGGTCCTGGAGAAGTTCCCGGCCGCCGAATGACCAAGCTCGCGTTCGACTTCCCAGACCGGGCCCTCTTCGTCCGGCTCTTCGGGGGGGACGTCTATGCCGTGGGCGGCTTCGTCCGAGACCTCCTCCGCGGCTCCCCGTCTCCTGAGATCGACCTGCTCGTCGCCCGCCACGCTCTCGAGAGGATCGTCCGCAAGCTCGAGAAGCACGGGCGCGTCGACCTCGTCGGCAAGAGCTTCGGCATCATCAAGTTCACCATTCGGGGCAAGACCTACGACATCGCCCTGCCGCGGACCGACCGGGCCGGGGCCGAGGGGCCGCGGGGCCATAAAGACATCGTCGTCGCCGCCGATCCCGGCCTGCCGGTCGAAAAGGACCTCGAGCGGCGGGATTTCCGGACCAACAGCATGGCCCTTCGCCTCGAGGACGGGACGCTCATCGATCCCTTCGAGGGCCGCAAAGACACCCTGGCGAAGCGGATCCGCCTGACCAATCCGGCCGCCTTCCCCGAAGACCCCCTGCGTGTCGTCAGGGTGGCCCGCTTCGCCTCCGTTCTCGGCTTCAAGGTCGATCCGGCCATCTATCCGGCGGCCCGGGCCGTCGATCTGTCGGAGCTCAGCGTCGAACGGGTCAACGACGAGATGTTCAAGATGCTCCTCGAATCGCGGCGGCCGTCGGTCGGGCTCGAGGAGATGTTCCGGCTCGGCGTCCTCGGGCAGTGGTACCCCGAGCTCCAGGCCCTGGCCCTGGTCATCCAGGATTCGGTCTTCCACCCGGAGCAGGATGCGTTCGGGCATCACACGGTCTGGGCCCACACCAAGCTCAGCGTCGATCAGGCCGCCGCCCTGGCCCGCACGTCCGGCCTCCCGGTGCCGAAACGCCTGGCCCTGCTCCTGGCCGCGCTCTACCACGACCTCGGCAAGACCACGACGACACGCTGGGAATACAAGAGGGGCCGGATGGCCGTGACGTCCGCCGGCCACGACATCCAGAGCGAGAGGGCGGCCCGCCGCATCCTCCTCCGGTTCAAGGTCCAGACCTGGAACGGATACAACATCGGCCGCATGGTCCCCCTGCTCATCCGTACCCATCACCGGGCCGGCGAGCTCTGGACGAGCCGCGACGAGGTCACGAAGAAAGCGTTCAACCGCCTGGCCGCGGACGTCCAGGGCGAGATCGAGCTCCTCGTCCTGCTCGACGCGGCCGACCGGGCCGGCCGCGGGGCGCGCCTGGTCCGGGGCCTCGACAAGCAGGCCCGCTGGCTGGTCAAGAAGTTCGACGAGCTCCGGGTCAACCGGGAAACGATCAAGCCGCTGGTCATGGGCCGGGACCTCCTCAAGCTCGGCGTCCCGCCGGGGCCCGAGATGGGGCATCTTCTCAGGAAGCTCTACAAGGCTCAGCTCGACAACGCCTTCGAGACCAAGGCGGCCGGCCTCGCGAGAGCCCGGCGGCTCACCGAAAGGACGACCGCATGACCATCCTCGTCGCCGGCGGCGCCGGGTATATCGGATCGCACACGGTCAAGGAGCTCGTCCGGGAGGGTTTCGACGTTCTCGTCCTCGACAATTTCTCGAGCGGCCGGAAGGAACTCATCGGGACGGCCCCCTTCGTCGAGGCCGATCTCCTCGACCGGGATTCCCTACGGCGGGTCTTCGGAGAGAGCGAGATCGGGGCCGTTCTCCACTTCGCCTCCCTCATCCAGGTCGGAGAATCCTACGCGGATCCGCGGAAGTACTACACCCACAACCTAACCACCAGCCTCCATCTCTTCGACGCCATGCTCGAAGCGGGGACGAAGGCCCTCATCTTCTCTTCGACGGCGGCCGTCTACGGCGAACCGGAGCGGACGCCCATCCCCGAGAGCCACCCGGCGCGGCCGGCCAACCCCTACGGCCGGGCCAAGCTCATGGTCGAGGACATCCTCCGCGATTACGAGCGGGCCTACGGGCTGCGCTCGATCTCGCTCCGGTATTTCAACGCGGCTGGCGCCGCGGTCGATGGAACCGCCGGCGAATGCCACGATCCCGAAACCCACCTCGTCCCCAATATCCTCCTCGGCCTCCTGGGGAAGCGGCCGCGTCTCCGGGTTTTCGGCGGCGACTTCCCCACTCCCGACGGGACGGCGGTCCGGGACTACATCCATGTGACGGACCTGGCCGCGGCCCATGTCCTGGCCCTGAAATCGCTCCTCGCCGGCGGGCCCGGCGACGTCATCAACCTCGGCACGGAGGAGGGCCATTCCGTCCTCGAGGTCATCCGCGCGGCCGAGAAGGTGACGGGACTGACGGTCCCCTTCGACCGGGCGCCGAGGCGTCAGGGCGATGTGGCCGTGCTTCTGGCCTCCAAAGCGAAGGCCGAGCGTGTCCTCGGCTGGAAAGCCCGGCTGTCTTCGCTTGAGACGATCGTCGAGACCGCTTGGAATTGGCACCGCCGGTCCCGCTGACGGGCCGTTTTGAACTTTCAGTTGACCGGTTCCGGACGATGTGGTATAAACCATTGGTGAAATGAAGTTTATCAGAAACATCACCCCCGTCTGGGCCGCGCTTCCCCTGATTTTCCTCCTGTTGGCGGCCTGTTCCTCGTCCCCCAAGCCGGCCGCGACATCGCCAGGGCCGTCCCCCTCTTCGGCCCCGGCCATAACGGAGGCCCCGCCGCAGGCCGATAAGCCCGCCGCGGTTGTCGGAGAAGCGGCCCGGGCCGCGGGCGAAGAAGCGCAGGACGCTCAGGTCCCGCCCGCCGGCCGGGGCGAGGCCGCGGAGAAGGACGCCGCGGCCCTGCTCGAGGACGCTTTCGACGCTTACGAAGAAGCCCAGGCGGCCATCGCGCGCGAAGACATGGACGGGGCCCTGGCCAAGCTCGACGAGGCCTACGGCTTCCTCGTCAGGATGTCCGTTCCGGCCGACTCTCCTCTTCTCCAGGAGAAGCAGGACCTTCGCCTGCTCATCGCCCAGCGCATCCAGAAGATCTCGGTTTCCCGGACGACCCTGGCCTCCTCGGTCAACGGCTCGATCCCCCTCGTCGAGAACCAGTGGGTCATGCGGGAGGTCAAGTCGTTCCAGACCGTGGAGCGGAGGGCCTTCGAGGAGTCGTATAGGCGGTCCGGCCTCTACCGGGACATGATCCTCGAGGAGCTGCGGCGGGAGCATTTGCCGGAACAGCTCGCCTGGATCCCCCTCATCGAGAGCGCCTTCAAGCCGCGGGCCCTGTCCCGGGCGCGCGCCCTGGGCATGTGGCAGTTCATCCGCTCGACCGGCTACCGCTACGGCCTCAAGCAGGACAAGTACATCGACGAGCGCATGGACCCGGTCAAAGCGACGCGGGCGGCCATCCAGTACATGATCGAGCTCCACGACATGTTCGGCGACTGGACCACCGCGGTCGCCGCGTACAATTGCGGCGAGGCGGCCGTCCAGAGGGTTATCCGAGCCCAGAAAGTCGATTATTTTGACAGCTTCTGGGATATCTTCGCCAACCTGCCGTTCGAGACGGCCCGGCACGTGCCCCGGTTCATCGCCACGCTTCTCATCGTCGGCGATCCAGCCAAGTACGACTTCCAGCTGCCGGCGCCCGAACCGCCGGTCAAGTTCGAAACGATCAAGGTCAGCTCCGCCGTCAAGCTGGCGACTCTGTCGCAGAACCTCGGGCTCGATCCCGCGGCGCTGGTCACCCTCAACTCCGAGCTCCGGCACGACTCAACGCCCAATTACCCTTATGACCTCCGCGTCCCGGACGGCTACGGCGAGAGATGCCTGGCCTGCATCGTCTCCTTGCCGCAGTACATCCCGCCGGACGTCGTGACGGACAGATACACGGTGCGGCGAGGCGACACGCTGGGCGCCATCGCCAACCGCCACCGGACTTCGGTCGCCAACATCAAGCGTCTCAACAATTTGCGGGGAAACCTGATCCGGGTCGGGCAGGTCCTCCGGATCCCCTCCAGGGGCGGTGTCGAGACGCCGGCCGTGGCCGCGGTCCCGGCCGCCAAGCCGGGCGAGACGGTGACCCATATCGTCAAGCTGGGCGACAATCTCTTCCAGATCGCCAAGACCTATGGTACGACCGTTGGAAGGATCAAGTCCGCGAACAACCTCTCCTCCGATATTCTGGCCGTTGGCCAGAAGCTCGTCATCGAGGTCGGAAAGACATCCTGAGCCCTAGCCGCATCTGTACGGCTTCCTGTTCGTCCCCCGTCGGGCCCCGTGCGGGGGCTTGTTACGGCAGATCTCCCTCGACACCCAGACCGGGCTTGTCGTTGAGGACGAGCTTGTCCTTGGCGGTCTCGACGCCGCGGAAGGGATCGTTCGAGATGAGCAGGTTTCCGTCGAGATCGGCGTAGTCGAAGAGCGAGGCCACGGCCGCGCCGGCCGAGATGCCGAGCGAGCTCTCGATCATGCAGCCGATCATGAGCTTGAGCCCCAGGGCCCGGCCCATGGCCGCCAGCCGGACGGCCTCCTGGACGCCGCCGCACTTCATCAGCTTGACGTTGACCCCGTGGACATACGGCGCGATCCGGGGCAGGTCCGAGGGCAGGATGAGGCTCTCGTCGGCGAAGACCGGGATCTTGACCTTGTCCTTGAGCCAGGCGTAATCCTCGAGCTGGGCCGCCGGGAGGGGCTGTTCGATGAGCTCGACGCCCTGGTCCGCCATCCAGTTGATCATCTCCAGGGCTTCTTCCTTGGTCTTCCAGCCCTCGTTGGCGTCCGTCCGCAAAGGCTTTGAAGTGACGGCCCGGATGCCCTCGATGATCTTGCGGTCGTCCGGCGTCCCGACCTTGATCTTGTAGACCCCGAAATCGGCGGCGTCCCGGACTTTCTGCTGCATGACCGGAACCTCGTCGATGCCGATGGAGTAGGTCGTCGTCATGGCCTTGTCGCGGCCAAGACCGAGCAGCCGCCAGACGGGTACGCCGAGCTTCCGGCCGACCCAGTCGAGCACGGCCATGTCCAGAGCGGCCTTGGCGGCGTGCTCCCCCGGACCGAGGGATTCCGCTTCGCCGAACCGGACGGCGTATTCCCGGAGGTCCCGCTCCAGGACCGGACGGGCCTTCTCGATGAACGCCGCCGCGCTTTCCGCGGTCTCGTTATAGCGGGCGATCGGCGCGGCCTCGCCGATGCCGGCAACGCCGTCCCGGTCGATCCTGACGAAGGCGTTCCGCCGCGTCGTCCAGGTCCCCCGCGACAGCCCCCAGGCCTGCCGGAGCTGCAATTCGAAGATCTTAACCGTCACGCGCGTCTCGCCGGACGCCCCGTTCCAGGTCTCCGCCGCCGGCTTGCAGCCGGACAGAAGCGATGCGGCCGCGGCCGCGCCCGCCAGCTTAAGGAATTCCTTACGTTCCATGGCATGCTCCTCTACCGGGCATTATAAGAGAAATCGGGGACCGGCGGGAAGCGGAGTTTTCGAAGCGACCTGCGGGATTGCGGCCGAGCACCCGAGGCCGCAATCCCGATAGATATCTGAGGAGAGTGCCTTACTTCTTGGCATCGAGGGATCTCCTCAGGGCGCGGCCAGGCCGGGAAATTCGGAAAATAGTATTGTGTCCCTCTTTTTGGGAGGCAGGGGGTTGAGTCCCGCCAATTTCCCCGCTATGATAGTCTTTCGGATATCGGCGAGGAGGTCCTCCGTGATAAGAGCTCTGACCGCGATCGTCCTGGTCGCCCTCTCCCCCGCCCTGGCCTGCGCCGCTCAGATCCCGGCGCAGAGCGCGAAGCCGGCTGGAGTCCCCCCGGACGCGATGGCCGAGCCCGCCCTGGCCGTCGTGATCAGCTCGGTCGAGAACATGTTCAGCAAAGCCACGGCATCGAGCGACGTCGTCAGCCAGGCCCTTCTCGGCCACACCGTCAAGATCCTGAAGAAGCAGAGGAATGCGGACGGCGAGGACTGGCGCCGGATCGAAACCCCCGACGCCTATTCCGGATGGGTCGTTTCGTCGTCTCTGCGCTTCCTCAATCCGGGCGACAGGCCCTACGCCTCGAGCGGAAGGATTCTCGTCGTATCGTCGCTCCTGGCTAACATCTACCAGGATCCGAGCGTCACCGCGCACAAGCCGGTCAAGGTCGCACCCATCAGCACCGTCCTCGAAATCGTGGGCGAAAAGGGCGAGCGCTGGCTCGAGATTAACCTGCCCTGCAACACCCGCGCCTGGGTCCAGCGTGGCGATGGCGACGTCCGTGAAGCGCCGTGGACATGGCCGCGGCGCCCCGTCGAGGACATGGTCGCCCTGTCGAAGCGCTTCATCGGGCTCCCCTACACCTGGGGAGGCACGTCGCCGTTCGGCTTCGACTGCTCGGGCTTCGTCCAGCTCGTCTACAAGATGAGCGGCATCCCCATCCTCAGGGACGCCGGCATCCAGATGACGGCGAGCGGCCTCGTCGAGGTTCCCAAGGGCCAAGAGCAGGCCGGCGACCTTGTTTTCTTCGGCCGGGCCATCGACAGGATCAGCCACGTCGGCATGATGATCGACGGCGAATACTTCATCAACGCGACGACGAGCGACGCCCCGATCGTCCAGATCGACCGCCTCGCCGACGAAAACTGGACGAGAATCTACCAGGCCGCCCGCCGTCCTACCGAAGCGAGCGAAAGCGAGCGGAGGGCAGAAAGCCGCCGGAGCCTGCACGGAGGCGGGTTTCTGCGAAATTTCTGAATAGATAGCCCCGCCGGAATGTCCCTCGCCTG
>Ga0105106_10000535_pt1 | contig 26819 bp, 22 predicted proteins | sample PPLLaktember2015_5_FD_79109 | JGI IMG/M metagenome (GOLD analysis project Ga0105106, IMG submission 79109) | Freshwater sediment microbial communities from Prairie Pothole Lake near Jamestown, North Dakota, USA - PPLs Lake P8 Core (1) Depth... | ecosystem: Environmental > Aquatic > Freshwater >...
AATCGCCAGGCGCGCCTCGGGCGACGATTACCTGCTGAAGGTGACCGTCGCGGGCGAGCCGCCGAAGGTGCGCGAACCCGAGAAAGGCGAGAAGCCCGAGGACAAGGATCGCCGCGACAAGGAGTTCGCGGAGACCCGCCAGCGCCTCGAGCTGCGCGTGGGGCGCGACAAGGCGCGAGGCGCGTGGACGTACGTGGTCGACGCGAAGCAGGTCGCGCCGCTCCTGAAGTCCCACAGTGACATGGTCCCGGCGTCCAAGCCCGCCCTCGCGGATGCGCCGCGCAGGCGCTAGCCGCTTTCCGAAAGGATCCTGCATGAGATGGCATCGCTTTCCCAAGTCGCCCGTGTTCCCGGCGGACCACAAGTGGCCTTTCAGGAAGCGCGAAGGCTTCTACGAATCCGACGTCACGGCCCTCGTGCGCGCTATGGTGGAGGACGATTCGATACGCGAGGACCAGCGCGCCGCGTGGGAGCGCTGGCGGAACGAATCGGGTCCAAAAGGCACGCCTTAGCGGCGGTGCTACAGAGGGAAACCCATGGTTTCCCTCCGTAACCTCCTTTCCTTCGGCGATCTACCGATCGCTTCGCGGCCCTGAGCTCGCGTGGTTGCTCATCGCTTCCAGAACGAGTGACCGGTCGGCGTTGCGGATCTCGGTGCGCACGACTGCGAAGCTGCGGCCTGCGTGGACTACTCTCGAGCGCACGCTGAGCGAGGCGCCCCGTCCGGGGCTGATGTACCACGCGGATATGGTCGACACCGCGGGATGGCCCGGCGCCGCGGCGCTCGCGGTCGCCTGCGCGAGCCCCAGCAGGATGCCGCCCTGGACGTGTCCCACGCGGTTGCCGATCTGGGCGCCGATCGGCACGCGGCACGAAGCGCCGGTCGAAGTCGTCTTCGGCAGCACTCCCCAGAATCGTTCGATGAAAGCGTGCTCTCTGTCGTTACGTGCGAGCGCCGCCTCCTGCGCCTTCACCACGGCCCGCTCGATCGGTGTCAGCTCTTCCGTCTCGAGCGCCGAGGGCTGTGAGGCGCCCGGCTGTTGCCAAGGCAACGGCGCGAGCTTCACGTCCGGCGGCGTCGGCAGAGGGACGAAACTCCCGCTGGCATAGCACACGGCTTCGCCGTTGCTCGTGACGACCGCACGAGTGATCGCGTGCGGCACCGCTGCGCCGCCATAAAAACGCTCGAGCGAGCCTTCGGCTGCGAGCGTACCCGCAGTCGCGCGGCCCGTGTACTGAAGGCTCAGATTGACCGTCGCCAGACGTCCCCCCGTCGCGGTTCCCAGGCGTGCTGCAGACGCGAGCACGCCATCGATCGCAACACCCATCGCCGCGGGGTTAAGGCCGCCGTCGGCGTCCAGGCAATGCGGTCCGGCCTCCATCGTCTGCGCAAGGTCGCGATCGCCGATGCGCGGCCAGTCGAATTCCAGGAAATACCCGGCGAAGTGGAAGCCGGGCGCCCGGTTGGCCGCCAGCGCAGCCAGAGTGCGTCGGCGTATGGACGCCGCATCGAGATCGATCATGTGGTGTTTCGCAGCCTCGCGTAAATCGGCGCCATGTGCACGCGCAGGAGGGCACGCCTCTGCGCGAGGTAAAGACCGGCGAGCGCGCAGCACACACCCCCGCCGGTCAGCGTAGCGGCGACGCCGATGCGATCGGCGAGGGCGCCCGCGGCGATCGCGCCGAACGGCGTGATCCCGAGAAAAGCCGCGGTATAGAGACTCATGACGCGGCCGCGCTTGTCGTCGTCGACGATCGTCTGCAGGATCATGTTCACCGACACCGAGGTGACGAGGATGCCGAAGCCGACGACCGCGAGGAGCGTGAGCGCGATCCAGACCTGTCCCTGCCACGAGAGAGCCGCGAGCGCGGCGCCGGCCGCGAAGCTCGCGCCCGCGATGAGGCCCACCAGTCCCTGCGCGTTGGGCCGCGAGGCGAGAAAGAGCGTGCCGATCACCGCACCGAAGCCGGCGGCGCCGACCAGGAATCCCATCAGGTTGGCGCCTCCCGCATAGACCTCGCGCACAAGCACCGGCATCAGCGTCATGTAAGGGGTCGCGAGCAGGCTCACGACTACCACCACGCCGAGAAGCAGCCGTATCGGAACCGAGCGCCACGCATACGCGAAGCCTTCGGCAAGGCCCTGCAGCACCGGCGGGTGGACGTGCGGCCGCGGGCTCGCCTGCACGCGGATCAGCATGAAGCTCGCCAGCACCGCGACGTAGCTGAGCGCGTTCAGGACGAAGCACGCGGCCTCCCCGTAACCGGCGATGACGAGGCCGGCGATCGCGGGACCGACGAGGCGGCCGCTGTTGCCGATGAGCGAATTCACCGCGACGGCATTCGAGAGGTCTTCCTTGCCGCCGACGAGCTCGACGAGATACGCGTGCCGCACCGGCAGCTCGATCGCCACGAGCACGCCCATGACCATCGAAAGGGTCACGATGTGCCACGGCGCGATGACGCCCGCCACCGCGAGCGCCGCGAGCGCGATCGCCTGCAGCATCTCGAGCACCTGCACCACGAACATCGTGCGATGGAGGTTCACGCGATCGGACCACAGTCCGGCGAGCGGGGAAACGACGAGTATCGGAATGCTGCCCGCGAACGCGAGGACGCCGAGCAGAGTCGCCGAGCCGGTGAGGCGATAGAGCAGCCAGCTCTGGGCGATCGACTGCATCCAGTAGCCGACCAGCGCGATCGACTGGCCTGAAGCGAACAGCGCGAAATTGCGATGGCGCAGCGCGCGAAAAGCCGTCGGCCGCAAAGATCGTCCCCGAGTCCGTATTGCGAGAAAAGCGGCAATTCTAACCCGACCGCGCGGGGCGCTCGCGGTACAATCCGGCTGCAAAATGAACACCGAGATCGCCGCCAGCGCCGTCCACTCCCTGGAACTCTCAGCTTCCGCGCCGCAACCCACCGCCTGCACGACGCACTGCCCGCAAGGAGACTGAAGCGTGCCGATCGGAGTCGTCTTCCTGATCGTGCTCGTCAACATGACCGCGTTCCGCGGGAGCAAGGTCGTGGTGACGCTCTTCGCCGTCGAGCTCGGCGTGCCGCAGCTCTACATCGGCGCCCTGATTGCGGTGTATTCGGTGTTCCCGATGCTGCTCGGCCTCTACGCGGGCAAGCTCACCGACCGCCTCGGCGTGCGCCTGCCCATGACCGCGGGAAGCCTCGGCGTCGCCACGGCGCTCGCCGTTCCCTACGTGTTCCCGGGCGTGCCCGCGCTTTTCGCGTCGGCGACGCTGATCGGCGCGTCGTGGGTCTTCTACAACGTGTGCGCGCAGAACCTCGTCGGCATCCTGAGCGACGTCGAATCGCGCGCGCGCAACTTCACCAACTACGGGCTCGTGATGGCGGGCGGCAGCTTTTTCGGCCCGCTGCTCTCCGGTTTTTCGATCGATCATTTCGGCCACGCGCAGACCTACCTGCACATCGCCGCCTTCCCGCTCGTCACCGTCGTCATCCTGATCGCGATGCGCTCGATTCCGCCCGGGCTCGGCAAGGGACAGGTGAGCGAAGAGCACGCCGCGTATTCGTCTAACCTGCTCTCGAACAAGCCGCTGCGCCGCACGCTCATCACGAGCGCGATCATTCTCACCGGGACCGATCTGTTCCAGTTCTACATGCCGATCTACGGCCACTCGGTCGGCCTTTCGGCGTCCGCGATCGGCATGATCCTCGGCACTTTCGCCGTTGCCGCGTTCGTCGTGCGCCTCGCCATGACCAAGATGGTGAAGCGCGTGGGCGCCGACACGCTGCTCGTCGGCTCGCTTTTCATCGGCGCCGCCTCGTATCTGGCGTTCCCGATATTCGAGCACCCGGCGCTGCTCGCGGCGGTGGCATTCGTCCTCGGTCTCGGCCTCGGGTGCAGCCAGCCGCTGTCGCTCATGCTGATCTACGACCGTGCGCCCCAGGGGCGATCGGGCGAAGCGCTGGGGATGCGGCTCACGCTCAACAACTTCATGCACATCGCGATTCCGCTTTTCTTCGGCTCGCTGGGGACGATGTTCGGGGTCGCGCCGGTTTTTCTCGCCAACGCGGCGATCATGGCCGCCGGCGGCGTGATCAGCCGCAAGGCGGCGAGCGCCTGAGGCGCCGTCTTTCGTCCTTCCGCCGCGGCATATAATCAGCCCTTTTCCCGGGAGGCTCCGCCGTGAAGATCGCCGTCATAGACGACTACCAGGATGCGTTTCGCAAGGCGAAGGCTTTCCCGAAGCTGAAAGGCCACGACGTTCAGGTCTACACCGACACCGAGAAAGATCCGGAGAAGCTCGCGGCGCGGCTGAAGGACGCCGAAGCGGTCGTCCTCACCCAACAGCGCTCGCCGTTTCCCCGCGCGGTGATCGAGCGCCTGCCGAAGTTGAAGCTGATCAGCCAGACCGGGCGCAACGCGTACCACATCGACGTCGCCGCGTGCGCGGAGCGCGGCATCACCGTTTCCGCGGGCGGCGGAGGCGGCCCGAATGCGACGGCGGAGCTCACCTGGGCACTGATACTCGCTCACCTGCGGCACATTCCGCAGGAAGTGCAGCGCATGAAAGAAGGCAAATGGCAGGGGACCGTGGGCATCGGGCTCAAGGACAGGACGCTCGGGGTCTACGCCTACGGCAAGATCGGAAGCGTCGTCGCCAACGTCGGCCGCGCGTTCGGAATGAAAGTCGTTTGTCTCGGGCGCGAAGCCTCGACCGCGCGGGCGCGCGAAGCGGGTTTCGAAGCGACGACCGACCGTGCGTCGTTCTTCGAGAACGCGGACGTCGTCAGCATTCACCTGCCGCTCAACAAGGACACGCGCGGCATCGTCACTGCGCAGGATCTCGCGCGCATGAAGCCCACCGCGCTCCTGGTCAACACGAGCCGCGCGCCTATCGTCGCGGAAGGCGCGCTTGTCGCCGCGCTCAAGCAAGGCCGCCCCGGCCACGCCGCGGTCGACGTCTACGAAAGCGAGCCGGTGCTCGACCGCAGCCATCCGCTGATCGGGATGGACAACGTCACCTGCACGCCGCACCTGGGCTATGTCGAAGAGCGCGGCTACGAAGCGATCTACGGCACCGCGATCGACCAGATCGTCGCCTACGCCGCCGGCGCACCCATAAATGTCGTCAGTGCCGAGAAGAGCTAAGCGAGCGCAAGCGAGCCTAAGGAAGGGAGGTAACGGAGGGAAACCATCGGTTTCCCTCTGTTCGTTCGCTGGGCCGCAGCTTCGCCGATAGGCTGCCGAGCGAAGCGAGGTGCTGCGGCCAGGTAACGGAGGGAAACCATGGGTTTCCCTCTGTTCGTTCGCTGGGCCGCAGCTTCGCCGATAGGCTGCCGAGCGAAGCGAGGTGCTGCGGCCAGGTAACGGAGGGAAACCATCGGTTTTACTCTGTTCGTTCGCTGGGCCGCAGCTTCGCCGATAGGCTGCCGAGCGCAGCGAGGTGCTGAGGCCTCAGTGCAGATGTTTGTTGCGGGGATGGAGCGGGATGACGGTCGAAGACGTCGTGCTCTCGCGGCCCGCTTCGGCGATGGTCGCGCCGCTCGCATCGAAAAGCTGGTTGATGAGCGCCGCGACCTGCTCGGTCTCGGCTTTGCCGAGGTGGCGCGTGAGGAGCCCGCTCACGTCCTCGACGACGCATTGGCGCCGGAACTCGTGGATCGCTTCGGGGCTGGGCCCGATGAACATCTGATAGAACTCGTCTTCCCCGCCTTCGGGGTAGTACGTGACTTCCACCTCGGAGGCGTACTCGGTCAGCGGTCCGAGGTTGTGGAAAGCCTCGGTCAGGCGCGCCTGGAAGCTGCGGCCCACTTCGCCCGTCCAGCAGATGTTGACGACTCTTTCCTTGGGCTCGAAAGTGAGGCCCGGCTCTTCGCGCTCGAGGCTGTGCGCGTCGGCGAGCGTGTCGACGTCGAGGTAATCGAGCCAGGGCCGCATCGCCTGGTCGACCTGCGACATGCGAACGCCTTTGCAAAGAAAAATACTGCCATGCACATGTACTTCGGTTCGCATAACGACTCCAAATCTGGGGCGGTCACCCTGATTGTTACGGGTTTCCGGCGGGGATGAAAGGATAGCATGATTGCCGCTGCGCTTCTCTTCGGCAGCCAGCGAACCACCCCCACCCGGACCCTCCCCTGAAGGTTCCCCGCGGGAACCTTCGCGGGCGGTAAACGAACAGGGGGAACCGAAGTTTCCCCCCGTACCCCCTTCCTTCGGTTCATACAAACTTTCCCCCCGCCGCAGGCCCTCAGGGGGAAGGTTCAGCGCGCCGCAGGAGCTCTATCGTCTTCGCCTGCGGGTTCACGCGCACGAAATCACCGGTGCGTATCGATTCCTCGGGCGCCTGCGACCAGCCTTCGGTGATCGTGATGTTCGCGAACACGGCGCCTTGCACCATCACCGGATTGGTGACGCCGAAGACGAGCGCCTTCGGCGCGATGCCTTTCGCCTTGATGTCGAAGAACGCCCAGCCCGCCGCGATGCCGCCTTTCGCCGTCGGGAAGAACAGGATCTTGTCGCGGATGTTCACGCCTTCGAGCTTGTGGCCGCGCTTGGTGATGACGCCGCTCCAGCGGTCGAGGTCGTAGCGCGGGCTGAAGCCTTCGCTCGAGACCACCGCTACGCCTTCGACGATCGGGCCGAACGCGCGCGCAACCTCGATCGTGTGCAGCGGCGCGCTCACCGGAACACCCCCGTGCACGCGATCTCCACGCACTCGCGCGTGCGGCGCAGGATCGTGTTGAACTTGTGAGCGGTGATCGTATTCACGATTTTCGCGGAGTTGGAAACCATGTTCGTCCAGCCGTTCCTCTCGCGCATGCGGGATAGGTTCTGGAGGATGTAGACGCAGACGCCTTCGAGCAGGGTCACGCCCGCAGCTTCGAGCGCCTGCGCGTAGCCGAGCGCGCGCGCGGCCGAGAGCACGCCGTTGCTCGAAGTTGCGAAAACCGTCGTTCCCGGGTGCACGCGCCGGCCTTCGAACAGTTCGGACAGGCGCTTCATTTCGAGGAGCGAGAGCTGGGGGCCGGAGAAGACCACGAAATTGCACGGGCCTTCGCTGCGGTAGCCAGTGAATACACGCTCGATATCGGCGTCGGTAACGACCATGGTTTCGGAAGGCGTCCTGCCGCCGAGCGCCGCTTCGAGCGTCCGCGCCTCGGGCGTGACGCCGACCATGTGGTACATCGCCATCGAGCCGTAGCTCGCGAGCGAAGCGCCGAGGTGCTTCAGCTCGTCCGCGGTGGGCGCGCGCTTCACACCGGTGAAGACTGGAATTTCGAAATAGCTCTGGTGCGATTCGCCCACGAGCTTCGCGAGCGCCCCCCATTCCGCGAAGTCCTCGGGTTCCGCTTCGACTTGGACGACGAAGGTCCCCTTGCGGTGCTCGTCGAGGTGAAAACCGTATTCCGGCACGCGGCTCGTCATGGCCGCCGCCATCGCGGCAGGACCCGATTCGAAGTTGCTGCGCGCCCCGCACACCGAGTTCGCCCAGATCACCGTGCCGGTGTCTCCCCAGGCGACGTGCTCGCCGAAGTGCGGCTGATACAGCGTCTGGTAGTTGATGCAGGTGTCGGTGGTGATGACGTTCATTTCACGCAGGTGCGCGATCAGCCGGCGCTCCTTGTCGGCTTCGCCCGCGTCCTGACCGAGCTGTTCGACGTGCGCGAAATCGAAGCAGCGGGCGTTGGTGGTGGTGGCGACTTCGCAATGTCCCCCGGCTTGCGCGAGGCGCCGCAGATGGGCGAGGCCGCTGTCGCCCATCACTTCGATGTCCCCCATCATGTGCACGTTGGTGATCGGCACGAAGCGCCGCGCGCCGTAGAACTTCCCGACCTCGAGCTGCAGCTCGAGCGCCTCGCGTACCGTCTCGCCGCGCTCGCCGCGCAGCATGGCGTGTTCTTCCGCGTTCAGTTCCAAGTTTCTCCGTCCGTCTAGTCGGTGCCTTTGGCCCCCGAAGCCTTGATGACCCGCGCGTACTTGTCGCTTTCCGCCTGTATCGTCCCCCGTGCGGCGAGGCGGTCGAGGTGCGGCGTCTGGACGATCGCGTGTCCCGCGCAACCCATGACCTTGGGGTTGTGCTCGTCCGACATGAGGATGAGGAGGTTCGCGGGTTTCATACGTTACGCTCGGTCGTCTTGCGGCCGCTGTAAGCCGCATCCGGACGCAGCAGCCCGAGCTCGGCGAGCGTCGCCGCCATCTCGTCGCGCTCGCGCTCGAGCGAGCGGTGCAGCGCGGGGCCGGTCAGGTAAGACGGCGTCCACGCGTTGCGCGCGAGGTCGCTGCGCCATTCTTCGGTCGCGGTCGCCTGCGCGAGCACCCCTTCCCAGAAAGCCACGTGCGATTCTCCGACGCCCGCGGCGGCCGCCACGCCGCGCCACGCTCCGACTATACAGTCGACCGACTGCTCGCTCCACGTGGGGACTGCGGAATATGCGCCGGTGAGGCGGTGGGGCGCGGACACTCCCAGCACGCGCACCTGCCCCGAAGCGAGCGCGTGCGCGGTGCTGGCAACGGTCACGGCGGCGATCTCCGACCTGCCCGACAGCACGTCGGCCACGGCGTCGAGCGCCGAGTCGAACACGCGCACGAGCGGCGCCCTGGCGTCGCCGCCGGCGTAACGCACGAGGCGCGCGACGGCGATGTGGTTGGGATTGCCGAGCGCAGTGGAAAGGGCGACGCTGAGCGATGACGCATCGCCGCCCATGCGCCTCAGGAGGTCGCTGCCGCTACGCAGCGCGGAGTCGGTCCTTGCGGCAAACGCGATGTATTCGGTGTACAGCATCGCGATCTGGGTGTACGAGCGGTGATCGAACGCCGCGAGGCCGACCAGCCGGTCGGTCGTGAGGTTGGGATGGCTCACCGCGAGAAAGTGCGGATCGCCGCGGCGCTCGTCCATGTAAGCCCACGCCGCGCGCGCGCCGTCGCCGGGGACGTTCTTCACCGCGAGCGGCACTTCCAGCGCCTGCGCCGCTTCGATCGCTTTCACGAGAGCGCGCGCGGTGCGGTCGAGCCCGCCTCCAGGTGCCGTGCCGGCGACGATTTCCACCGCGCGCTGGGGCTGCCACGTTCGCATGCGCCCGAGGATAGCACTCCGCTCGCACCCCCCGGCTGCGGAGCGTCAGCGCGCTGCTGCGGTTGCTGCCTGAGGCTTGTCGTGCGGCATGAAGAAAACGAGGCCGTTCGCCAGGATGATGATGGCGGCCAGGAAAAGGAACCCGGCGTAGAGGCTGTAGGCGTCCGCGATCATGCCGAACAGGAAAGGCGAGATCGCGGCGCCGAGGTGAGTGACGCCGAACTGGATGCCCACCGCGGCGCCCGCGAGGTTCCTGGGCGTCACTTCGAGGGCCCACGCCTGGAGCACCGAGCGCATGGCGTAAAGGAAGAAGCCCACCAGCGCGATGAACACGACGAAAAGAGGGCTGTTGCCGGCGAGCACCATGCCGATCACCATGATCCCCGACAAGAGCATGCTCGACATGACGACGCGGCGGCGCCCCATCTTGTCCGACAGGTGCCCCCCGACCGGACCCGCCAGGAAGCCCGCGACCTGGATCACGGTCAAGCACACGCCGACCATCAGCGCCGAATAGCCGAGCTCGTAAGCGAGGTAAACGGGGAGGAAGGTGAGAAGCCCCGCCTGCGTCATGGTGCGGAAAGACGCGCTCACCGAGACGATCATGAGGCTTTTGTTCCTGAGGAGGCTCGCGAACTCGCCCGCGTAGGTCCTGAGGCTCCGCTTCTCGCCGCCCGCGTTGACGCTCTCGTCGCCCGCGCGGGTCGCGGTGAATGCGCCCAGCATGACCAGGATCAGCACGGCCATCGTGACCCCGGGAACGACGTTGATGACGACGACTTCGCGCCAGGTGAACCAGCCGAGCAGCGCGCCGACCACGACCGGCGCAAAAGCTTCACCGATGTTGCCGCCCATGCCGTGGAAGGAGAGCACGAGCCCCTTGCGCTGGGGATAGCGGTGAGCGAGGGTCGGTATCGCGGCGGGATGCCAGATGTTGTTGCCGATGCCGACCAGCGTCACGCACACGAGCAGCATCCAGAAGTCGTGAGTCACGCTCATGAAGGCGTAAGGCACGCCGACCCAGAAGAGCGAAGCGGCCATGAGATAGCCCTTCTGGCCGATGATGTCGACGAGCACGCCGCCCGGCAGGTTGGCGATCGCGCCCGCGAGGTGCTGTATGGTCATGATGAGCCCGATCTCGGTGTACGAGAGGCCGAGCTCTTTACCGATCAGCGGCAGGAGCAGGTAGAAAGTCGCGGTGTACCAGTGCGTCAGGCCGTGGCCCGCCGAGATCAACCACACGTCTTTCAGGCCCCCGAGGCGGGAGCCGAGCGCCGCTGCTGTGCTCATCGTCTGTAGTGCGGAATCGCTGAAGAAGCAGGATGATAGCAGTTGAGCGCAAGCGCCGCTCCCGCATATGATTGGCGTTTTCCCCGCGCGCTGTCAGCTTCCCGCCGCGCATGCACAACAAGTCCAGAATGCGAACCGACCTCGAACGTTTTTTCAATCCGCGCGCGATCGCGATCATCGGCGCGTCGCAGGACCTCGGCACGATCAGCGGACAGCCGCTGAAGCACCTCCTGTCCCACCACTACAAAGGCAGGCTCTACCCCGTCAACCCGCGTTACGGGGAAGTGGCGGGGGTGAAGTGCTATCCGTCGCTCGCCGATGTGCCCGAGACGCCGGACCTCGTGCTGATCCTCGTCAACGCCGCGCGCGTCGTCGACATGCTGAAGCAGTGCGGCGCGAAAGGCGTGCCATACGTCATCATTTTCAGCTCGGGGTTTTCCGAAGTCGGCGGAGGCGGCGTCGATCTGCAGCAGCAGCTCACCGACATCGCGCGCGAGCACGACATCGGCGTGATCGGCCCCAACTGCCAGGGCATGATCAACATCGCCGACGGCGTGTTCGCGGGTTTCGGCTCGGTATTCAACTTCGACTACGACCCCGGGCCGGTCAGCATGGTCTCGCAGTCGGGCGGCTTCGGATTTTCGGTGATGAACCTCTCGTCGAAAGACGGCGGCCTCGCGTTCCGGCAGATGGTGACGACCGGCAACGAGATCGGCGTGTCGACGATCGATTTCCTGGATTACTTCATACGCGATCCGCAGACCGAGATCATCGCGGGTTACGTCGAGGGGCTGAAGGACGCGCGCAGGCTCGTCGACGTCGGCGAGAAAGCGCTGCTGGCCGGCAAGCCGATACTCATGTGGAAAGTGGGCAACACCGAGCAGGGGCAGCGTGCGGCGGCCTCCCACACGGCCAACCTCGGTGGCGCGATGGCGCTCTATCGCGCGGCTTTCAGGCAGAAAGGCATCATCCAGGTCGAGGACATCCAGGACGTGGTCGACTTCGGCCGCGCGTTCCAGTCGCGCAGGCTGCCGAAGGGGAACCGCCTCGCGATCATCACGATCTCGGGGGGCGCCGGCATACTGATGACCGATGAGATCATCGCGGGCGGCATGCAGCTCGCCCGGTTGAGCGCGCGCACGCTCGAGAAGCTCCGCGAGTTCATTCCGTCCTTCGGGTCGCTGCTGAACCCGGTCGACGTCACGGCGGCGATCTTCAACGACACGACGCTCATCAATCGCACGATGCAGGCGATCATCGAGGACGCGAACGTCGACTCGATCGCGATGATCAACGCGTCGCTCCAGGGCGAGCTCGCCGACAAGGTCGCGCGCGAGATCGTCGCCGCGGCGAAAACGACGGACAAGCCGGTATTCCTGTGCTGGAGCGCGCGCGACGTCACCGCGAAAGAAGCGTATGCGCTGCTCGACGAAGCGCGGTTGCCGCACTACAAGTCGCCGGTGCGCTGCGGGCGCGCGCTCGCGGCCGTGTCGTGGTACGCCGAAGCGAAGCGCAGGAACGAGCGCCAGCGTGGAGAGAAGCCGGTCACGCTGACGCGCCCGCAGGCGCGCGAGACGCTGAAGAACCACACTGCCGACATCGCCGAATACGAAGCGAAGCGCATACTCGCCGAATACGGCATCCCGGTGACGAAGGAAGCGCTGGCGACGACCGTCGAGGACGCGCTTTCCGCCGCGAAGCGCATCGGCTATCCGGTCGCGATGAAAGTGCAGTCGCCCGATATCGCGCACAAGACCGAGGCGAAAGCGGTGCGGCTGGGTGTTGCGGACGAACGCGAGCTCAGAGCCGCGTTCGACGAGGTGCTGGCCAATGCGCGCGCCTATGACCAGGACGCGAACATCGACGGGGTTCTGGTCCAGGAAATGGTCGGCGGCGGCACCGAGGCGATACTTGGCGTGACCAACGATCCGCTCTTCGGCCCTGCCGTCATGTTCGGGCTGGGCGGGATTTTTGCCGAAGTGCTGAAGGATGTGTCTTTTCGCCTCGCGCCGGTGACGCACGCCGTCGCCCGCGAGATGATAGGCGAGATCAAAGGCTATCCCGTGCTCGCCGGCGCGCGCGGCAAAGCGCCTGCGGACGTGGACGCGCTCGCCGACGCGATCGTGAAGCTCTCGGCATTGGCGATCGACCTCGAAGACCATCTGGCCGAGCTCGACATCAATCCGCTTTTCGTGATGGAGCAGGGCAAAGGCGTGGTGGCCGCGGATGCGCTCATCAAGCCCAAGAGAAGGAGTGATGAAAAAGAGTGATGAGAAGAGGTGATGAAAAAAGGTGATGTAACCCGGTGACGTCATTCCGGACCTGCCGCGATGCGGCGCGATCCGGAATCTTTGCTTCGCAAAGATCGATGGTCCGGACGAACAGAGGGAAACCCAAGGTTTCCCTCCGTAACCTCCCATCCTTCGGTTTGACATTATTCCGGACTTGATCCGGAATCCATTTCTTAAGAATCGAGCAGCCATGGAACTCAATCCAGAAGTCCGCCAGCTCTGCGACGAAATACGCCGCTTCATCCGCGCCGAAGTCGACCCACGCTCGCGCGAGATCGAGGAGAGCGACGAAGTCCCGTCCGACCTGCTGCGCAAAGCCGCCGAAATCGGCCTCTTCGGCCTCACCATACCCGAGGAGTACGGCGGCATCGGTCTCGATCTCGCAGGCAAATGCGCGGTGGAAGAGGAGATGGGCAAGACCAACTACGGTTTCGCGACCGTCATCGGCAACCATACCGGAATCAGCACCACGGGCATCGTCGCGCTCGGCACTGCGGAGCAGAAGAACAGATTCCTGCCGCGCATGGCGAGCGGCGAATGGATAGGTGCTTTCGCGCTGACCGAGCCGCAGGCGGGATCGGACCCCGCGTCGCTGCGCACCAGGGCGGTGAGGAAAGGCGACCGTTATGTTTTGAACGGCGAGAAGATTTTCATCACCAACGCGGGACTCGCGAAAGTCTTCACGGTGATGGCGATCACCGATCCATCGAAAGGCATCAAGGGCATTTCGGCTTTCCTCATCGAGCGCGATTTTCCCGGGTTCAGCATCGGCAGGAACGAGCTCAAGATGGGCATGCACGGCTGCACCACGGCGCCGCTCGCTTTCAACGACTGCGAGGTGCCGGCCGCGAACCTGCTCGGCGCCGAAGGCATGGGCTACGTGCAGGCGCTCAAGACCCTGACGGCGGGGCGCGTGACGGTGTCCGCGCGCTGCTGCGGCATGATGGACAAGCTGATCGCGCAGTGCGTCGAGTACATGAAAATCCGCACGCAGGGCGGGAAGAAGCTCGCGGAACACCAGGGGCTGCAGTGGATGCTCGCGGACATGTCGGTCGCCCGCGACGCGGCGCGAGGGTTGACCGAGCGCGCGATCGCAACGCTTGCGCGCGGCGAGCGCGGGACGATGGAAGCCTCGGCCGCCAAAGTCTTCAGCACCGAGGCGCTTGCCAGGGTCGTCGACTGTGCGGTGCAGATCCACGGCGGCATGGGCTACATGCGCGAGCTCGGCATCGAGACCACCTACCGCGACGCGCGCATCGTGCGCATCTACGAAGGCTCGTCGGAAATCCAGCGCAATATCATTGCCGGGCTGTTACTGAAGGACGGCTGAAAATTCACTGCCAGGACGCCAGGACCAGAGAGTGCCTGGTTGGGTCTTCTTGGCGTCTTGGCGGTTAACTCGAATAGGGAGTACACGTGGCGAGCGTAAAAGAACTGTTGAGCCTGGAAGGGCGCGTGGCGGTCGTCACGGGCGGCGCGACCGGCATCGGGTTTCGCATGGCGCTCGGCCTTGCGGAGGCGGGCGCCACCCTCGTGATCGCTTCCCGCAAGCTCGAAGCCTGCGAGCACGCGGCGCACGAAATCGAAAAAACCGGTGCGAAAGCGCTCGCCGTCGCGTGCGACGTGACGAAGCAGGCGGACGTCGAGGCGATGAAGGACACGGTGATTGAGCGCTGCGGCCGGGTCGACGTGCTCGTCAACAACGCCGGCCGCGCGTGGGTCGCGCCGCCGGAGGACATGCCGCTCGATCGCTGGCAGCAGGTCTTCGATCTCAACATCACCGGGCCTTTCCTGTGCTCGCAGGCGCTCGGCCGCGAGATGATCAGGGTGAAGCGCGGCAAGATCGTGAACATCGCTTCGATCGCGGGCATGGTCGGCCGCAATCCCAAGGCGTACAACTCGATCGCCTACGGCGCGAGCAAAGGCGCGCTGGTGAACTTCACCCGCGACCTCGCCGTGAAGTGGGCGCATCACAACATCCAGGTGAACTGCATCTGCCCCGGTTTTTTCGTGACCCCGCTCAATCAGAAACTGTACGAAAAGAACAAGGAGATGATCGACCGCGAGATTCCCCTCGGCGCGCCGGGCGGCCCCGACGACCTCAAAGGCATCGCGGTGCTGCTCGCCTCCGACGCGTCGAATTTCATGACCGGCGCGATCATCCCCGTCGACGGCGGATCGGTCGCATGGTAGCGGTGCGGCGAGGCCGCGTGCAGCGCCGATTCGCCGCGAGCCGGGCGGCAGCGGCATTCGCGGGCGTGCTGCTCGCATCGGGCGCCCTGGCGCAAGGCTATCCCGCCAGACCGCTGCGCTTCGTCGTCCCCTTCGCGGCGGGCGGCGGGAGCGACCTGGTGGCGAGAAGCGTCGCGCCCGGTCTCACCGAGTCCCTGGGCCAGGGCGTCGTCGTCGACAACCGGCCCGGCGCTGCGGGGATGATAGGCGCCGACATCGTGGCCAAAGCGCCGCCCGACGGTCACACGCTGCTCCTCGGCAGCAACGGCCCGCTCGCGATCAACCCGAGCCTGTACGAGAAGCTGCCTTACGACGCCACGCGCGACTTCGCGCCCGTCGCGCTCGTCACCATCATGCCTTTCCTGCTGGTCGTGCATCCATCGCTGCCGGTGAAATCGGTGAAGGACCTCGTGGCGCTCGCGAAAGCCCGCGCGGGACAGCTGAACTACGGCTCGCCGGGCACCGGCTCCACGACGCACCTCGCGAACGAGCTCCTGAAATCGCTCACGGGCATCGAGGTGACGCACGTGCCGTACAAAGGCGTGGCGCCTGCCGCGATCGATCTCATCGGCGGCCAGGTGCAGATGATGTCCGGCGATCTCAGCACGCTGCTCCCGCACGTGAAAGCCGGCAGGATGCGCGCGCTCGCCGTGACTTCGGCGCGCCGCTCGAGCCTCCTTCCCGACATGCCGACCGTGGCCGAATCGGGCGTGCCCGGCTACGAAGCGACGGGCTGGTTCGGGGTGTTGGTTCCCGCCCGAACGCCGCGCACCATCGTATCGAGGCTGAACCAGAGCATCGTCAAAGGCGCGGCCGGGGGAGAGGCCCGCGCGCGGCTCGCCGCGCTCGGCGGCGACGTCGCGACCGGAACGCCCGAAGCGTTCGCGGCTCATCTGCGGACCGAGGCCGCGAAGTGGAGCAAAGTCATCCGCGCCATCGGACTCAAACCCAAGACCTGATGTCGAGTCTTTGATTAGCCGAAGCGGTTTACTCCCAGTGCACCCTACGATTCCCACCTACGGTGGTGAAGCGCCCACAAGGGCGCCGAAGGAAAGGAGGTTACGGAGGGAAACCTCGGTTTCCCTCTGTATCGTGATATTGGCCATAGCGGAGCGGCTATGGGCATGACGATCGCGGAGAAGATCCTCGCGCAAAAGGGCGCGCGTGACGGCGTGCGCCCAGGCGATATCGTGACGGTCGAAGTGGACACGGTCATCCTCTTCGACAACAACTTCATGCCGGCGAACTGGCGCGACATCCTGAAAGTGCGCGATCCGAAGCGCATCGTCGTCGTGCTCGACCACCGCGTTCCCGCGCCCAACCAGATGGCGGCGGCCGCGCACGTGACGGCACGCAAGTTCGCGGCGAAGTTCGGCATCGAGCGCTTGCACGACGTCGGATACGACCAGGGCATCAGCCATCAGCTCGTGGCCGACCTGGGTTACGGCATTCCGGGCACCGTGCTCGTCTGCAGCGATTCGCACACGTGCAGCGCGGGTGTCTTCAACTGTCTCGCGCGCGGCGTCGGCGGCCCCGACGTTTTCTACGCCGCGATCAAAGGCGAGACCTGGTTCCGCTGCGGCGAGACGATCCGCTACCAGCTTACCGGGAGGCTGCCCCGGGCGGTCACCACCAAGGACGCGTTCCTGCAGATCGCCGGGCGCTATGGCGCTCACGCGACCCAGAACGTCGAATACGGCGGACCCGGGATCGCGAGCCTGTCGATCAACGCGCGCAAGACCCTCACCACGATGTCGGCGGAGCTTTCGGCGGAGTTCGCGACCTTCGAGCCCGATGCGGTGCTGACCGACTGGGTGCGGCAGCGCAGCACGCGCGAGTTCGAGCCGGTGTACCCGGACGGGGACGCGAGCTATCTCGCCGTGCGCGAAGTCGACCTGTCCCGCCTGGAGCCGCTCGTCGCCTTCCCCGACACGGTGGTCCAGAACTCGAAGCCGGTGAAGGAGGCGGCCGGCACGAGGATAGACCAGGCCTACATCGGCTCGTGCGCGAACGGGACGCTCGACGATCTCGAGCTCGCGGCGCAGGTTGTCACCGGCCGGCGCGTCGCCCCCGGAGTGCGTTTCATCGTGACGCCCGCGTCGCAACTCGTTTACCGCGAAGCGATCAGGAGCGGCGCGATCGGGACGCTCGCGGAGGCCGGCGCCATGATCGCGCCGCCGACGTGCGGCGCGTGCGGCGGCGGGCACATGGGCGTGATGGGCCCCGACGAGACGTGCATCACGGCGACCACGCGCAACTTCAAAGGGCGCATGGGCGACCCGAGCTCGCGCGTCTACATGGGCTCCCCCGCGACGGTCGCAGCCTCGGCGCTCACGGGCTGCATCACCGATCCGCGGGAGTTCCTCAATTGAGATTCGAAGCGCGCGTCTGGAAGTTCGGCGACAACATCAACACCGATCTCATCCTGCCGAACGCCGCGTTCTACCTGACGCCGCAGGAGCAGTTGCGTTACATCTTTCGGGCGAACCGTCCGGGCTGGGTCGACCTCGTTCAACCCGGCGACATCCTCGTCGGCGGAAAGAACTTCGGCATGGGCTCGAGCCGGCCCGCGGCGCGCAACCTGAAGAATCTCGGAATTGCCTGCCTGGTCGCCGAGTCGATCAACGGCCTTTTCTATCGCAACTGCGTCAACTTCGCGTTCCCGGCGATGGAGTGCAGCGGCGTGGAGGGCATCTTCGACGAAGGGGACACGGCCGACGTCGATTTCGACCTGGGCATGGTCACGAATATCGGCACCGGCGCGAGCCTGCCTGCACGCAGGATTCCGCGCGAGCTTCTCGCCATCGTCGAGGCGGGCGGCATTTTCGACCTGCTCGAAAAAGAAGGGTCGATCGCGGGAAAAGCGTGAGTATTCACCTTGATATTCGAATCGCCGGCGCGCTGGAGGGTTATATACTCGAACCGGAATGCGATAAGACGCCCTTTCGGTGGGCGCATCGACTGACAGGGAATGTCGCGCGAAACGCTGGCGGCAGCGTGGACGCGGCAAGGAACGAATGGATCGTCGAGATTTCAACGGGCACGGGAAGCCGGCGCGTAGCGCCAGGGCGGGATCGTCGTCCGCGCAGCGCGCTGCCGTCGATCCGCGGCTCGACCGCGCCCAGCTACTGATCGAGTGCACGCGCGCCGTCCTGCGCGCCCGCGAAGAAGCCGAGCTCGCGGCCACACTCTGTTCCCTCCTCGTTCATCCCGGCTTCTACGCCGAAGCCTGCATCAGCCTCACCGGGGCTGACGGCGCCGACGGCAACCGGTGCTACTACGCGGGCTCGGACAAGCAATGCGCCGCCGAGCCGCAGCGCTACTGGACGAGCCGTCCACGCAAGGCGGTCTTCGAGCGCGCCCTGGCCGGCAAAGACCAGCCTCTCGCGGAAGCAGCTGCCGGCAGTCCCATCCTGCCGCTGCGCGCCGAGGGCCGGATCGTCGGCGTGCTCGCGCTCGCGACCGAGGCCGCGCGCCGTCTGGAGCCCGACGAGATCGAGCAACTCTCCGCGCTGGCCGAGGACGTCTCGTGCGCGATCGCGCGGCTGCGCGCCGAGGCCCCGCATCGCGGCCTCGCGCTGAGCGAAAGGCGCCTGCGCGAGACGTTCGACCATGCGGGCCTCGGCATCACCCGCATCGACATGAACGGCCGCTTCATCGAGGTCAACCAGAAATTCTGTGAAATGCTCGGTTACACGCGCGACGAGTTGGTGGGCCGGCCGACCCGCGATTTCACCGTTCCCGAAGACTTCGGGCCCGGGCCGGTGTTCCGGGCCCAGGCGCAGCTCGGCCGCGCCACGCTCCTGACCGGCGAGAAGCGCTACGTCCGCAAGGACGGGAGCTACGTCTGGGTGCGCCGCACCATGTCGGCCGCGCGCGACGTGAACGGTCAGGTGCGCGACGGCATCAGCGTCGTCGAAGACATCACCGAGCGCAAAGTGGCCGAGGAAGCCGCGCGCAGTGAGCGCCATCTGCTCCGCACGATCATCGATGCGGTCCCGCACTACATCTACGTGAAGGATCTCGACGGCTGCTTCACGCTCGTCAACGAGGCGTGGCTCGACAACAACCGGCTCGCTGCCTCCGAAGCGCAGGGCAAGACGGTCCACGACCTCTTTCCACCCGCGCTCGCCGCGCAGATGGAAGCGCAGGACCGGCTGGTTCTCGCCGGCGCGCCGGTGCTCGACACCGAGCACTGGGTCGCACTCGACGGCGGCCCGCCGCGCTGCTGGGCCACGACCAAGGTGCCGTTGCGCGACGCGGCCGGCCGGATCGTCGGCCTCGTCGGCATCAGCCGCGACGTGAGCGAGAGCAAGGGCACCGAGGAAGCGATACGCCGGGAGCGCGCGCTGCTTCGCACCATCATCGACGCGCTTCCGGATTACATCCACGTGAAAGACGCGCAGGGCCACATCCAGCTCGGCAATCTCGCCTGGCTCAGGGGCCGGCGCGTCCTCGACTCCGAGGTGCGGGGCAAGACCGTATTCGACATCTTCCCGCCCGCGTTGGCGCAGCGGATGGAAGCGCAGGACCAGGAGATCATCGCCTCGGGCGTCGCCATGATCGAGAACGAGCAGCCCGTCTACGTGCTCGACGACGGCGGCAACCCGCTGTACCGCTGGTCTTCGACGACCAAGGTCCCGATGCGCGACGACGCCGGCAACATCATCGGCGTGGTCGGAATCAGCCGCGACATCACCGACCGGCGCCGCATGGAGCGCGAGCGCGCGATGGAGCACGCGGTCTCGCGCGTGCTGTCGGAATCGCGCAGCGTGGGCGACACCATGCCGCGCCTCATACGCACGGTGTGCGAGGCGATGAACTGGACCTACGGCGCGCACTGGACGTGGGACAGCGCCAGCGGCGCGCTGCGGCGCGCGGCGTGGTGGTGCGAGTTCGAGCCGCATTTCGAGCCCGAGGATGCGCTGTACTGGACGCAGATCGATACGCCGCATACGACGGGGCTGCTCGGCAAGGCGTGGATCGAGCAGCGTGCGACGTGGATGACGGACGTCGCGCAGATGCAGGGTTTCCGGCGCGTGGCGAGCTGCGCGAAGTTCGGTTTTCGCAGCGCGTTCGCCTTTCCCATCCTCGCTCACGAGGAGCCCGTCGGGGTGATCGAATTTTTCGGGCGCGAGCTGCGCGAGCCCGACGAGGCGCTGCTCCAGGTGAGCGGCGCCATCTCGGCGCAGATCGGGCAGTTCATCCGCCGCAAGCAGGCCGAGGAGTCGCTGCAGGAGAACGAGCTCCAGCTTCGCGCCATGTTCGAGAACGCCGACGTCGGCATCGCCATGACCGGCGTCGACATGGGCTACCTGCGCGTGAACGACAAGTACTGCGACATCGTCGGCTACGCGCGCGACGAGCTCCTGCGGATGCGGGCCTCGGACGTGAACCTCGAGTCGAACGTCGAGGCGATGCGCGGGGACCGCGAGCGCATGATGAGCGGCGAGTCGCCGGGCATGACCGTCGAAAAGCAGCTCGTGCGCGCGGACGGCTCGCTGGTGTGGGTGTCCCTCGCCACGTCGCTCGTGCGCGCGGCCGACGGCGCGCCGCGCTATTTCATCGCCGTGATACAGGACATTTCGGAGAACAAGCGCGCGGCGGAGGCGCTGAAGCAGAGCGAAGAGCAGTTCCGCGTCCTCGCGCACTACGACATCCTGACGGCGCTGCCCAACAGGGCGCTTTTCTACGATCGTCTTTCACAGGCGCTCGCGCAGGCGCGGCGCAACCGCTGGTGGCTGGCGGTCATGTTCATCGACGTCGACCGCTTCAAGCACGTGAACGACACCTTCGGACATTCCGCGGGCGACCAGCTGCTGAAACAGGTCTCCGTGCGGCTCTCCGAGTGCGTGCGCAGCGACGACACGGTCGGGCGCCTCTCCGGCGACGAGTTCGCGATCGTGCTCTCGCACCTCTCGGCGCCGGTGGACGCGGCGACGGTCGCCAAGAAGATCGTCGACGAGTTGAACCGTCCTTTCCAGCTCGAGGGCACCGAGCTTTTCGTGACCGTCAGCATCGGCGTCACCGTGTTTCCCACCGACACCGTCGATCAGGACACGCTCATCCGCAACGCCGACGTCGCGATGTACCGGGCGAAAGACCGCGGCCGCAACAATTACCAGTTCTACACGCCCGAGATGAACCGGCGCACGCGCGAGATGCTGAACATGGAAGGCGAGCTGCGGCGCGCGCTGGAGCGCGACGAGTTCGTCCTCCACTACCAGCCCAAAGTGAGCCTCGCGGACGGGCGCGTCACGGGCGTGGAGGCGTTGCTGCGCTGGCGCCATCCCGAGCGCGGCCTCGTTCCGCCTTCCGAATTCATACCGCTGCTCGAAGAGACGGGCCTGGTCGTGCAGGCCGGCGCATGGGTGCTGCGAGCGGTGTGCCGGCAGCTTGCGGAGTGGCGCGACAGCGGGCTGCGCCTCGTGCCGATCGCGGTGAACCTCTCGGCGCGCCAGTTCCTCGCGCCCGATCTCGGCGAGAGCATCAAGCACATCCTCGAATTGAACGGGCTCGCGCCGAGCCTGCTGGAGGTGGAGATCACCGAGAGCGCGATCATGGGCGATACCGAGGAAGCGAACCGCACGCTCGAGTACCTCGAAGCGCTCGGCGTGAAAAGCGCGATCGACGATTTCGGCACCGGCTACTCGAGCCTGGGCTATCTCAAGCGTTTCCCGCTCGGCGCCCTGAAAGTGGACCGCTCTTTCGTGAGCGACATCACCACCGACCCCGACGACGCGCACATCACGCAGGCGGTCATCTCGATGGCGCACAGCCTGGGGCTCAAGGTCATCGCCGAAGGCGTGGAGACCGAAGAGCAGCTCGCCTTCCTGCTGCGCTACGAGTGCAACGAGGTGCAGGGGTATCTGTTCTCGCGGCCGCTGCCGGCGGAGGAGTGCGCAGCCGCAATCGCCGGCGAGCAGCGCTTCGCCGCGATCATCGACTCCGTTCGAGGACGTTAACGAGTCGTCGCAGCCCTCGCTTCGGACCGGGACGCTCGTCAAACTCTCCCTTCTCCCCTCGGGAGAAGGGTCGGGGATGAGGGAAGATGCTCAGCTGAAACGAAACACGAGCGAAGGCTCCTCCATGCGGTCGCGCGGCTTGTGCATGCGCTCGGCCATCGCGAGCGCGTAAGGCGCGCCTTCGAGCAGGATCGTCATCTGCCGCTCGTCGAGCTTCAACCCCGCGCGCAGCGCCATCTGCTCCACCAGACTGACCGTTTTCGGAGCGAGGTCGGGCCGCGCCGGCTCGTTCCCCGGCGTCACCGGCGGCTGCGGCGCTCCCGCTTCGAGCCGCGGGCGGCGGCGGTGCCAGTCGGTGGCGCTCTGGTACGCGTGTCCCACCCTGAGCACGCGCGCGTCGTCGAAAGCCCTGCCGATGATCTGCATGCCGAGCGGCAGCCCGCTTTCCGAGAAGCCGTTGCACACGACGAGCGCGGGGCTGCGCGCGACGTTCGAGGGCGTGAAGACGTTGGAGCGCTGCCAGAAGGTGAGGGTACGGTGCGCGTCGAGCCGCGGCGCGGGCCCGAAGCCGCAGGTGAGCAGCACATCGTACTTCTCGTAGAGCGGCTTCATCTCCGCCATGTAGCGGCGGTGCTCGCGCAGCGCCTGCACGTAATCGACCGACTGGAACAGGCACGCCGGCAGCGCGCGGCCGAGAAAGTCGCGGCCGAAATCCCCGGGCCTCGCGATGAGGTCCTGGTGATGGATCGAGAAGATCTCGCTTTCGGCGATGATGACCTTCACGTCCATACCATCCATCATCGGCCGCGCGCGCGCGTCCTCCACCTGCGCGCCGAGCTTGCGGAACACAACGATCGCCTCTTCCATCGCCCGCCGCAGCTCTTCGGGCGCGGGCAGGTCTTCCTCCCAGTAATGGCGCAGCACGCCGATGCGCAGTCCTTTCACGCCGCCCTCGAGCGCCGCGGCGTAATCGGGGATGTCCTGCTCGATGCTGCCCGAGTCGCGCGGATCGTAGCCGGCGATCGCCTGCAGGATGAGCGCACAGTCTTCGACCGTGCGCGCCATCGGACCGCAGTGATCGAAAGTGAAGGAGTTCGGGATCACGCCGTAGCGGCTGACGAGCCCGTACGTCGGCATGAACCCGCTTATGCCGCAGAACGAGGCGGGGCCGCGGATCGACCCTCCGGTGTCCGATCCCAGCGCCGCGGGAACGAGTCCCGCCGCGAGCGCGGCGCCCGACCCGCTCGAGGAGCCTCCGGTGAAATGCTCGAGGTTCCAGGGATTGCGCGCGGGCGGCCAGGGCAGGTCGAATGAAGGCCCGCCGTGCGCGAACTCGTGCGTCTGCAGCTTGCCGAGGAGCGTTCCGCCGGCTTCAATCAGCTTGCGCGTCGTCGCGGCATCGTCGCGCGGAATGTTGGCGATGCACACTTTGGAGCCGCCGGTCGTGACGGTCCCTTCGGTGTTGTAGATGTCCTTGAGTGCGAACGGGATGCCGTGCAGCGCTCCGCGGCTCTGTCCTTTTGCGATCTCCTGCTCGGCCTTTCTCGCATGCCATACCGCGAGATCCGCGGTGACGGTGATGAAGGCATTCAACTGCGGGTCGAGCGCGGCGATGCGATTGAGGAGCGCGTCGGTCAGCTCCACCGGCGACAGCTTGCGCGCGCGAATGAGGCGCGAGGCCTCGGCGATCGTGAGGTCATGCAAATCGGCCATCGATGTCCCCGCGCGGCTTCCCGCGTTCTTCACGGCGATAGAATAACCGCTTTTACAGGCGAGGCGAGGGAACCGGCATGCAGGGGCGCGCAGGTCACAGTGGGGTCGGCACCCGGCGCTGGATGTCGCAGCGCTGGCTCGTCGACAACGTGATTGCCGCGGTCGGCATCGACTGGGACCAGCCGCGCAGCCTGAATTACAACGCGCCGTGCGGAGCGGAGGCGAACGCCGATTTCGCGGGCATCCGCGCGCGCGTCAAAAAGTACGCCGACATTTCTCCGGCGTTCGAAACAGCCGCGCGCAGGCGCGAGGCGAAAGCCCGGGCCGCCGAGGAAGCGGGGGAGACGGTGACCGCGCGCCAGAACTACTTCATCGCGGCGGTGGAGTACGCCGCGTCGCAGTGGCCTCACGACGAGAACAACGAGCTCAACCTCGCGCTGAACACGCGCAAGCGCGAGTGCTATACGCGCTATGCGCTGCTGGCCGACCGCAAGGTCGAGGCGGCGTGGGTTCCCTTCAGGGGCAAAGCGCTGCCCGGCTGGCTGCACCTTCCGCCGGGCTACAGCGGCGGGCGTATCCCGGCCGTCGTTTCGATTCCGGGGATGGACGGTTTCAAGGAGGCGAGCGTCGCCCTCTACGGCGACCGCTGGCTCATGCGCGGCATCGCGGTGCTTTCGATCGAAGGACCGGGCCAGTACGAAAGCGCCGTGCTCGGCGTGCACGTAAGCATGGAGAATTGGATCGAGGCCGCAAGCGCGATCATGGACTGGATGCGCGCGAGGCCCGAGATCGATCCCGAGCGCATCGGGGTCGTCGGGCAGAGCTTCGGCAGCTTTTTCGCGACGATCTCGTGCGCGGCCGAACCGCGCTACAAAGCGTGCGCCGTCGCGGCGACGTGCCTCGAGCCGGGTTTCCACACGATATTCGAGGAGGCATCGCCTACTTTCAAGCAGCGCTTCATGTACATGTCAGGCTACACGGACGAAGACGCTTTCGACGCGTTCGTGAAAACGCTCACGTGGGAAGGACACGCACAGAAGATCCGCGTGCCGTACCTGTGCATCGCGGGAGAGATGGACGAGCTCTCGCCGCTGCAACACACCGAGCGCTTCATGCGGACCCTGCAATGCCCGAAGCGGCTCGTCGTCTACCAGGACTGCCGTCATTCCGTCGGCAACGTCCCCTCGACCCAGCTCGGGCCCACGCCGCCCGTGCTCGCCGCGGACTGGATGCAGGCGCGCCTCATGGGCGCGCCGCTCGCGAGCGAAAGGTGGTTCGTGCAGGCGAACGGGGAGGCCGTCAAGGCTCCGCTGGAGCCTTGATGGGCGACCGTCGTAAGATACTACCCACCAATCCACAGGAGTCGAACATGTCCAAGCTTACGTTGCAGCAGGCCAACACGATCATCAGCAAGGGTTTCGAAAAAGGGCGCGAGATGAAAGTGAAGCCGCTCGGCATCGTCGTGCTCGACGATTCGGGCCACATCGTCTCGGCGCAGCGCGAAGACGGCGCGAGCATGTTCCGCCTCGACGTCGCCAAGGGCAAGGCGTGGGCCGCGGTCGCCATGGGCGCTTCGAGCCGCGCCCTCTTCAAGCGCGCGAAAGACAACCCGAACTTCTTCGTCACGCTCTCCGCCACGGCCGAAGGCAAGTTCCTGCCGCAGACCGGCGCCGCGCTCATCAGGGCGAAGGACGGCACGATACTCGGCGCGGCCGGCGGCAGCGGCGGCACGGGCGACGAGGACGAAGCATGCTGCGTCTACGGCATCGAGCAGGCGGGGCTGGTGGCGGATGCCAAGGAGTGATGAGGCGATAGCCCAAAATGCCTTCATACCCTCCCGCCACCCTCGGCATGGCGCTCGCCGAAGTCGACACGCCCGCGCTCATCCTCGACCTCGACGCGTTCGAGACGAACCTCAAAAGGCTGAACGACTCGCTCGCGGGCCGCAAGGTCGCCGTGAGGCCGCACGCGAAAAGCCACAAATGCCCGCAGATCGCGATGCGCCAGATCGCGCTCGGCGCCGTCGGCGTGTGCTGCCAGAAGGTGAGCGAAGCCGAGGCGCTCGTCGAAGGCGGCGTGGGGGACGTGCTGATCGCGAACGAGATCGTGGGCATTGCCAAGCTGCGGCGGCTCGCCGCGCTTGCGAAGCAGGCGCGCGTGGCGGTATGCGCCGACGACGCCGGCAACGTGGCGGCGCTCGATGCGATGGCGCGCGAGTACGGCGTCGCGCTCGACGTGCTCGTGGAAATCAACGTCGGCGCGAACCGCTGCGGCGTCGAGCCCGGTGAGCCCGCGCTCGAGCTTGCGCGGAAAATCACCGCGAGCGCGAACCTGCGCTTCGCGGGACTGCAGGCCTACCACGGCTCGGCGCAGCACCTGCGGAGAGTGGAGGAGCGGCGCGCCGCGATCGAGTTTGCGGTCGAACGCGTGAAGCGCACTCGCGATCTCCTCGCCGCGGCGGGAATCGCGTGTCCGAAAGTGACCGGCGCCGGCACCGGCACCTACGTTTTCGAAGCCGGCAGCGCGGCCTACGACGAGCTGCAGCCGGGCTCGTACATATTCATGGACGCCGATTACGCCCGGAACGACTGGACCGAGAGCGGCACGCCGCGCTTCGAGCACAGCCTTTTCGTGTGGACGACGGTGATGAGCCGTGCCTCGCCCGAGCGCGCGATCGTCGACGCGGGCCTGAAAGCGTCGAGCATCGATTCGGGCATGCCGCGCATCGCCGCGGGAGGTCCCGCCGAATACGTCAAAGCTTCCGACGAGCACGGCGTCATCCAGTTGAACGGCGCTCCGGGCTATGCCGTCGGCGACAAGCTGAAGCTCATCCCGGGGCACTGCGATCCGACGGTGAACCTCTATGACCACTACATCTGCGTGCGTGGCGGGCGCGTGGAGGCGATCTGGCCGATCACCGCGCGGGGCGCGGTTTGGTAAGCGCTGCGCGCTTGGCCGCGGCACGCACCGTGGCGGGCTACGCCCGCCGCCGCGGCTCGGTAAACGTACAGAGGGAAACCCATGGTTTCCCTTGCCGCGGCACGCACCGTAGCGGGCTACGCCCGCAGCCGCGGCTGAGTAAACGTACAGAGGGAAACCAAGGTTTCCCTCCGTAACCTCCTTTCCTTCGGCGATCTCGCGATCGCTCCAGTACCTGAGGATGGTTATGAACCTGAAGAAAGTCGGATTTATCGGGATTGGGAACATGGGTGGCCCGATGGCCGCGCACCTCGTGCAGGCGGGATTCGACGTGACGGTTTACGACATCCGCCCCG
>Ga0105106_10000536_pt1 | contig 26813 bp, 23 predicted proteins | sample PPLLaktember2015_5_FD_79109 | JGI IMG/M metagenome (GOLD analysis project Ga0105106, IMG submission 79109) | Freshwater sediment microbial communities from Prairie Pothole Lake near Jamestown, North Dakota, USA - PPLs Lake P8 Core (1) Depth... | ecosystem: Environmental > Aquatic > Freshwater >...
AAATGTCAACCCTGATGTCTACCGGATCGAAAAACTCGGAATGGATGCAGCCTCCAAAATAATTACGGTGAGCAACCTGACGAGGGATATTGTGATCAATAAATACAATATTAATCCTGACAAGGTAGAGACAGTCTATAATGCGGTTGAACCGGTAAAAATGTCGCAGGATGTGGTTGTTGAAAAAGGCTTTGATGATAAAGTGGTTACTTTTCTCGGAAGGATAACACTGCAGAAGGGTCCTGAATATTTCATCGAGGCGGCTTACAAAGTCCTGAAGGTAATGCCGGAAGTAAGGTTTGTTATGGCAGGTTCAGGAGATATGATGGAAAGGATGATGCGGAGGGCCGCAGCCCTTAAGATAACCGACAGGTTTCATTTTACCGGCTTCCTGAAAGGGAAGGATGTCTTCACAATGCTGAATATGAGCGATGTGTATATTATGCCCTCGGTATCGGAGCCATTTGGGATTTCCCCGCTTGAAGCCATGCAGTCGAATGTCCCGGTAATAATCAGCAAGCAGTCGGGGGTTTCGGAAATTCTCACCCATGCGGTCAAGACCGATTTCTGGGATATAGATGCCATGGCCGACGCAATTTACGGAATACTTAATTATCCTGCCCTTTCGAAGATGTTCATTAAAAACGGAAGGGAAGAGGTGGTGAGGCTTAAATGGGATAATTCGGCAAGGCACGTCAGGGATATTTATTACAGAGTGATTTGGCAAAATAAAAACTAAATATGAGTTTAACAGGCAAAAAGGCAATATGCTTTTATTTTCAGGTACATCAGCCATTCAGGCTGAAAAGGTACAGGTTTTTTGACCTGGGACATGATCATTATTATTATGATGATTTCTCAAATGAATCGATAATGAGAAAAGTGGCAGAGAATTGTTATCTGCCTGCCAATGAAATCATTCTCGATCTTATTCAAAAAAACAAGGGAAAATTTAAAGTGACATTCTCACTTACGGGTCTTGTAATTAACCAGTTCAGGCTTTACGCACCTGAAGTGCTCGATTCATTCAGAAAGCTTGCCGAAACCGGAATGGTGGAATTCCTTGCCGAGACCGAATCACATTCACTGGCATCGATAAAGACCCGAAGCGAATTCGAGCACCAGGTCAGCGCACACAGGGCAATGGTAAAGGAATTCCTGGGTGTTGAAACAACATCATTCAGGAACACGGAACTTATTTATTCCGACCAGATCGGATCGTGGGTTGCCGATATGGGTTTCAAATCGATGCTGACGGAGGGGGCCAAGCATGTGCTCGGATGGAAAAGCCCCAACTACCTGTACTGCAATACAATTAATCCAAGGTTGAAAGTACTGCTCAGGAATTTTGTCCTAAGCGATGATATTGCATTCAGGTTCTCGAACCGAAGCTGGGCAGAATGGCCACTGACAACCGACAAATATGCCTCGTGGCTTAATAAGCTGGCTCCCAAAAGCGAACTTATCAATATTTTCCTTGATTATGAAACTTTCGGTGAACACAACCATAAGGATACGGGGATATTTGATTTTCTTCAACACCTGCCCGGGTCAATACTGAAAAAGACCCCGTTCAGGTTCATGACCCCCACCGAGGTTTCGGATACTCTCCAGCCTGTATCTGCAATAAGCATTCCCTCACCAATATCATGGGCCGACGAGGAACGCGATATAACGGCATGGCACGGAAACGAACTGCAGGCAGCAGCCCTCGACAAGCTTTATGACCTGACCGATAAAGTCAACCGCTGTGAGGATATGCAGATAAGAAAGGACTGGGAATACCTTCAGGCAAGCGATCATTTTTATTATATGGCAACAAAATTCTTCTCCGACGGAGCCGTTCATGCCTATTTCAATCCCTATGATACACCCTACGATGCGTTCATGAATTATATGAATGTTTTAAGCGATTTTGAAATAAGACTCAATCGTTTTATTCCCGACCGGGATACTCAAAACGAAATTTCCAAGTTAAATAGTCTGATAAAAGAAAAAGAATCAATAATCGATCAGCAGACAACCCAGATAGACAGCCTGAAGAAAAAAACAACAGGGAAGAAGAGATCCGTCAGGACAACTGCAGCGAAAACAAGGAAAAAAACAGAAAGAAAAACAAGAACCAAAAAGGCTGTCAGAACAAAAAGGACAGGCAAGAAATCTGAGTAATAATCTGAACCAATATTTCTGATAATGAATGTGGAACTAATATTTGAGACCAGTTGGGAAGTTTGCAACAAGGTCGGTGGAATTCATACTGTAATCTCAACAAAAGCACTTAATATAGTAAATGAGCTTGGGGATAATTTTATCCTTATAGGCCCTGATGTATGGAGGGAGGAAGTTACAAATCCGGAATTCATTCCCGACGAGACTTTATTCCCTGAGTGGAGGATCATTGCCGCCAATGAAGGTTTGAGAGTGAAAACCGGCAGGTGGAACATTGCCGGAAAACCAATTGTCTTTCTGATTGATTTCACCCCCTATTTCGGCCAGCAGAATGAGATCTTTGCCAAATTCTGGGAAACCTACAAGCTCGACAGCATAACCGGCCAATGGGATTATGTAGAACCCGCCCTCTTTGGCTATGCCGCCGGGAAGTTAATTGAAAGCTTTACTTCATTCTACCATGAACGCCATAACATAATCGCACAGTTCCACGAATGGATGACCGGCACCGGTATCCTTTACCTCGAGAAGTTTGCTCCATGGATTGCAACTGCGTTCACCACTCATGCAACGGTCCTTGGCAGATGCATTGCGGGCAATAACAGGCCCCTGTACGGCAAGATGAAGGAATACAATCCGGTTCAGATATCCCGTGAATTCAATGTTGTTGCAAAACAATCTCTTGAAAAAACCTCAGCTGCCGAAGCTGATGTTTTTACAACAGTAAGCGAGATCACATCCAAAGAATGCTCGTTGTTCCTTGGAAAAAACGTGGATCTGGTTACCCCCAACGGTTTTGAGGATTCCTTTGTTCCATCTGCCGGAGAATTCGATGAAAAGAGAAATGCAGCAAGAGCAAAACTCAGGAAGGTTGCAGAGGCTGTTCTCGGTTATACCCTTTCGGATGACTGCATGTTTATTGCCAACAGCGGAAGATATGAGTTTCACAACAAGGGAGTTGATATACTAATTGACTCTCTGGGTGAACTGAACAAGGCTAACAGTCTCTCAAGGGATTGTGTGACTTTTATCCTGATTCCGGCATACCATAAGGGACCGCGCCAGGATCTTATCGATATCCTGTATAATAATGGACAGTTCAACGGAAATGACAAATACCTTACACACAGCCTTCACTATCCGGCCAGCGATCCTGTGCTTCAGAGCATCAAGACCAATGAACTGACAAACGAAAAGGTTGCAAAAGTCAAGATAATTTTTGCTCCTTCATATCTTAACGGGAACGACGGTATATTCAACATGTCGTACTACGACCTGCTGATCGGATTCGACCTGACGGTTTTTCCGTCATATTATGAACCATGGGGCTATACCCCGCTCGAAAGTCTTATGTTTTCAATTCCGACGGTCACTACTTCGCTTTCGGGATTCGGCCTGTGGGTAATGAGATATTTCAAGGACCCCGGAAATGGTATCGCGGTAATTGAAAGAACCGATGATAATGAAAAGGAAGTTGTCGGTGAGATCAGGGATTTCATCCGGAAATACATTGGTCTGTCAGAAAGTGAAATAAGGGAAGCAAGATTCAAGGCACATGAGGTTTCCAGGATAGCAATGTGGGACAACCTTGTAAAGCGCTATTTAGATGCCTATGAGATTGCCCTTGAGCACAGCAGTCTAAGGAGGGATGAACCACGCGAATTTGCACAGTTTGTTGAAGCTCCCGGTCTGAAGATCAGGAAACCTCACCAGATACCTGTCTGGAAGGATATCTATGTTCAGAGCGATGTGCCCGATAAGCTCTCATTTCTTAAGGAGCTGGCCGGGAACCTATGGTGGTCGTGGAATTCGGAAGCTGAATCCCTTTTCCGCAGGATGGATCCATCGCTCTGGGAGGAGGTCCGTCATAATCCCAAACTGCTTCTGGAAAAGATCGATTACAAGCGACTTCTTGTCCTTGAAGATGATGATGAGTTCATAATCGATCTTGAAAATATAACCAGGCAATTCAAGGATTATTTAAGAAGGCCCGATGATAAGGAAAAACCATCAGTAGCATATTTCAGCATGGAATTCGGGATCCACCCATGTCTTAAAATATACTCAGGGGGACTTGGAATTCTTGCAGGCGATTACCTGAAGGAAGCAAGCGATTCGAATGTCAATATCATCGGGGTCGGACTTCTTTACAGGTTTGGATATTTCAAACAGAAGCTTGGCCCAAGGGGCGAACAGCTTACAATTTACGAAGCTGAGGAGTTTTCGCGCCTGCCTATAAGCCCCGTAAAGGATTCTGAGGGCAAGCATCTTACAGTAAGCATTGTATGGCCGGGAAGAAGCGTTAAAGTCCGGATTTGGGAAGCAAAAATCGGAAAAGTATCACTTTATCTGCTCGACACTGACTTTGAAGACAATTCCCATGAGGACCGTTCAATAACACATTACCTTTATGGCGGCGATCACGAAAACCGCCTTAAGCAGGAACTTATTCTCGGTATCGGAGGAATCAGGGCACTTACAGCTGTTGGACTTACACCTGATCTTTACCACAGCAATGAAGGGCATTCGGCATTCATAAGCCTGGAAAGAATAAGGAAACTTATTGAAGAGAATCACCTCACTTTCGATCAGGCCATCGAGGCTATCCGGTCGTCAACACTCTTCACAACTCATACTCCGGTACCCGCCGGACATGATGCCTTTGAAGAGGATCTGCTGAGAAAATACATATCACATTACCATTTAAGGTTGAATATAACCTGGGACGAGCTGATGGAGCTTGGGCGTTGCCCCGGGGAGGCAGACAGGAAGTTCAACATGAGCTATCTTGCTACTCATATGTCCCAGGAGCTTAACGGTGTAAGCAAGCTTCACGGGGAAGTTACCCAGGGACTGTTCAATAAGCTTTGGCCGGGATATCTTAAAGAGGAGCTTTTTATAGGATATGTTACAAACGGAGTTCACTATCCGACATGGATCGCCCCCGAATGGCAGGAGGTTTACAGCCAGCTTCTTGGTACTAGTAACTTTGACCAGACCGACAGAAGTTTGTGGGAAAAACTCTACAGTCTTGACGACAAAAAGGTTTATGAAGTTAAAACAGGACTTAAGAAGAAACTGTTTGTAAACATCAGGAAAAGGCTTCAGGCAGAAATGATTGACAAGCACGTCAGTCCCAGGACGTTGCTGAATATAAGCACGCATCTGAATGACAAAGCCCTTACAATAGGTTTTGCCCGCAGGTTTGCGACTTACAAGAGAGCTTCTCTGCTGTTCAGGGATCTCGACAGGCTTGCAAGGATTGTCAATGACCCCGACAGGCCTGTTCAGTTCATATATGCAGGGAAGGCTCATCCCCACGATGGAGGAGGGCAGGACCTTATCAAGAGGGTCTTCGAAATATCGCAGATGCCTCAGTTTGCCGGCAAGGTTCTTTTCCTTGAAAACTATGATATTGAGCTTGCCAAGCAACTTGTAAGAGGAGTCGATATCTGGCTGAACACTCCGACGCGGCCGCTTGAGGCATCGGGTACAAGCGGCGAAAAAGCTGTAATGAACGGGACACTCCATTTCAGCGTCCTCGACGGATGGTGGGTCGAAGGGTATCATGCTTTCGCCGGTTGGGCACTACCTAAGAAAAAATCCTTTTCAAACCAGGACCTTCAGGATGATGTGGATGCAGAAACGATTTACAACATGCTCGAATACGAAATTGTGCCAGCATATTATTCAGCCAACGAGAAGGGCATCCCGGTTGAATGGATAAGCCATATCAAGAACACCATGGTGAGGATCGCTCCAGAATTCACAATGAGGAGAATGCTCGACGACTATATTGAAAGATACTACATGAAGCTGTGGCCAAGGAATAAATATCTCGTTGCAAACGATTTTGAGAATTCCAAGGCACTGGCAGCCTGGAAAAAGACAATGAAGGATGAATGGGACAATATTGAGGTTCTGAATTATAATTTCGAACGTCCCGATGAAAATGTCTACCATTCGGGCCATGATTACCGTGCCGAAATAGCTCTTGACATAAAGAAGATACCGAAGGACAACGTTGGAGTCGAATTCGTATTTACCCATCTGAACAAGCAGGGCGAGTATGAATTTGTTGACAGCCAGGAATTCAAGCTTGTCAGCAGCAAGAACGGGAAATGCCTCTACAGGGCAAACCTTATTCCGGAAAAGGCAGGGACATTCTTCTACGGGATTAGAATATATCCGAGGCACAAGGACCTTCCGCACAAGCAGGATTTTTACCTGCTGAGGTGGATCGACTAAATATCCGTTGCCCTTTTAACTGTTTCTCTCTTAAGGACAAGGGCACTTCTCGAAGGCAGATAAAGATAAAGGTAGAAAAGCTGATCTATGGTCGGCCTTTGTCCTTTTCTGGTTGAAGTATAAAAGGCATTTCTGTTTATCCTGTCAAAACCGCCAAAAGCGGGATCATCGGTATCCAGGGCAATACTGAATTTCCCCTTGATCGGAATTCCGTAATCGGTGAACGAATTTGTGGGATGGAAATTAAACACCAGCACAAAATCGCCTCTTGTGAAAGCTATCACCTTGTCATAATTATTGTCGTAGATCCTGCGGACGGTAAAGTCGTCAAGTATTTTGAATTCTTTATGCAGCCTTACCATCGCATAGTCGAATTTCAGCAGGAATGAATATTTCAGATTATCATCAAGGGCAAGATTCCACTGGCGGCGCGCATATTTGTAGCTCCAGTTGTTCCCCTCGCGCGGGAAGTCGATCCATTCAGGATGTCCGAACTCATTTCCCATGAAATTCAGGTATCCTCCTCCCGATGCGCTGAAAGTGATCAGCCTTATCATCTTGTGAAGGGCGATGCCCCTGTCGACGGTGAAGCTGTGGTACGATTTGGTCATCCCGGAGTACATTTCAGCATCTATCATGCGGAAGATAAGGGTCTTATCACCAACGAGGGCCTGGTCGTGCGACTCACAGTACGAGATTATCCTCTCCTCCGGCCTGTGCTGTGTCAGTTCGTGGATCAGATGCCCCATATCCCAGTTCTCATCAGGGGTATCCTTAACCATTTTTATCCACAAATCGGGTACTCCCATCGAAAGCCGGAAATCAAAACCGAAGCCTTTCCTGGCAGTCTCGGCTGCAATTCCGGGCATGCCGCTCATCTCTTCCGCTACCGTAAGAGCGCCGGGTTTGAACTCATGAATAAGCTTATTTGCGAGGTAAAGGTATATCAGGGCATCTTCATCCTGTCCGCCGTCAAAATAATCGTCATAGGCAGTAAAGTTCTTTTCCAGGCCATGATTGTAATAGATCATGCTTGTGACCCCGTCGAACCTGAAACCGTCAAATTTGTACTCCTCGAGCCAGTACCTGCAGTTCGAAAGCAGGAAATGCATCACGTTGTCCTTCCCGTAATCGAAACACAGTGAATCCCATGCCACATGGTTTCTCCTGTGATTTGTATGGAAATACTGACCCGGTGATCCGTCGAACATCCCAAGACCTTCATTGACATTCTTGACAGAATGGGAGTGGACCAGGTCCATTATCACCCTGATCCCGGATGCATGGGCCTTGTCAATAAGGGCCTTAAGGTCCTCAGGAGTCCCGAATCTGGAGGAAGCTGCAAAAAAACTCGAAACATGATATCCGAACGATCCGTAAAACGGATGTTCCTGAATTGCCATCAGCTGAATTGTATTGTATCCCGCTTTCACAATTAATGGCAGAACATTTTCGGCAAATTCAGCATAGGTTCCGAGCTTCTCCTCCGAAGTGGCCATACCGATATGTGTCTCATAAACCACCGGAGCAGTGGCGTCAGCCTTAAAATCCTTGATCTTCCATTCGTACTGCTTTTCGGGATTCCACACCTGTGCAGTGAATATCTTTGTTTTTTCATCCTGGACGAGCCGTGAGGCATATGACGGGATACGTTCTCCTTTCCCTCCCTTCCAGTGAACCGAAAGCTTATAAAGATCACTATGGTTCAAGGCGTCGGCAGGCAGTTTTATCTCCCAGTCTCCATATTCGTTTATCCTGGTCAGCTTGTAGACAGATTTTTCTTTCCAGCCGCTGAACATGCCGGTAAGGAAAATGTTTTCTGCATTGGGGGCCCACTCCCTGAAAACCCATCCGTCGTTGCCGCGGTGCAGTCCGTAATAAAAATGACCCATGGCAAATTCCATGAGTTTACCGCCGCCGGCAAGATGCTGTTCCTTCAGAATGCATTTATTAATCCGGCTTTCAATAATTCCCTTGTATGGCTCCAGCCATGGATCAGATAAATAGAATTTGACAGGATTCATTGCAGTTTTATTTTGGGATACTTTCTATAAAATTACAAAAACTAAATTACTTAATCGTTCCGTTTTGACAGGCTTTGTTAATTTTACTGCCGTAAGATGAAAATAGTATGATAATTCATGAGGGAACCGGAAACCTTAACCTTATAAACCCTGTTGTAACCGTTGGGGTCTTCGACGGTGTGCATTTAGGACACAAGGCCCTTCTTGATCATCTTGTATCAAGGTCAGAAAGAGCCGGGGGTGAATCAGCAGTTATCACATTCGACCCACATCCCAGGGTGCTTCTTTCAGGGAAGACCGGAGGGTTCTTCTTCCTTTCAACCCTCGATGAAAAGAAAAAACTTTTTGCAGAAACGGGGATCGGTCACCTTATTATTATGAATTTCACAAGGGAGCTTGCCTCAATGGAGGCTGACGAGTTCATCAGGCAGATCCTTGTTGGAGAAATCGGAACAAGGCACCTGCTGGTTGGTTACGATAACCATTTTGGCAAAGGCAGGGGAGGCGACTTCGATAAGATAAGCGAAAGTGCAGGCAAGTATGGTCTTAAGGTGGAACAAGTCGGCGGAGTATCATCATCCGCGGGGATAATAAGCTCCACTTCCATCCGCGATGCACTTATCAACGGCCGGATTGTAGATGCAAACAGGTGGCTTGGATATGATTATTCAGTTACGGGTAAGGTTGTGCGTGGACGCGGGCTCGGCCGGTCTCTGGGATTCCCAACCGCAAACATTTTGCGTGATGATCCCTTTAAACTGATCCCGGCCAACGGCGTTTATGCAGTCGAGGTGCTCCTCGGTAACGAAAGATTACCGGGAATGATGAGCATCGGGTTCAATCCGACTGTAAATAAGAAACAGATTCACAAATCGATAGAAGTGAATATTTTTGATGTCGACAGGGATCTGTACGGACACTATGTGACTGTCATATTCAGATTCTGGCTCAGGGATGAGAAGAAATTTGAAAGCAAAGAACTCCTGTCTGAACAGATGAAGCTCGACAGGGAGTCGGCCATGAAGCTGATTGGTTGAACAGACCATTGAATTATTTGTTTAACTTTGCAAACGTAAAATCATTTAACACAAACCACTTATGAACTTAATGGTAGATACTGAGCAGTATGCAGTGCAAGATATTTCTCTTGCATCATTCGGAAGAAAAGAGATTGAAATAGCAGAAAAAGAGATGCCGGGTCTTCTTGCAATCAGGAAAAAATATTCAACCGAAAAACCCCTGAAAGGGGCAAGAATAACAGGTTCGCTTCACATGACGATACAGACGGCTGTTCTGATCGAAACACTTGTTGAGCTTGGGGCTGATGTGCGCTGGGCGAGCTGCAATATTTTCTCCACTCAGGATCATGCTGCGGCAGCAATTGCCGAAAAAGGAATACCTGTTTTTGCCTGGAAGGGCGAAACACTCGAGGAGTACTGGTGGTGCACGGCACGTGCATTGTCGTTCCCGGAAGGGAAGGGTCCCAACCTCATTGTGGATGACGGCGGCGACGCATCGCTACTTGTGCATCTTGGCTACAAGGCAGAAAACAATCCGGCAATTCTCGACAAGGAGCCCTCAAGCAGGGAGGAAGGAATAATTTTCGCAACTCTGAAAGGACTGCTTGCCAGCGAACCAGGAAAATGGCACAGGGCGGTAAGTGAACTGAAGGGTATCTCGGAAGAGACAACAACAGGAGTACACAGGCTTTACCAGATGATGGAAAACGGTGAATTGCTAGTTCCCGCCATAAACGTAAATGATTCAGTTACAAAATCGAAATTTGATAATCTCTACGGGTGCCGCGAATCCCTGGCCGATGGACTTAAACGTGCCCTCGACGTCATGCTTGCCGGGAAGGTTGTGGTTGTATGCGGCTATGGAGATGTCGGCAAGGGTTGTGCAAAATCGATGAAGGCATATGGCTCCCGGGTGATCGTTACCGAAATAGATCCGATCTGTGCACTGCAGGCATCAATGGAAGGATTCGAGGTCAAGACCGTTGAGGACGCCCTTGGCGAAGGGAATATATTCGTGACTGCAACCGGCAACAGGGATATTATAACACTCGATCACATGTCAAGGATGAAGGATCAGGCAATTGTATGCAATATAGGTCATTTTGACAACGAGATACAGGTCGACGCCCTTAACGAAATGCAGGGGATCAGGAAGATAAACATCAAACCCCAGGTTGATAAATATGTATTCCCCGACGGACATGCAATATTCCTGCTTGCGGAAGGAAGGCTTGTCAACCTTGGATGTGCAACAGGGCACCCCTCATTTGTTATGAGCAACTCGTTCAGCAATCAGACGCTGGCTCAGATTGACCTCTGGACCAGGGAATACAAGATTGGTGTTTACCGGCTTCCCAAATATCTCGATGAAGAGGTCGCACGTCTGCATCTCGACCAGCTTGGAGTTAAACTGACTAAGCTGACAAAGGAACAGTCTGAATATATCGGTGTGGATCAGAACGGGCCGTTCAAGGCGGATCATTACAGGTATTAGACTTTCATTTATTCCATACCCTTACATACCTCTCTTCTTCAAAACTGGTACTGTAATTCTTCAGGGGATACTTGCCGGGTCCGGATACCGGAGTTCCGTAAACGGAAAGGGCATATCTGGTTCCGCATTGCGGACAGAATGCAACACCCGAAAGATCCGTTTTGATTTTAATGCTTAGCCCGTTGACAGCAAAATCGTAGGGACAGGTCCTGTCAAAGGCGTAATATTCTTCCGCACCGCTGTATATTATTATCCCGTTGCCGTCGTACCCTGCTGATCTGCTGCCCCAGTTATTCGTTGTTGCGTCTATCGTATCGGAAACGTCAATCGCCAGGAGGCTGACGAACTCAGGATCCAGAAGATCGATTGTAAATTCTACATAGACATCAGGAATTACATCATTTTCATCCCTGCTGCATGAAACTGCTGCAACTGCCGGAATAAGCGAAAGAAAAAAAAATACCCGCTTGAAAAATGTCATCATGCAATTATGCGTTATAGAAGAACAGGACAAAAGTAGCATTACAGAGGTTAATTCCGTAATTTTGCAAATATTAATTACAGATGCTGGAAATGAGGGATCTTTCGTTTAAAAAGCTATTCTTTTTATTACTGGTGCTGATTTTTTCAGCAACAGTATGTGAGGCCCAGAAATACAAGCGGAGCATAAGAAATCCCGAAAGGGCTTTGTTCGGCAAGACATTGGGAACCAAAGAGGTTAAATACAGGGAGTCTCCGAGTGTTGTAAGGGCAAAGAGAAAACAGGCAGCAAATCAGGAAAAACTTAAAAAAGAACAGAAGGCTTTTGTGAAAGAAACGAGGAAACGGGCAGTGAAGATTCAATCTCCTGAAGTACAGGACCGTATGATAGAAAACCGCAAGGAGTCCGATTTAAGATACAGGGAAAAGGTAAAAAAGCTGAAAAAGAACTCAGGAAAAACAGCCAGAAAATACAGGTAAGTGGCTATCAGGTTAGATAATTAATTGTACTATACCCGTTTTCACCGATTTTATTTGGTAATTATTTAAAGAATTTATATATTTGTTACTGAAGAGTTCCGGGATCCCCGGAATTCTTCTGTTTTTTTACATAGAGATAAGAAAATGTCAGATGTCATTTACATAACGGAGGAGGGCCTTCAAAAGCTGAAGGAAGAACTCGATCAGCTTCGCCTGGTTGAGAGGCCCGCCATATCCAGGCTGATAGCAGATGCCAGAGACAAGGGAGACCTGACGGAAAATGCCGAATACTCTGCTGCCAAGGAGGCACAAGGCATGCTCGAGATGAAAATATCAAGGATCGAGGATATTATCAACCGTTCAAGGATTATTGACGAATCAAAAATCGACACATCAACTGTCAGGCTGCTTAACAGGGTGAAGATCAAGAATAAGGCAAACAACAGCGTGATGGAATATCAGATCGTGCCGGAAAGCGAGGCAAATTTCAAACTTGGCAAAATTGCTGTAAGTTCACCTATCGCACAGGGACTAATTGGCAGGAAAGTGGGAGATACCGTTCAGATCAAGGTCCCTTCCGGAGTAATGACCTTTGAAATAATGTTAATATCAACCCAATAAATTCCAGATTCAATGGCAACTATATTCACCAGGATAATAAAGGGGGAAATTCCATGCTATAAGGTCGCCGAAGATGAAGGATATTTTGCCTTTCTCGACATTAATCCCCTGATGGCGGGACATACGCTTGTTGTGCCCAAGGCTGAAACTGACTATATCTTTGACTTGAAGGACGATGAGCTTTCAGGACTGGTCCTGTTTTCGAAGAAGGTTGCTATAGCAATTGAAAAGGCAATTCCCTGCGCCCGGATCGGAGTTGCCGTTATCGGCCTTGAGGTGCCCCATGTGCATATCCACCTGGTTCCGATGAATACGATGGCCGACCTGAACTTCAAAAATCCCAAGCTTAAATTCACCTCTGAGGAGTTTACCAGGATTGCAAATAAGATCAGTCAGAAGGTTATCCTGTAAAAGAGCCGCATATCTTTTTTTCCTGATTATCATTTCGTAACTTTATAAGGATAATTCTGCCCGCTGCATGAGTTACCATTATGATTTATGGGATGATTTTATTAGTCTCCTGTTTCCGAGGCTTTGCTTTGGATGCGGCAATCATCTTGTCAGGAATGAAGCGCTTATCTGTACGGAGTGCTATGTCATGATCCCAAGGACAAAATACCACCTTGAACCTGACAATCCCGTTGCGCAGTTATTCTGGGGCCGCTGCCAGATAGAAAAGGCAGCAGCGTTCTCATATTACACAAGGGACAGCAGGATAAGGAAGCTTATACATAAGCTGAAATACAAGGGTGCCAGGGAAATAGGTTCAGAACTCGGGAGAATGTATGCTGCCTCGCTGATGTCCTCAAATTTCCTCGATGATATCGACATTATAATTCCGGTGCCTTTGCATCCTTCAAAGGTCCGCCAAAGAGGTTTTAACCAGAGTGATGAGATTTCACGGGGAATTTCCTCCGTTTCCGGATTACCTGTCGACACCTCCACACTTATCCGGAAAACCGTTACACAAACGCAAACCAGGAAATCGCGCTATGACCGGTGGACCAATGTCAGTGATATATTCTATGTCACGGATGAGGATACTCTGAAGGGGAGACATGTTTTGCTCGTCGATGATGTGATTACCACCGGATCGACAATTGAAGCATGTGCAGATGAAATTCTTAAAACGGAAGGCACTAAGGTAAGCGTGGCGGCGATTGCTTTTTCAGTTATCTGATAAACCATTACTATGCTTAAATTACTTTGTGTAACCTGGTACCTTTGAGTCTAATATATGACTATTTTAAGAACTTGCACAGAGCTACACAGAGAAGTCACAGAGACACACAGAGTTAAGAAATCAGATCTCCGTGGACCTCTGTGGTTCTCAGTGGATCTCTGTGTAACAAATAGTTATTTTATTGATGTTCCTATGTTTTACAATGGGTGAATTACTTTGTAACATAAGAATGCCACTAAGGCAATACATTAAAAATTCAATAGGATAAAGAGTTATTTCTATTTAATTCTTTTTGGATTCTTATTGACGAAATCCTTCCAGCTGTTATAGTTTTTTTCCTGCCGCGGAGTATTGGTCTGGTAAAAATGGCACAATGCTGCCGCCAGTCCGTCGGTGGCGTCGAGCTTTATTTCAATTTTGCTGAAATTAAGGATCCGCATCAGCATCGCTGCAACCTGTTCCTTCGAAGCGGATCCCCTTCCGGTGATCGACATTTTGATCTTCCTGGGGGCATATTCGAATATGGGGACCGAACGGCTGAGGGCAGCAGAAATTGCAGCGCCCTGTGCCCTGCCAAGTTTCAGCATCGACTGTACATTCTTTCCGTAAAAGGGCGCTTCAATAGCCAGTTCATCAGGATGATACTCATCTATCAATCCAATGGTGCGGTCGAAGATATGCTTGATCTTCAGATAGTGATCATCGAATTTCGAGAGGTCAATCGAACCTATTGAAAGCAGCTCGGGGTTAATGCCTGAAATTTTAATAAGCCCATAACCCGTTATGCTGGTCCCCGGGTCAATACCCAGGATTATCCTTTCTTTAGTGTTCTTTTTCAAACTGCTGTATAATATTGAAATGATTATTTTAGCAAAATTCCGCTGCTCCTCCATGACGGTTTTTCGGAATACTGCGGATAACGGTAAAACCTGTCCGGGTCTGATCTTTTGGATGTAAATGTTCCGGTCTCGAGATACCTTATTGCCTCCTTAAGGCATAGTTCATTCCTGTCGTCAAAATCATGGGTTATGTCGTCAGGAACCAATTTATCGGGAGCAAAACCATCGAAATAGTCCCCTTCATTATTCTTGTTTATGATTTTGAAAGTTATCGGCCAGAACCAGTACTTTTCCTCTACCGACCATCCGTTCATTCCGACGGGTTTTCCGTTCGTTGTATCCCCGATTGTGATAACATCCATAAAGGGCCTGAGGCCATTCATTACTGCCTCGCTTGCCGAGGCTGTCGATCTTGTGGAGATCACGACGAGCCTGCTGAAGGAAAGGTTGTAATCAGGATCGGAGAATTTATACGTATAGTTTTCATTCAGGTTTTTATCATTGAACTGCAGTGTTGCAAAGGCTGACCCGGAAGTAAAAACTGCCTGCCCGGCTATTTCGCTTGCAAGGCTCTGAGCCACGTGAAGATAGCCTCCGGAATTATATCTAAGGTCGAGGATAAGGTCCTTGATGCCGCACCTGTCAAAAAAACTGAAAGCACTATCCAGCTCGGCAGGCGACGGTAAAATGAATGACTCAAAGACAAGCTGGCCGGTAATCCCTGATGAAAGATGAAGAGTATCGTAGAAAAGGACTGAATTCACATCAAAGGAACTTTTTGCAGAAGTGATCTCAACATCAGTTCCGTCGGGCCTTGTAAAAATGAATTTATTTGTGACACCGGCCGTGGAGGACCCCATGACATTATTATAATCAGCAGCATCGCCCCTGGTTAATATCCCTGCAATATCATAGCCGTTTACGCTCCTGACTATCCATCCTCTTCGGACCCCTGACTTATATAAAGGCGACCTTTTGTAGATCATTGCGATCCTTGCCTTTTGCCCGTCATCAACCCCGATGCGGATTCCATGACCGACAAATTCCCCGGCCATTTCTGCATTGAATTCATCATAATCTGCAACAAAGCTCCATTTATCGTAGTCGGGATAAACCATAGCCTCCATAAGTTCATATGGGTCGGTGTAATTTTCTTTCTTTACGGCAGGCATCCGGTCGTACCAGTAGTACCACTGCTTCATCAGGAAATAGAGGCTATCCCTTGCCATTGCGTCTTTAAGCCCGGTTTCTTCTACCGGATCGGGATCTTTTTTACAGGATGCAATGAGTAACGTGAAGATTATAGTTGCCAAAAACAGTTTTCTCATATCAAAAAAATAAAATCAACTTTCTTTAAAAGTCGAGTGCATATTGTTACACTCTTTTTTGCCTCCGGTTCTGGAGCACTATTCCCGAAATTATCAGCAATAATCCTGCCGGAGTTGTATAAAAAACGGGTTCGTGAAGTATAAAGTGCACAAAGATCAGCGAAAGAAACGGTGCAAGATAGACCAGGTTGCTGACCTTATCTGTCGAAGTTGCCAGCTGAAGGGCTTTAAGCCAGAAGAAGAATGTTATACCCATTTCAAACAGGCCGATATATACGGCAGATGCAAATCCCCTGAAACTGATATTATCTGGCTGGCTGTCCGTTATTATCACTGCTGCAATAAGATAAACAGAACCTGACAGGAAATTCAGGAACAGTTTAACCGCTTCATCCCTTTTATCCCTCACATTCAGGATAAAGTATAATGCCCAGAAAACTGAGCTCCCTGTTGCAAGAACGACTCCTTTTATGTCGGCATGCCCGGGTCTGAACAGATTTCCCTGGGATGAGATTATATAAACACCGATGAATGATATGAATAGTGCAGCAAAGCTTCTGCCGCTTATCTTCTGCTTCAGTAACGGCACTGAAAGGAAAACCAGGATGATCGGCCAGATCATATTAAGCGGCTGGGCAACCTGTGCGGGAAGTAGCTGATAGGCCCTGAGGAGGATCAGATAATAGAGGAATGGATTTATTAGTCCAAGCAATGCGGAGTTTACCAGGTCCCTTCCTGAATTTTTTGCCAAAAGGTTTAGTTTTCCTTCTGCCAGGAGTATTATAAAAAGTGCTGTGGCTGAGGTTACCGATGCTATTGTAAGCATCGGAAGAATTGCCAGTTCACTGAGACATATCTTGAAAGCAGTCGGGATCGTCGACCAGAAGAATATTGCCAGGATGGCGTAGATATATGAACGTTTTGTATTTTCCATTCTTTTACCCCCAACCCCCCGAGGGGGGCTTTTCTCCACAGTTTCTTTGACCCCCCTTGGGGGGCAGGGGGTCAGTTAATTTTATCAAATCCAGTGTAAGGCTTTAGCACTTCAGGCATTAAAATCCCGCTTTCTGACTGGTTATTCTCAAGTATTGCCGCGACAATCCTTGGTAAAGCGAGGGCGCTTCCGTTAAGGGTATGGACAAGTTTTGTCTGTTTTTCTCCTTTTTCCCTGAACCGGCATTTAAGGCGGTTGGCCTGGAAAGATTCGAAGTTTGATACTGAGCTCACCTCGAGCCATCTTTTCTGTGCTGCCGACCATACTTCGAAATCATAGGTCAGTGCTGAGGTGAATGACATATCTCCCCCGCAAAGCCTCAGGATTCGGTATGGAAGCCCGAGGGCGGCCACAAGGCATTCCACATGGCTTACCATTTCATCGAGAGCCTTATATGAATTATCGGGGTGCGCAATCTGTACTATTTCAACCTTGTCGAACTGGTGAAGCCTGTTGAGTCCTCTCACATGGGCGCCCCAGGAACCTGCCTCCCTTCTGAAGCACGGAGTATAGGCAACATTTTTCAAGGGTAACTCACCGGCATTCAGAATGACATCCCTGTAGATATTCGTGACAGGCACCTCGGCAGTAGGGATAAGGTAAAAACCATCAAGGCCCACACTGTACATCTGGCCCTCCTTGTCAGGCAGCTGGCCGGTTCCGAAGCCCGAATCCTCGTTAACCATAATTGGCGGCATCATCTCGGTATAGCCGGCCCTCACCCCTTCATCAAGGAAGAAATTGATCAAAGCTCTCTCCATCCTGGCGCCTTTCCCCTTGTAAACGGGAAAACCGGCACCCGTGAGCTTTATTCCAAGATCAAAATCGATAATGTCATATTTTTTAATAAGCTCCCAGTGTGGAAGCGCAGAACCGGAAAGAACCGGCATTATGCCACCTTCCCTGACAATTACATTATTTTCTGCTCCGAATCCGGGTGCCACAGAGATGTGAGGGAGGTTTGGAAGCTTAATAATCTCGTTCCTTAGTTCATTTTCAAGAGGCAGAAGCTTGTCGGACAATGACCTGATCTCTTCCTTCAGTGCATAGGTCTTTTCGCGGGCAGTATCAGCCTCCGTTTTCCTGCCTTCCTTAATCATGCTTCCGATCTCTTTTGAGATCCGGTTCATGTCGCCCTGCAGAAGATCGACCCTTGACTGAATATCACGGCGTGAAAGATCGATTTCAAGGATCCTGTTGATAATTTCTCCGGCATCGAAATTCTTTATCTTTAATCTTTCGGTGATGAATTCTTTCTTTTCCCGGATGAGGTTAATGGTAAGCATCTTGAAGAAGTTTTAAATAAAAAAGCAGGCATTAAGCCCGCTGCAAAAATATAAAAACTCCCGGGAATGCTTTCCTTAATAAGAAAGAATTTCGGGAGCTTAAGTTCAGTTAATATCCTGTTATTCAGCCACAGGTTTTATTGAAACGAAAATCTTGTCGTCTTTCTTTTTCTTGAATTCAACCTCACCGTCCTTAAGCGCAAAAAGAGTGTGGTCCCTGCCGAGGCCGACATTCAGACCCGGATTGTGTTTTGTTCCTCTCTGACGTACGATAATGTTTCCGGCTTTGGCAGCCTGGCCGCCAAAGAGTTTCACTCCGAGCCGCTTGCTTTCTGAATCGCGGCCGTTACGTGAACTTCCTGCTCCTTTCTTGTGTGCCATGGTTTTATATTTTAATCTTCTGAATTATATTATTCTTTCTTTTTTGATACTTTCTTTGCTGCCGGTTTCTTTTCAGCTGTTTTTTTTGCTTTAGGAGCAGCTTCTTTCTTTACAGCCGCTTTGGCAGCCGGTTTTTTCTCCCTGGTCCTGGTTTCTGCAACTTCTGCAACTTCGGGTTCAGGAGCTTTCTTTGCTTTTTCCTTTTTTACACTCTCTTTCCTTACGATAGTGCCCTTTTCACCAATCCCGATGATCTCAACCTCAGAGAAATTCTGCCGATGGCCGTTCTTTACCCTGTAACCTTTTTTCTTCTTTTTCTTGAAAACGATAACCTTGTCGCCCCTTACATGATCCAGGACCTTTCCTTCAACAATGAAATTCTCAATTGTCGGTTCACCGACGAGGATTTTGTCATTGTCCTCAACGAGGAGGACCCTGTCGAATTCAAGAATGGTGTCTTTCTCAGTTTCAAGACGATGGACGAATATCTTTTTACCCTCTTCTACTTTAAATTGCTGGCCGGCAATTTCAACGATAGCGTACATTACTGTTTCTTTATTAAGTTACTCCGGCAGGCGCATATGTGCTTTCCCATATGTCTTTAAAGAGCCCGGACGGATAAATTCAAATTCGGACTGCAAAGATATACAAATGTTTTTAATAACAAAAGGTCCGGAGTTTGTGTTGAAAAAAAGAATAAAGCATATCCTTGTCTTACTGCTTTAATCTTTATATTTGTCTGAATCAACCCGGGGGCATATATTCCTTTGGTTTCTAATTGATTGATATGAAGAGAGTAAAGCTGAAGGTTTTAGGGATTTCCTACAGTCAGACCCAGTCGGGGGCATATGCACTTATCCTGGTTGAGGAAAACGGTGAACGAAGGGTCCCTATCATTATTGGAGGCTTTGAGGCTCAGGCAATAGTGATCAAACTCGAAAACCTCGATCCTCCAAGACCTTTGACACATGACCTGTTCCGCAGCTTTGCAGCCGAATTCAATGTCACGATAATCGAAGTTATGATCTATAAGCTTGAGGAAGGTGTATTCTACTCAAGGCTCCTGTGCAACAATGGGGAGAAGGAAATTTCGATCGACAGCCGTACATCCGATGCAGTAGCTCTTGCCCTGCGGTTCGGATGTCCGATCTATATAACCGAGGAGATACTGGAAAAAGCCGGGATCACCATCACCCCTTCCGAAGCCGACACTTCAGCTGATCCGGATAGCGACAACCTGTTTGAAACCGGGAATTCACGGTATGAGAACTATTCGGATGAGGAACTATATAAAATGATAGATGAAGCCGTCAGGACTGAGGATTATGAACGTGCAGCCTCGATAAGGGATGAACTGGATAAACGGAAGAAGAAATCAGACTGATTCAATACTGTTGAACGCTCCCTTCCTTTGGAGCAATAACCACTAATTATAAAAATAATGAAACGAGAATTATTGTTAATTCTGATGCTGTTGACTGCATCAGCCTGGTCATTCGGGAAAGATTATAAACTGGCTTCTCCCGACGGGAAGATAGTAATGACGATATCGGCGGGAACAGATGTGATATGGTCGGTATCTTTTGAAGGAAAGGAGGCCATTGTTTCTGTTAAGATCGGAATGGCGCTTGGAAACGGGAAGATTCTGGGGCAGAATGAAACTGTCAGGAAAGCTGCTCCCGGAAAAATAAACCAGGTTCTTGAACCTGTGGTTGCATATAAAAGATCCAGAACCGAAGATAACGGAAACACTTTGCATTTAACTTTCAGATCAGGCGCCTCGATCAGGTTCATCGCATATAATGACGGTGTGGCTTACCGTTTTGAGACATCAATGAAGGAAGAGCTTACTGTTAAGAATGAAATAGCTGATCTGCAGTTCCCTGCTGGCTCTTATTCATGGTACCCCCTTGAGGAGAGCTTTATGTCGCATAATGAGAGGGTTTTTATTTATTCATCGCTCGACACAATAGGGAAGAACCACCTGGCGAGCCTTCCGGCACTTTTCAAGGCAAGCGGTGTCAATGTACTTTTTACGGAAGCCGATATTGAGGATTATCCCGGAATGTGGATAAGGGGCGCCGGCTCAGGAAGGATCACCGGAGTTCAGCCGGCATACCCCGAAACGGAAAAGCTTAAGGGCGACAGGGATCTTTTTGTCACCTCTGCAAAGGATTATGTTGCCACAACTAAAGGCACCAGGACTTTCCCCTGGAGGATGTTCATAATAACGAACGATGACGGTAAGCTGGTTGAAAGTGATATGGTTTACAGGCTCGGATCGCCATGCAGGCTGACCGATACAAAATGGATCAGGCCCGGACAGGTTGCCTGGGACTGGTGGAACGCTAGCAATATTTTCGGGGTTGATTTCAAATCGGGCATAAATAATGATACTTATAAATATTATATCGATTTTGCATCGAAGAACGGGATAGAGTATATTATCCTCGATGAGGGATGGTATAAAACAGGCACCTCCGTTCTTAAGCCAATACCGGAAATCAATGTCGAGGAGCTTTGCAGATATGGTGAAAGCAAAAATGTGGGAATAATTCTCTGGGTGGTTTACAAGACTTTCTGGGACGAGATTGATGAAGCTGTCGCACTCTATGAAAAGTGGGGAGTAAAGGGAGTCAAGGTCGATTTTATGCAGAGGGATGACCAGAAGATGGTGAACTTCTATTATGAAGCTGCAAGGAAAACAGCAGAGCACCATCTGCTGATTGATTTTCACGGATCGTACAAGCCCGACGGCCTTCAGCGCACCTATCCGAATGCCCTCACAAGGGAGGGAGTAAGGGGAATGGAAAATTCAAAGTGGGAGAGAACGATTTCTCCTGAACACGATGTTACCCTGCCTTTTACCAGGATGGTCGCGGGACCGATGGATTTCACTCCGGGCGCAATGATCAACATGGACAGGGCAAACTTCAATCCGCAGTTCACCCGTCCGGCAAGCCAGGGAACAAGGGTCCACCAGATGTCAATGTATGTTATCTATGAAAGCCCGCTTCAGATGCTTTCCGATTCTCCGTCAAACTATATGAAGGAACAGGAATGCACCGATTTCATCGTTAAGGTTCCTGTTGTCTGGGATGACATTAAAGTGCTGGCCGCAAAAACAGGCGATTATCTGCTTCTTGCACGCCGTTCAGGAAGTGAATGGTTCGTGGGTGGTATGACCGACTGGACACCGCGTCAGCTTGAACTCGACCTTTCATTTCTTCCTGCCGGAGAATACATGATGGATATCTTCCAGGACGGGATAAATGCCAACAGGCACGCACAGGACTACAAGCATCTGAAAAAGAGCGTTAAATCGGGCGACAGGATAAAGATAGAAATGGCCTCAGGAGGAGGCTGGGTTACCCGGATAACACCAGAATGATATCTTTTTGATATCGTTTTGATATCAAAACGATATCAAAACAATATCATTTTGATATTAAAGTGATATAATAATGAGACAATATCTTGAACTCCTTGATCATGTTCTTGGGAACGGAACCAGGAAACCGGACAGAACCGGTACGGGTACAATAAGCGTGTTCGGGTATCAGATGAGATTCAACCTTGAGGAGGGTTTTCCGCTGCTGACGACCAAGAAACTGCATCTTAAGTCGATAATTCATGAGCTTCTATGGTTCATTTCAGGCGATACAAATATCAGATACCTCAGGGAGAATGGAGTGAAGATATGGGATGAGTGGGCCGATGAAAACGGGAACCTTGGACCAGTTTACGGGTATCAGTGGCGTTCATGGCCGGCTGCCGGCGGAAAAATGATAGACCAGCTTGCAAATGTAATCAGGTCATTAAAGGAGGCGCCCGATTCGAGGCGCCATATTGTAAGTTCCTGGAATCCGGGGGAGATTGAAAAAATGGCTCTTCCTCCTTGTCATATCCTTTTCCAGTTTTATGTTGCCGGGGGAAAACTATCCTGTCAGCTGTACCAGAGGAGCTGCGACATCTTCCTTGGTGTCCCGTTCAATATTGCATCCTATTCCCTTCTGACGATGATGGTGGCTCAGGTTACATCGCTTAGACCGGGCGAATTCATTCACACTCTGGGCGATGCACACATCTATCTGAACCATATCGACCAGGCCAGGCTGCAGCTTGCGAGGGAACCCAACAGGCTGCCCGTTATGAAAATCAATCCTGATGTGACTGATATCACGGATTTCAGGTTCAGCGATTTTACTTTGACGGATTATTATGCTCATCCGCATATCAAAGGAGACATTTCAGTATAAAAGCAGGTATATGATATCAATAATTGCAGCGGTATCCGACGACTGGGGCATTGGGAAGAATAACGACCTCCTCTGGCACATCCCGGAGGATCTCAGGAGATTCAAACAGCTGACCATCGGGAACTGTGTCATAATGGGGAAGAGGACATGGGAATCGCTGCCGCGGAAACCCCTGCCCGGACGTAATAACATCGTGATTACGGATATTCCGGGCGAATGCATAGACTGTTCGGAGACAGCCTATTCAATCGAGGATGCAATTCGCAAGTGCAGCCCGGGCAGTGAAGCATTTGTTATAGGAGGTGGAAGCGTTTACAGGCAGTTCATGCCGGTTGCCGACAGGCTTTATATTACCCACATCCATTTAAAGGCATCTGCCGATGTCTGGTTCCCGAAAATTGACAAAAGGAAATGGAAGGTGGTGCAGAAGCAGGAATACATTTCGGAAGATGAAAAAAAGATCCCGTATTCATATGTGATTTACGAACGGCGGGGCCGAAAATTATGATGCCTTGAGCACCTTCATATCGATCCTTTCGAGTTTGCGGACCGCATAGTCGGTTGTTATGGTAAGCTCTTTGGTGCCCTCCGACGGAGAATCAAACATTGCATCGAGCATTATCGCCTCGCATATTGATCTGAGGCCGCGGGCCCCAAGCTTGAACTCGATTGCCTTGTCAACGATAAAATCGAGGACTCCTTCGCCGAAGGTGAGCTCGATGTTATCCATTTTGAAAAGCTTGATATACTGTTTCACAAGAGCGTTCTTCGGTTCTGTCAGAATTGCTCTGAGTGCGTCCCTGTCGAGCGGATTAAGATGAGTAAGGATGGGCAGGCGGCCGATTATCTCAGGAATGAGGCCGTACGATCTGAGGTCCTGGGGAGCAATGTACTGAAGCAGGTTTTCCTTGTCAATCCTTTCCCTCTTTTTTGATGCCCCGTATCCGATTACCTGTGTATTGAGCCTGTGCGCTATCTTCTTTTCAATTCCTTCAAATGCACCTCCGCAGATAAAGAGAATATTCTTTGTGTCGACCGGGATCATTTTCTGTTCGGGATGCTTCCGTCCACCCTGGGGAGGAACATTCACTATTGACCCTTCGAGTAGTTTAAGGAGACCCTGCTGAACACCCTCGCCCGATACATCACGGGTGATTGAAGGGTTATCACCTTTCCGGGCGATCTTGTCGATCTCATCAATAAATACTATGCCCTTTTCAGCAGCTTTCACGTCATAATCGGCATTCTGAAGCAGCCGCGTAAGGAGGCTTTCGATATCCTCCCCGACGTAACCTGCTTCAGTAAGTACCGTGGCATCAACAATAGTGAATGGCACGTGGAGCATCTTGGCAACAGTTCTTGCAAGAAGAGTCTTTCCGGTGCCTGTTTCGCCGACGAGGATAATATTTGACTTTTCAATATCAATATCGTCAGCGTCGGGCTTTTGCATCAGCCTTTTGTAATGGTTGTAAACGGCAACGGAAATGATCTTTTTGGCCATATCCTGGCCAATTACATACTGGTCGAGAAAATGTTTTATTTCGGCAGGCTTAAGCAGATTGATGGTATCGAGGGAAACATTCTTTTTTGAACCGAGCTCTTCGTTCATTATCCCGTAAGCCTGCTCGATGCAATGATCGCATATATGTCCTTCAAGGCCGGCGATAAGCATGCTGACCTCTTTCTTTGTCCTGCCGCAAAATGAACATTTATCCATTACTCCATGTGTTCATTTTTCTGAAGTATCTCATCTATCATCCCGTAATCTTTTGCCTCCTGGGATGTCATCCAGTGATCCCTGTCAGAATCCTTCTCAACTTTTTCAAGAGAGTTGCCCGAATGGAAGGCAATGATCTCATAAAGCTCCTTTTTCAGTTTCAGTATCTCACGGGCCTGGATCTCAATATCGGAAGCCTGTCCTTCAAAGCCGCCCATAGGTTGATGGATCATTATCCTTGAATGCTTGAGAGCTGATCTTTTTCCCTTTTTGCCTGCAGTAAGAAGAATTGCACCCATCGAAGCTGCCATTCCGGTGCAAATTGTGGCGATATCAGCTGTTATATACTGCATGGTGTCATATATCCCAAGTCCTGCATTGACAGAGCCGCCCGGGGTATTGAAATATATCTGTATATCTTTTCCCGGATCAGAGGAATCGAGGTACAACAGCTGAGCCTGTATAATGTTTGCAACGTAATCATCGATCGGCAGGCCCAGGAAGATGATCCTGTCCATCATCAGACGCGAAAAAACGTCCATTGATGCAATGTTTAGCTGACGTTCCTCGATAATTGTAGGTGAGATATAGCTGTCAGCCGTAATGGAAGCGTATTTGTGCAGGTAAAGACTGCTTATTCCGTGCTTGCTGCGTGCGTATTTTCCAAAATCGTCTAGATTGCTCATGGTACAAATCTTTTGTTTAAAACCCAAAGATACAAAATTTATTGTTGATGATTGTAATGCATTGATTACTATTCAAAAAGCTTATTGAATTCCTCAATACTTACTTTTTTTATCTCAAGTTTGACCATTTCCTTCAGGATCAGGTTGACTTTTTCTTCGATAATCTTGTCGGCAATTTTCTTGGCGTCTTCTTCCCGCTTAAGGGTCTCTTTTGCATAGTTTGCGACCTGTTCATCGGTGGCATAGAAGAGGCCGTACTGCTGGAACTGGTACCTCGTAATCTTCTCGGCTTCCTTCTGAAGCTCCTCTTCGGTGATCCTGACCTCATTGGTCCGGGCGATCCTGTTCCTTATAAGCTGCCATTTCAGGTCGGTTTTGAATGAGCCGAATTCCTTCTCGACCTGTTCTTCGGTAGTTTTTTCATTCACTTTCAGCAGCCAACGTTTCAGAAATGTTTCAGGGAGTTCAAACTCTGATTTTTCGATGGCCAGTTTCTTCAGGTCGAGTGATAATTTATAATCGCTTTCATTACGCAGATTGACATTGATCTCATCGTTGAGCCTGTTGCGGAATTCTTCTTCGGAATGAATGACTCCTTCGCCGTAGATCCTGTCGAAAAGTTCCTGGTTTAATTCTGCCGGGATGAAACGGGTTATCTCATTAATGGTGAACCTGAAATCGCCATCGATTTTCACGGCTTCGTCTTTCTGTTTTTTCAGCAGGCCGGCAATCTCGTTATCATTCGGGAATGCCTTTCTCAGGTTAAAATCAATTGTATCTTTTTCCGATTTTCCAATGAATTGCTTCTTGATTTTCGGGTCGGCAATAACCTCTACCGAAAGGGTAGTATCGTCAACAGTCACACCTCCCGGAACAGGGTTGCCGGATTCATCAAGTGCCTCGATTTTTCCCTTCAGAACATCCTTTTCCTCGGAAATTTCGAATTTCCCGAATTTCCCGTAACGGCGGGTATAATTCGCGAGATAGTCATTCTTCATCTTGTCGTCTGCGGCAATTTCGTAGTAAACGACCTTGTTTTTCTTGCTCAGCTTTGATTCAAAAGAGGGAGCGAGACCGAGGTCGAACGAAAAAGTAAATGATTCCTGTGTGTCGAAGTCAATCTTCTCATTATCATCGATATGTGGAAGCGGATCACCGAGGATCTCTATCTTTTCGTCGGTAAGGTATTTCTGGATGTTTTCAGTAACGATTTTATTTATCTCATCAACCTGAACAGCCCTGCCATACATCTTTCTTATAAGGCCTATGGGAACCATCCCCGGGCGGAAACCTTTGATATTGGCTTTTTTACGGTAGTCTTTCAGCACTTTTTCAACATTCCCGTCGTAATCGGCTTTTGCTATCTCTATTTTCACTACGGCATTCAGATCGTCACTATTTTCCCTGGTGATATTCATGTTAAATTGTTTAATGTATTTAAGAACCGCCGGAACGCGCATCTGGCAATAGTACAGGCGGCCTGTCAGCTTGTGCGGATGAAGGGACTCGAACCCCCACGTCATTAAGACACAAGATCCTAAGTCTTGCTCGGCTACCAATTACGACACATCCGCGGAAAAATCCCCGCAAAAGTATAGAAAATA